>Ga0209540_10002527_pt1 | contig 13013 bp, 7 predicted proteins | sample BarGraIncu01121A_FD_184501 | JGI IMG/M metagenome (GOLD analysis project Ga0209540, IMG submission 184501) | Arctic peat soil microbial communities from Barrow, Alaska - Barrow Graham LP Incubations 011-21A (SPAdes) (version 2) | ecosystem: Environmental > Terrestrial > Soil > Wetlands > Peat... | reverse complement strand
AATCAGAAGGAAGTATTATTAAGCTCGGGCATATTTTACGTGCTTCATGCAGAGGAACCCCGCGTTTGATGCCCATCTTCTTTGCAGGGTAGCTGGCGCAGGCCACAATGCCGCGTTCACCTCCGGTTATTAATGCCTTCCCTTTAAGTTCAGGATGAATAGCTTCCTCACACGAAGTAAAAAAAGCATCGCCATCAATGTGCGCAATGGCACGAGGCCAAGAATGCAGGCTGAATAATTGTTCGCTCATAAAATGTCCTGATAAATGAGAAATGATAGACAGATGACCATTAGATTATTTGTGATATTTACGAATAACCGCTGTGATCACTCCGGCAATTCTTAGCTCTGTCTGAGGAATGATTGGCGGATATTTAGTATTAGCTGCTTCCAAAATTACCTTTTTCCCTTTTTTACGAAAATACTTCATTGTCCAATTTCCATCTACTTCTGCCAGAATTATATCCCCATTCTTTGGTTCTCTGCCTTTTTCCACAATAACCAGATCTTTTTCAAATATTCCTGCATCAACCATGGAATCGCCGGTAACAGATAGAATAAAAGATGCTGCTTGATTATTGATGAGATATTCATCAAAGGATATTGTATCTCTAAGTTCTTCTTCCGCAGGTGATGGAAAACCGGCAGCTACATTGCCCACTATTGGAAGTTTAAGAGATAAATGCACGGGTTTGAGAAAGCCTTTGGCATCTTTTTCCAGAACACCTTTTTCAAGAAGTTTCTTTATCCAATACTCGGCTGCGCTTTTAGCTTTAACCCCCAAAAGAGGAAGCATTTCAGAATAGGTGGGCATTCTTCGATGTTCACGGAAGAACGAGGCAAACTGTTTTTCAATAGCGTTGATGTTTTGTCTTTTCTTCATGGGAAGCTACATATAGGACGATTGTCCTATTGTCAAGATTAATTTGATTTACTTAAAAATCTTGCCTCTGTCTGAAAAAAGCGTTAATAATTAATGAGAATAAGAATTACCACAAACAGGCTTGTTGCCCATTATTATTAGGATAAAAAGATGTGCGGAAGATTTGTACTGATAACTGTAATAAACATAAAAACCATTCCGATATTTATTTAGGAAGATAATAAATGGCAGAAAAACTTGATCCCAAATAAATTGTAGACTTTAAAGAATTACTAATGTCCGAAGTTATTCAGTCGGAGGCGCTAATTAGCCTTCTGGATAAGAAGGGCTTAATTTCAAAAAAAGAGCTGTTGGCAGAAATGAAAAGGGTTCAGACCTCGATGATAAAATCTAAAACATGATGCGCTTAGGATAAGTATTACTTCCTGTAAGGGAGTGTTCGATAATTTTCAAAGGCATGCGCTATTTCGAACAGTATTCATCATGAGCTGATACCAATTTCCCCATGTTTTACGAGCATTAGTTTTTTGTCCTTATTACCGTAATATTCGAAATGATATAGGTAGGTATTCAATTGCAATTATGTGATATTTTACTTTTGTAAAAAAAGGACATGTGCTATCACAATATTCAGATCATCGGAAAAAGCGAAGTTCGTATATTAATCGTTCTGCAATGGGCATATTCACCATGGGAGAAATGCGTGGATAAAAAGATTAAGGGTTCGTGGCTGATTCATCACACCAACAAACTACAAGGAGTTACGAATCAAATAGGTTATGAGAAAACATTCCTTGCTGGAAAGGCGGGAATATTATTATCTGTTATTTCATCAAATAATGAGACAACCATATCAAGGCAACGAGTCCAAACGCTAGCACAGGCTGCAAACATTAATACTACATTTGAGTTAGATAAACTGCTTGATGTGCTTTGGAAAAGAAAACTTATCGACGTGACTATCAATAATGTGGCTGTTCTTGGCGTTACAACGTCATCTGCCCTCCAGCACACATCAGACATCTTTGACTCATTAGCACCAGCTACACAAGAAAACGTGGCAGTGGAGTTAGCGGAGCGAGCTTCCATGGTACCTATAAGTGAGACAGAAGTCAGCGAAGAATTGTCCGATCTTCATCATCTAGCAAAAGCTGAAATTAGCCAAGTTCTATTTGATGCTGAACAAATTGGATTTGTGGATGTTGAGAAACTGGGTGGAAAAGAAAAACTTCTCTTCAATGGGAATTTGTTTAGGAGAGAAACCACCTGGAAGATCAAGGCAGTTCTTGACTCTCTTTCCACAAATGAGCAAACAAAATTGAGTGAACTTACCGAATCGCTCAAGAAAAAGGCATGTATTTCGGTCGATACTGCTAAGGCACAACTTGGCGACCAACTTTTCAACAAAGTCACAGCCATAGGCTTGTTTGATATCAATGTTGTTAGCAATTCAACCGAAGAGGTTGGTTTCTTGACGTTGCCATCAGCGTTTTCAAAATTTAGCAGCTCAATGGTCGAAGATGCATTTGATTTGGCAAAAGCATTTGTTAGTTCTGTTACTTATGGAATGACTAAGAGTTCATATGAGAGAGGCCAAATTCAAATGATTGATGCTCTGCTAAGTGCTTTAGTTAGAGGTGAGCGTGTGGGACCAGTTCGCGCTATAGCAGAGGACTACAAAATTCTTGAGTTAAAGGGTGTTGTTGAAGTAAAGGCGGGCAGCAAAATGAGCAGAACTGGGAAGATGAGGACTGGACCGATGCTAAAACTATTAAAAAAAGAAGTCGGGGAGCTTACATTACAAGCAATTCGGCAAGGCGATGTGAGCGAATATTCCTTGACGTCATTACCAAATGCTGCAGTCACACGGTTCAATGGCCCAGAACAGAACAGGGAGAGGGTTCGAAGAGTACAGACGAAGATAAGCCCAAAGGCAACCAATGATATGCTTTCAGTTCTTCGAACAGGAGGAGGATTCTGATGGGAAAGCAGCAGGCTATAAACAAAGGCCACAAGATGGAAGAGCTGCTAAGAAGTTACTTTCTAAAGGCAGGCTATTACGTGGTCAGAGGTGTTCCTTTTGTTTACGAGGGCTTTAACATAACGGACATTGACCTCTGGCTATATGGGCGATCATCTTCAGTATCTCGTGAAATAACAATCGTGGATATCAAAAACAAGAAGACACCTCAGGCTATCGAAAGAATATTCTGGGTCCAAGGTCTAAAGCAGGCATCAAAGGCCACGAACGCAGTCGTGGCAACTACCGAGAAGAGGCAAGAAGTAAAGGACTTTGGAAGAGATCTAGGTATTTTGGTCCTAGATGGTTCTTTCTTGACCAAACTTGCCAAATCAGACGATCCCACCGCTCAACGTTTGGGAGAAGAGGAGTTTATCTCTCGAATAAACGATTACTCTCTTGGAAAACTTGATGGGGATTGGAAAGGGAGAGTCTTTTTGTGTAAAAGTCTCTTGTCGAGGGGCCTTTCGTTCGATAACTGTAACGAGTGGCTTTCGCACGCAAAATTTTTCGCTGAGCAGGCCATCACTAAACCGACCCAAAGAGAAACGGCGATGAGATCCTTTTATCTCATTTGTTCTTTTGTTGCCATAGCAATTGATTTTTCCTTAAAGGAGCTCTCGTTTCTTGAACATAATGAAAAAATTACAATGATAAAAGATGGTTTTACTTACGGTTCCAAGGGCTCTTCCGGAATGAAAAAAGTTCTTAACGTTGCAATGCGTTTGGTCGAGCAACACGCCGCCGATGGGACTTCAATTTCTCGGCAAGTTCGTTCTAGTGTCGAGCACCAATTGTCCTCGCTAAACACAGTTATCTTGGGAGAATATTTTTCCAAGATCGATGTTGCTAAAACCATTTTCACGGTTGCAAAAGAATTGGAAAACTTATCAATGCAGAGAGTTTTTTTGTCACATGATACTGCCTCTATCGAGGCACGCGCCATGCTCTCGTGCCTACTCGACTACTGGGACATTGACAGAGTAATGTTTGCAAAAGCACAAAAACCTGCATAACAACCGCATTCAGGCCGACGCCGAGAAGCGCAGCGGAGCGCGGCGTTATGTGTAAGACAAAATATGATTTGTGAGCTAAGCTGACTAGCCAAACAAGGACATTATAAATGGATCAGGAAGTAAAATACATTAATATTAAAGATTTGGTTTTATGGACTGAAAATCCGCGTGACCCGATTGATGAGAATTCTACTGACCAGGACATTGCTGATAGAGCTTTAGATGACAAGTTTTCTAAATGGACTTTAGCTAAGTTAGCGAAAGAAATGGGCAATTATTATGATTTCAGTGAGCTTCCAACTGTAGTTTATCATGGGGAAAAGCCGGTTGTATATGACGGGAACAGAAGAATAATTCTTGGAAAAATAAAACATCGTCTTGTTAATGCCCTTAATGAAACAAACATAAAACTTCCAGATTTTCCGATGGAAATACCATGCAACGTCTGTGAAAAGAAAATTGCATTGAACAATGTCTATAGAAAACATATTGATACAGGTTCTTGGCAACCTCTTGAGCGGGATATTTTTCTCCATAAATTTATGGGGGAAGAAAAAAGCTTTTTTCTAATTTTAGATGAAGATACTGGGATTATTAGTTCAAATCCCCACTTGAACCAGCGTTTTGTGAAAGATGAAATTTTCAGAGAAGATATATTGAACTCAATGGGATTTACCAGGCTGAATGGAAGGCTAAACAGTGTGCATAGTGATCATGAAGCCTATTCAATTCTTTCTGATATTTCAAGAAAAATTGAGACGAAAGATATAACAACTCGAAAAAATAGAGGAAAAGTTATTGAGGTTTTGGAGCCATCTTCTCAACAGTTAATCGATCAGAACAAAAATAAAAAATCACATATATTCAAAAAAAGTTTTAGCCGCGCTAAGGCCGAAAACCAAAAACAGAGACAATCAAAACGTACACCTAAAAAGGAAACTGAGCTATTTGGGGAGAATTTATATCTGCGAATGGGTGAAGTAAGTAACCTATACAGAGATATAGTGGATTTATATCAATTCTATATCGAAAAAAAGCATGAACTGTCACAAACTTTTCCTAGCTTAATCAGAATGTCTTTACGTTTATTATGCGAAACGGCAGCCAAAGAGGATAACAACAAGAAGCTTGATAATTATTTAAAAGGGAATTTTGCCAAAGCAAAGGGAACCTTAAACCAAGACATAAAGACCACTCTAGCGACTCAAAATGTAAATGAAGACACTATTGTTCAGTTGTTACACACAGGGGCACATAATTATAAATCATCCAATAATATGGAACAGACAATAGCCCTGTCAATCATTATTGGATCGATAGTAACAATTGCACATGGTAAGGACTAGTAAAGTGAACCATCACTATTCTCCATTAAGATATCCAGGCGGTAAGAACTGTATATTTGCATTCGTATCAAATATTTTCTATGAGAATCAGCTTATAGGCGTTAGTTATGCGGAGCCTTACGCTGGGGGTGCTGGATTGGCACTCAGGTTGTTATTTGAAGGCTATGTTGACCATATTTACATCAACGACCTTGACAAATCTATCTATGCCTTTTGGAACAGCATTATAAACTGGCCGGACGAGTTTTGTCAGTGGATTAAAGATGTTGAAGTTTCCATAACCAATTGGAATAAATACAAGGAAATGCAAAACCGTGGAGATGAAGTAGAATATTTTGAATTGGCCAAATCAACCTTCTTTCTCAACAGAACAAACATTTCAGGTATAATAAAAGGTGGTGTGATTGGAGGAAAAGAGCAGAGAGGGAAATACAAAATTGATGCAAGGTTCAATAAAAAAGACTTAATTAACCGTATACAAAAAATAGCTGGCATCAAAGACCGTATTTCAGTATCAAACCTTGATGGCTTATCTTTTATCAATAAATTGAATAAGAAAAAAGAAGAAATATTCGTTTATCTCGATCCGCCTTATTATCTAAAAGGCGCTGATCTTTACATGAACTTCTGCTCAGATGAAGATCATAAAAAACTTTCAAAGCAAGTTCGCAAGATGCGTAAGATATGGATGGTATCGTATGACAATCACGATTTTATCCTAAATCTATATATGAAACAGAATAAAATATCACACAGGCTATCGCAATCTGCTTCCAACAGAGTTGGCGAGGAAATTTTTATCTTCTCTGAAGGTTTGAATTTTGTTGATTCTCTTAAAACACTCAATTCTCCTAGTTTTATTTAAAGATTATTTATCTGATTATGTGTCATGCGTGGGGTCAATTCTTTGCTTGACGCATTTTGTTAAAGAATCGATGTCAAATGTAGAACAACTTAGTATTAACAATACTTTTATGAACTCTTCAAATAAACTATGGGTGAAGTCTATATTTCTGCTGTCTCTTATTAAACGCTTCCTCGCCGCCTTCAAGAACGCAGAGAAGTTTTGATCTGAGAGCCGGATTTTCAAGAGATCCAGAAACATATGAGATTTCTCCTTGCTTATCTCTCTGAGCAATGATTACCTGTTCGGCATCACTATTTACAACTACGTTTCCATTATTCGACACAATAATGACCTGTCGATTTTGTTTTGCTTGTCTTAAAGCCCTTACTAATTCTTCCATGATAAATTCATTGTCTAGGTGATCATCGTGCGAATCAATGACGATAGGATTTTCTCCCTGAGCCAAATATATCTTAATGAGTACGGTTGCTTTTTGTCCAAGCGACAATTTCGAGAGTCGGACTTTTTTATATTTCACTGAAGGCATCACGTCTAAGTAATCTGCAAATATTGAGTCGTAAACGGTGAGACGACTAATAGTTTCTGCCTTCTTTTGATTCGGGACGATTTTAACTAGAATTTCTTCTACACCCTTAGCTACAATATTTTTTACCTTTTCGGGGTTAGGATCGTTTACTAAATCCGTCATTGCGTCCGTGAAGAATGCAATATCGGAATCAGAATCGTTTGCTCCTTTGATTTTTATTTTTCTGAGATCGACGATTTCACACATTGTCTCAATAAAACGATTACTATCAAATATCAACTTAGCCGTGAATTCAAGATCATTCAGAATATCGTTTTTATTTGCACCGAAGGCCACTATTATTGCGAGATATTTATCTCTTTGATTAATCCTTTTATTTAGTAATTCCTCAAAAAGAGTGTTCCTTTTTTTAGTTTCTTCTTTAAGTAAAGCTTTTTTATTCGCAATAATTTTGAGCTTCTCTTTTATCTGTTGGATCGCCTTCTCGAGTTCTTTTTTCTTGTCTAGAAGTTTAGTGTGTTCTTTAATACCTTTCTCTTTTTCTTCAAGTTCTTTCTGAAATTTTTCAATCTCGCCTATCGTTTTTCTAAGTTCATCCCTGAGAGTTGCAATAAAAGTTCTTAAATTTTCTGTATCCGTGTATTCAATTGTTTTAAATTGATATGCAAAATTTAGCTTTTTGGTGAGGAGATTGATTTTTGTAATTTCCTCATTAAAAGATAGAATATTTTCATCCGCAAATTTTAGGACATCTTTTATGGTGAGTCCCAGGTCGTTTAATTGCGTCTTTCTATCTCGGAGTTCCGTGAGTTGTTTTTGCTTTTTTTCTGCTTCTTTTACTTTTTCTGGACTTAAATTCTTGGCAAGATCCTCAATTTTCTTTTCTGTATCTTTTAGGTCGGTGCTTAATTTTTTACCTTCCTTCGTAAAATCATCTTCAGTTTTCAAATCTGTCTCGATTTCTAAGTTAAAGATAGTTTTATTGCTATTGCGAATTTTTTCATTAATATCGCTGACCTCATCATTAATATTTTGGTAATCAAATAATAACTCGCTATCTTTTATCTCATTACTCTCAAAAATTAAATTGTTAATATAAGTTTCTAGGTGCGCAGGGTCCTCGACATGCTTTTCAAGCTCACCTTGAGCAACATAGACGACTGAGACACCTTCGATAAAAGAAGAGTCTTTGACTTCTTTTTCGTATTCTTGCCCACTTTGCAATTTGATAGTTGTATTTAAATCTTTAGAATCACTATTTTCCGAAATTCTCTTTACGAAGGAATTTTTGTCATCGCAGAAAGCTCGATCCTCATAGATGTTTGCGATCAAGTCAACTAGGGCTGTTTTTCCACTTCCTTTGCCGCCAATAACAGTCACAAGTCCTTCATTCAGAGACAAATTAGTTTCTTTAAATTTCAGCTCCAGCTCCAATGCCGCAGCTTGAATGTGAAAGCTATGTATAGTTTGAGAGCTTTTAAGTGGTGTCGGGTCGTTATTTTGTATAACTATTCGATCTTCGGGTTCGTACAATATTTGTTTGAGTCCCTCAAATGTTGGATCTGCTTTGACCCAGCAAAACCGAAGCTCGCATTTATCTGGATGCATAGAACAATCATGGGAGTTGTCGCCACGCATTGCACAAGGATGGCCTATAAACTTGGGTTCGTGAGCATCTGATCCGTGTATGCAAGGCTTTATAGTTTTAAACTCACTAACGAATTTTTTCACTCCCTCATTATAAGGAGGCTTACCCAATCCCCATTTGCGGGTATTACTATTAGAAGAAAAAAGTAAATCTGATTTTTGAATCAAGACCTTCCTTGTTAAATGATCCCTTGAGTTCCAGTTTATCGCACTCAGATCTTCATCTGCGACGGTCACAAATAGATACTTACCACCGAAAATACTTTCTTTATCTGATAAAATTTTTGAAATCTGTTTGTGATCGACAACAGCATTCATCATTCCGATATATAAATCCGGATGCGTTTGGAATTCCGCATGTTCGCTTTTGAGCTGTGCCCCAAGTTCAATAAGGTTTACTTCCCTTAGCTTTCTCTCTTTGTCTTCAGATTGCGGCTCGCCTTGATATGTAAAATTTATTTCATACAAAAACTTTTCTTCTATATCTCTAACGGAAACAACTTCCGAGAAAAGAATATGAAAATTTACACTATTCTGTCCGACAAATATATTAGAGCGGAATTCAATATTTGGGATTACTAATATATTCTTTATTTTTCTTATTTCTTCATCAGAAAAAAGTGTTTTTAGTTTCGCCTCGTTAGCTAAATATTCCTCTTTGATTTTCTTATATCCGTCGATTGTGAAATAATCTGTAATACCAAAAACCGCAATTTCTTTTGCTATGAGAGTTCTGAATATATTTTGAACATAGGTATCCCAATCAGATCCAAAGCCGTTATTGAGGACGGATGCTGGCGTATGGATTTGCAAATCCCATTTTCTCCATTCTGAACCTTTTGCATATAGGTCGCTCATAAAATCTCTTTGATTAGTTCTTTGGCCGGTACTTCTAATGCTTTTGCAAGTCGCTCAATGTTTTTGAGAGCCATATTCCCGCGCCATGTTCGATTTTATTAATACATGACGATGGTTATTAGATTTAGATTATCATTAACTAAGCAATAAAACAAGCGATTCAGAAACGATTTTGAAGTTCTAAAAGAACGAAATTAGCACATATCGGAAACAACAGTTGAGCAAGTAACAGCCAAAGAGGAGCAAAAATATCCTTCCCCTCTTCTTATTTTATCTTTGTGTTTTCACAGCAATTTGTTATAGTAAAAAGAGTGATAATTCAATCTCCTGGTGTTTATAATAACTATGGTTAACATAAGCGAAGCTATAACTCGTCAGGAAATCATTGATAACCGCCTCAAAAAGGCCGGTTGGAATGTTAATGATCCCAATCAGGTTACAGCCGAGTTTGATATTTGGATTGGTTTGCCGGAAGGAACTACGAAGCCGGAACATGAACATCAAGGATTCCAATATGCAGATTACGCTTTGCTAGGAGATAGTGGCTACCCATTGGCGATAGTGGAAGCGAAAAAGACGTCAAAGGATGCCAGAATTGGTCAGGAACAAGCCCGCCAGTATGCCGAGAACATTCAAAAGAATTCAGGCAAGGACATGCCTTTTGTCTATTACACCAATGGCCATGATATATATTTTTGGGATACTGAAAAATACCCGCCGAGAAAAGTTTATGGATTCCCAACAAAAAAAGATCTTGAAAGGATGCTTTTTCTTCGAAAAAATGAGAAGCCGCTTTCTCAAGAGTTAATCAACAGAGATATTTCCGGAAGACCTTATCAGATTGAAGCAATTCGTTCAGTATTTGAAAACTTAGATAAAAGAAAAAGAAAAGCCTTGCTGGTAATGGCAACCGGCACAGGTAAAACCAGAACTTGCGTTGCCATGCTCGACGTTTTAATGCGTACCAATCGAGTGCAAAAAGTCTTGTTTTTGGTAGATAGGATTGCCCTTAGAAACCAAGCGCTGGATGCCTTCAAAGAATTCTTGCCCAATGCGCCCGTTTGGCCAAAGGTTGGCGAGCATGAAATCGCTACTAATAGGCGGGTGTATGCGGCCACCTATCCGACAATGCTCAATATAATTGAAGACGAAAATTGCCCGCTCAGTCCGCATTTTTTTGATATGATTGTAGCCGATGAAAGCCACCGGTCAATTTATAATGTCTACAAAAACATTTTTGACTATTTCGATACAATTCAATTAGGACTTACGGCTACTCCCAGGGACGCAGTTGAGCATAACACTTTCGGCCTCTTTGATTGCGAAGACGGAATGCCCACCTATGCCTATTCGTATAAAGAAGCGATCGATAACAAACCGCCCTACCTTTGCGATTATGACGTCTTAAAAATCAGAACAAAATTTCAAAAAGAAGGAATCAGGAAAGATAATATTTCTCTTGCAGAACAACAGAAGCTTTTGGCTGATGGCAAAGAACCGGCAGAAATAAATTATGAAGGAACCGACATTGAAAAGAAAGTTACCAACAAAGGAACCAACGCCCTTATCGTCCAAGAATTTATGGAAGAGTGCATTAAAGACGAAAGCGGAACTTTGCCGGGGAAAACGATTTTCTTTGCTATGACCATGAAACATGCGAGAAGACTGCATGAAATTTTTGATGCCTTTTATCCTGAGCACAAAGGCAATATCGCCAAAGTCATTGTGTCTGATGATCCTCGTGTTTATGGAAAAGGCGGCTTGCTTGATCAGTTTGTCAACAAAGATTTTCCCCGCGTAGCCATTAGCGTGGATATGCTTGATACCGGCATCGATGTGCGAGAGTTGGTCAACTTAGTTTTTGCTAAACCGGTTTTCTCCTATACGAAATTTTGGCAGATGATTGGAAGAGGCACCCGACTTTTGGAAGCGAATAAAATCAAGCCCTGGTGCAAAGAAAAAGACAAATTTCTGATTATAGATTGCTGGGACAATTTCGAATATTTTCAAATGAATCCTACGGGGAAAATAGACAAGCCATCAAAACCAATTCCAGTCCGTCTTTTTGAAACAAAACTGGAAAAACTCAACATTGCCGAAACAAAAAATGACGAAGTACTTGTTGAGAAGACAATCAAAAAACTCCAAGAAGATATTGCCAAGCTTCCGGCTAACAACGTTGTGATCCTCGATGCCAAAAGCAAATTGGAAAAACTTGACGCAACCTTTTGGCAGAAACTGAATGACGACAAAAAACTCTATTTGGAAAAAGAAATCGCGCCTCTGATGCGAACTCGCACAGGTGAAGATTTCAAAGCCATGAGCTTCGAACTGAAAGTCATTCTCTACTCAATAGCGAAACTCAATGCCATAGACGAGAAGGATAAGAAGGTAAAGACTCTTGAGGAAGTCATAGTTGAAATGGTTTCCGATTTACCTCTCACGGTTAACATTGTCGCCAAAGAAAAAGACCTCATCGAAGAAGTACTTCATAATAACTACTTGGCAAAAGCGAACGAAGAAGCTTTGGAAGTATTGATTCATAGAATAGCGCCGCTCGTGAAATACCGCGAAGAAGGTATCAAGCCAGATCAGGTTGGTTTGGATTTCAAAGACATCACCAAAGAGAAAGAATATATAAAATTTGGACCGGCTCATGAACGATTAACCATCCAGAAATATCGGGAAAAAGTAGAAGCGCTTATCAAACAACTGGAAGAAGGAAATGAAATACTGCGGAAAATAAAAAAAGGTGAAGATATTTCCCAAGAAGAAGTTGACGAATTGGCGGACACTCTGGCCGAATACGAACCTTACCCAACCGAAGAGAATTTGCAAAAAGCCTATGATGCCCGAAAGGTAAAGTTTCTTGATCTTATCAAATACATAATGGGTATTGGCGGACTGGTAACTTTTTCGGAAAAAGTATCCGAGGCTTTTGCTGAATTTATTGCGGAGCATAACACACTTACCGCTAAACAAATCCAATTTCTGCAAACATTGCAAACCTTCATTATTGAGAACGGAGAATTGACCAAGAAAGACCTGGTACGCGAACCATTCACTAAGCTTCATGCCAACGGATTCTTGGGAGTCTTCCCACCGATAATGCAGAAAGAAATACTTCAATTTACTAATAAGGTTTTAAATTATGCTTAATGCTACACTCAAATCATCTATCGGTCGTCTTTGGGACAAGTTTTGGAGCGGCGGTATTTCTAATCCACTGACCGCTATTGAGCAAATCTCTTATTTGCTTTTCATGAAGCGACTGGATGAACTGGACATAAAGAAAAAACACGATTCAGAGTTTACCGGCGAAGCCTATCAATCAATTTTCAAAGGAAAGAATGGGCAGTTGCGTTGGAGCCACTTTCGGCAAATGGAAGGCGGAGAGATGCTCACTCACATTCAAACCAAAGTCTTTCCATTTCTCAAAACTCTCGGAACAGAAGAAAGCCACTTTGCCAAGCACATGGGCAACGCTGTTTTCATAATTTCCAAACCCACGCTTTTAGTTGAAGCTGTAAGTATAATAGACGAAATTTTTGAAGAGATTTCTAAACAGGAGTCAGAAGGGCAAGGTTTTCAGGATACGCAAGGAGATTTATACGAATTCTTGCTTTCGGAAATAACCAGCGCCGGCAAACTTGGCCAATTCCGCACTCCGCGCCACATCATTCAACTTATTTGCGAATTAGTTGATCCAAAACTTGGAGATACTATTGGTGATTTGGCTGGCGGTACTGGTGGCTTCTTACTTGGAGGCTATCAGCATATCATTACTGCCCATACCAGCAAGGAACATCAAATAAAAGACGAGAACGGACTAACACGTGGACATTTGGG
>Ga0209540_10002523_pt1 | contig 13017 bp, 11 predicted proteins | sample BarGraIncu01121A_FD_184501 | JGI IMG/M metagenome (GOLD analysis project Ga0209540, IMG submission 184501) | Arctic peat soil microbial communities from Barrow, Alaska - Barrow Graham LP Incubations 011-21A (SPAdes) (version 2) | ecosystem: Environmental > Terrestrial > Soil > Wetlands > Peat... | reverse complement strand
TGACCGGGATTCCGTGCCTTTTTCCGTAGCTTAACCCGGACAAACCCATACTGAATTCAGTCATCAGAAAAATGATATCCGGATGGAAATCACCCATAATCTTGTTCAGACGAAGCATGTTTGGAAGGGTAAAACGGCACTCTGGGTACAGAATAAAGGGCGTGCTGAAAAAGCTCTCCATATTATAGGGAAGTATCTGTTCGTTTTTCTGTTTTTGTTCCGGAGTGATAAAGATATATTCAAGTCCTTCCGCTTCAAGATAATTTCCGAGACACCTGAGGGTATTCGTGACACCATTCACCTGAGGTAAAAATGTATCTGTAAAAACGGCAATCTTCATAATCTGATCTCCTTCTTACATGACAGCCACATTGCTTTATTCAAAGCTAAATTTGCTTATTTAAGCAGCGACGCTGCGGACAGTGGTTCTTTCCTCTCTCTTTTTCTCATATGAAACGGCTGTTTCTGCACCGAGTATTTCTTTCATAGCTCCTCTTACTGCCCCGAAAGCGAATGCCATATCCGTCAGAAAAGACTCTTCTTCATCTTCGTAGTCCTTAATCATGCTTTGCAAATCAAAACGACCATCAGCATCCTTCTGATCTGTTGCTGCGTTGAAAATGGATCGTTCGTTCACATCCAACAAGTCGGTGTTCTCTTTAAATAGAATATTTTCAATTCTCATATGCAAAATGACTTCGTACAATGTATGCAGAACCATTGATTGTTTGATGTACGGCATTTTCGCGTGATACTTGCAGAAGTAATCGCATAAAAAATGGCAAACTACACCGAGCGCCATAGACCGTTGTCTATCCGTGTTCTCCGGGTTCCCTGCCTTTTTCTGATAGCATTTATAAATACTCTTTGTGTCCTCATAACAGTGATTTCTGAACGCCAATTTCGAAATATCAGGGAAGACATTGCCGAAAATAAATGCTCCCCATCTTAGCTTGAACGAAACCTCTTCGTTTTTCCTGATTGTATGAAAATAATAATTGCCTACTTCAATATGAGAAAATACTATCAAACGTAATACCTCATCCTTCAAAATTTTCCACTGGCCTTCCTGTTTTCGGTAGTCACAACAGAGCCGGAAAAATGCATTTGAAAGTCCCCAAAATCCTTTATTACCAACGTTTTCTTCATTTGATTAACAGCCTCATAACACAATCGGTTATATTATTAGTTTATATCACCTATATTCGAGACTGATAATACCAATGTAAATATTCAGATAGCTGCATTAAGGCGCATGTAGAAAGATCCGGCTTTGCGCTTGACCTAGCTATGGGAAAATATACATACACGTCCGGAGAGACTCTGAAAGCCTGTGTTTCTCTGGCAAACTATGGAAGGACTGCGGTGCAGGGTGTTTTCACTTATCAACTGCGGGACAGAAGCACCGTATATTCTGAAAAAGAAGCCGGAACAGATGATCCGGGAGGATGTGCTGGCGTCAATACTGAAGTGATATTGGCGGATAATCTTTACTTGAACGGATTGAAAAACCGGCTGCCATTTAGGGCAACGACAGTGAATGACACAGCTGCGGTCAATACGCCCATAAATATGACAAGTGCATCCTGCCGTGTGAAGGGACGTTCTACATACCATGTACGCTTTTTGTATTTACCAAATCCACGCAGCTCCATCGCATTTGAAATAACCTCAATTCGATTAATGCTCGAAAGAATAAGCGGAATCAGGATCAGGGCTGAATTCTTAAGGCGCTTCAGCAGTTTGTCTTTGCTGCTCAGCTCAAGACCCCTCGCCTGCTGTGCCTGCATAATATTATGATAATCCCGCTTAATATCCGGTATGTAGCGAAGGGCAATCGAGACGGAATACCCGACGCGATAGCTTACCCCGATATGGTTTAGGCTCGAAGCAAATTCACTCGGATTTGTGGTCAGAATGAAAAGGAGCGACACAGGTATTACGGCAAAGTATTTCATCGTAAAACTAAGCATATAGAAAAGCTGCTCAAGTGTAATGGAATAATTGAAAAACAAGTGGACAAGCTCATGTCTGGTTCCATAGATTTTTACGCCCTGCTCTGGGGAAAAGAAATAAATCGCCACCATATTTATTGCAATCAGGGTGAACATAAAGATGAGTGCGAAGCGCACTTCTTTCCATTTGATCTTCGAGAGCCTGAAGAATAGAAGGCTTACCAGGAACATCCCGGTCAGAACGCGGGTATCATAGGTGAACATGGCTCCAAAACTCCACAGCAAAAAGAACACAAGCTTTGTCGTTCCTGTCAGCTTATGAATTACGGAGTCGCGTTCCTTATATGCAAGGGCTGTAGTACTTGCCATCAGTTTCTCGCCTGCCGATCATATTCTATAAATTTCCTGATGAAGTTCTCCGGATTAATGCCGCACTTTTCGGCAAAAGAAAACAGGGAGGTTCTTTTGAGGTTAGCCTTCGCGATTAATTCTTCATTAATCAGGGCTTGCGTGGCGGATGTATCTGCAATCAGCCGTCCGTCCGAGAACAGTAGTGAACGTGGCGTATATTCCAGCATCAGGTGCATGTCATGAGTAATAATAATAATCGTAACGCCGCGCTGATTAAGACTATGAATGAACTTCATTATCTCCGTATAATGCCGGAAATCCTGCCCGGCTGTCGGCTCATCCAAAATAATAATTTCCGGCTCCTGTACCAGGACACTTGCAATGGTAACACGCTTTTTCTGACCAAAGCTCAGAGCAGAAATCGGCCAGTTCCTGAATTCATAGAGTCCGCATATTTTGAGTGTCTTGTATACTCTCTTCTGAATCTCATCCGGCGGGATTTTATGGGCGGTAAGACTAAGTGCCACTTCGTCGAATATCATTGATTTGGAAATCATATGATTCGGGTTCTGCATCACATACCCTATGTATTTTGCGCGTTCCTTTATTGTATAACCATCAAAAGGTTCCCCGGCAAAAGAAATGCTGCCCCGGTCCTGTTTTTCAAATCCGCATATCAGCTTGGACAACGTACTCTTACCGGCACCGTTGCGTCCTACTATGCTCAGCATTTCGCCCTTGCATATCGTAAAGCTTACATCCTGGAGAGTCGACTCGTCCTCTTCATAGCTAAATGATACATTCTTTATTGTTAAGATCGGTTCATCCAGAGGTATTTCTGTCTGCTGGACTATACCGGAAAACCACTTCTGTACCCTGCCCTTCGCAAGATCATCAACCACAATACTTTCGATGTGCTGCGGGTGCATCTGACTTGTTATTATACAGCCGGCATATTTCAGCGCCGTGATATAGAGCGGTTCCCTGATGCCCGATACAGTCAGGAGGTTACTCGAAAGCAAGTCATCCGGATGCATATCTGCAATAATCCTACCTTCTTCAATAAGTATAATGCGGTCGACATCACGGTATAATACATCCTCAAGCCGGTGTTCAATTATGATGATCGTCGAATTCGTCTGCTTCTTTATTTGCTCAATCAGCTCGATGGTCTGCTTCCCGGTTGCCGGGTCAAGGTTCGCAAGCGGCTCATCGAAAAGATATATGGGGACATTGTCGACCATTACGCCGGCAAGCGATACCCTTTGCTTCTGACCGCCGGACAGTTCATGCGGTGATGAAGAAAGAAGATTCTCTATGTTTACGATTTCTGCTGCCCTTTTGGTGCGGTCCATCAGTTCCTGATGCTTCACGCAGTCATTCTCCAGCGCAAAGGCAATATCCTCCGCCACCGTCATTCCGATAAACTGACTATCCGTATCCTGCAAAACCGTCCCGACCAGCTTGCTCAGCTTAAATATACTCGCGTCTTTTGTCTCAAGTCCGCAAATTGTCAGGCTGCCCTTTATTTCTCCGGTATAACTGAACGGAATCAGTCCATTGATACAATGAACCAACGTGCTTTTCCCGCTGCCTGAAGCACCGACAATGACAATCTTCTCACCCTCATAAACAGTCAAGTTTATATTCATAAGAGTGGGACTTGACTGTGCATGATATTGAAAGGAGAAATCTCGGAATTCAATAACGGGTTTGCTCATCAGACACCTCATTTTATGTATAAAAGAAAGAACTTGAACAAGAAAAAGCCCGGAGGCCACGAGACCTCCGGGCTGACCACTTTGTATGTATTATTCTTTTGCCAGACTTCCCTTGGCTGTTCTGGTCTTGGCATATGCGATAAGAATGATGGTGCCGACAACAGTTGTCGTGACAATATTAGATGCTGCTGCAAAAGCGCCCTGCGCAAAGACTTTGTTAGCAGGTTCAGCATAAATCAGAATGTCCAGCACCGGAGCAACAACGACCCACGCGATCAGATGAGCCGCCACTACAACCAGATTGAATCCGACAATGCTCTTGGCCCCGAATTTGCCGGAATCAATATTAATCTTCTTAGATGAGAGCCCTAAAAGTACGCCGAATACCACAGATGCAATAATCCAGCTCCACCAGGGACTGCCCCAGGATAAGTCAATCAGAGTATGGCCGATCAGACCGATCAGAAGACCGGCGATGGGCCCGTAAAGTACGGCAAAAACGGCTAACACAGCATACTGGATATTGATGGTGGTGTTGGGAATCGGGCTCGGAATGGATACAAAACGTCCCAGAACAAAAAATAGCGCCGCTCCGATACCAATAGCTACAATTGTCTTAATAGAAATGCTTTTCATAGTTGTACCTGACATAACACTCTCCATTTCTGCCGGTTCACACCGGCAATAAGCATTCAAATATTTCGAAATATTCCAGAAAATTCCCATTCAAGCCCAAATATTGTTATCAACAAATCAGCGTCACATATAAGGACAACATCGTTGACTGTAGATATTTTCAATAATCGAAATATTTTGCATACACGCCCCTCCGCTTGCTAATTGATTGTAACATGTCCGCGTTTCCAATGTCTAGTTTACTTTAATGTTTTAACATCTTTCCCTAGTAAACGCAATGGTTTACTAGGATATTAGGCAAAAACATTTTTGGAGACTTTGACACCAACAATAAATATGATTTTTGTCTAGTTCCCGCACTCAATACTGATATCCGTGAATATTTTCAGGATATCCGCTACATTCAAGCCCTGCTTCTCGGCGCCGGACTTTTCGAGGACTATGCCGCCGTTATTCATCATGATCAGGCGGCTGCCGTATTCCACTGCATACCGCAGATTGTGTGTGACCATCATGGCCGTGAGATGCTTCTCTTTTACGATTTTGTCCGTAAGTTCCATGATTGTATCAGCTGTCTTGGGGTCGAGCGCTGCCGTGTGTTCGTCCAGGATAAGGAAATCAACCGGAGTAAGCGTCGACATAATCAGCGCCACGGCTTGTCTTTGTCCGCCGGAAAGCGATCCCACTTTGATTTCCATCTTATTCTCAAGTCCCAGTCCAAGTATGGCGAGCTGCTCTTTGTAATAGGCCAGTCTTGCCTTGTTGACGCCGTACCCGAGACCGAACGGTTTGCCCTTGTTGTCAGCCAGTGACATATTCTCCAGGAGAGTCAGATGCGGACAGGTTCCCATCGAGGGGTTCTGGTAGACTCTGCCAATCTTTTCGTAACGCTGGTAATCCTTGAGGCGATCAATGCTTTCTCCATTAATCTGTACCTGACCTCCGTCAATCGGCGTGCTCCCGCATATAATATTCAAAAGCGAGGTCTTCCCGCTTCCGTTGCTGCCGACGATCGAGAGGAATTCCCCGTCGCCTACCCTCAGGTTAAATTCGTTGAACAGGCACATCTCCGTAATGGTGCCCGAATTATATATTTTCGTAATATTTTTGAGCTCAAGCACTTTTCTTCACCCCGCTTTTCTGTCGGTTTCCAATGACGAGAATCCCCAGAAACAGAACGGCTGTAATGAATTTGAGCAGATTGGCCGGCAGGCCCAGACTGATTGCTGTCTGTATCGATGCTTTGTAGAGTATGCTGCCGATCATGACCGCAGTCGTTCCTTTTACAAAGCTGAGCTTCTTGAATATTGTTGTTCCGATAATAACGGTGGCAAGGCCGAACACCACCTGTCCGGTTCCCATCGTGCTGGAAAAAGACCGCTGTTCCTGGCAGACGATACAGCCTGCCAGTGCCACAAGGGCATTGGATATGACAAGTCCGATAATCTTTACGGTACCTTTGTCTTTAGCCAGCGTCGTAACAAGTACGCTGTTGTCTCCTACCGCGCGCAGCAGAAGTCCGCTCTTGGTCTTGGAGTAGAGATCCAGAAGTACCTTGAAAAGCACCGCTATGATCAGTGTGATGATCAACTTTCTGTATATAAGTGCGGTGCCTCCGAGTAAAGCCATTGTGGGTGCCGCCGTGAAAATCGTGCTGACGGCTCTGTCCACTATCAGGTTGGAGCCGGCAATCTGAAGGTTAATCGAAAAGAGCGCCGTCATCGTAATGATTCCGGCCAGAAGGTCGCGCACCTGCAGCTTGACATGTATCAGCCCGGTAGCAAGACCGGCCACAGCTCCGACAGCAATGACCACCGGAATCGTAAGATACGGGTCAAAGCCATTGGTCAGTAGGACAGCGGTAACAGCAGCTCCCAGAGGGAAGCTGCCGTCAACCGTCAGGTCAGGAAAATCGAGTATCTTGTACGTTATGTATACGCCGTATGACAGCAACGCATAGATAAGGCCTTGTGTCACCGTACCAACTATCAGGTCAAAAATACTGCCCATGCAAATTGCTTCCTTCAAATATTATTGGATCGAGCTCAGTTAAGATATTGTCGAGCCTGCTCGTTATCAGGCTTTTTCTGCTTCAATGGCCTTGTCTGCAATTGCAGCCGGAAGTGTGATGCCCATCTCGGAAAGCGCTGTTGAATTGACATATATGCCGTATTCGCTGATTGTCTCATAAGGTATTTCGGATGCTTTTGCTTCGCCCTTAAGTACCTTAGCTGCTATAGCGCCGGTCTGCATGCCAAGCTGATAATAGTCGATGCCCGCTGCAGCCACGCAGCCGATCTTGACCTGCTCAACTTCACTGCCGTATACCGGGATGCCTGCTTCTCCGGTCTTTTCAAGGACGGAAGAGAGAACGCCGACAACGTTATTGTCTGTCAGATTCGAGAAGCAGTCAACACCTTTTGCAATCAGCGTATCGGCAGCCTGCGTGACGTCGGACTGTTGTGTTACACCGATAGCCTCAATCGTAAATCCATAATCAGCGGCTTTCGCCTGATAATCCGCGATAGCAGAGACGGAGTTCGGCTCACTTGTCGTATAGATGATTCCGATTGTGTCTGCATCCGGCTGGAGCTGACGGATCAGGTCAAGCTGTGCATCAACAGGGAGCTTATCACTTGTTCCTGTGACGTTGCCGCTGTCAAGCTTGGCCTGCACCGGGTCGGTTATCGCTGTAAAGATTACCGGAATGTCCTTGTCCTCGGCAGCTGCATAGCAGGCGGTCGCAGAAGGCGTTGCTATACCGCACATAAGCGCAACATTATTGCTGGAGAAGTTCTGGGCTATCTGGGTCGCGATGGCATCGTCAAACCCGGCGTTCTGATAATTAACGGTAAAATCCTTGCCTTCCGTAAGACCGGCATCTTTGAGGCCCTGGAGAAAACCTTCCCGGCAATTGTCAAGGGAAGCATGCTCACCGTATTGTGATATACCGATAACCGGTATTTTCTTACTGCATCCTGTAAAAAAAGTGAGTGACAAAGCCATAGTCAGTAGAACAGCTATCAATTTTTTCATAATAATATCCCCCGTATTTTATATTTATTGGTGCTTCTATTTTTTGTTTATTGTAATTTGTTGTTGCTGCATCGTCGCCATCGTCTCAGCATAATGAACATCTTGTTCTCTCCTTTTTGAGCATAAAAAAACAGCCCTATCCCCAAAAAGGGACAAGACTGAACATCCTGCGGTACCACCCAAATTAGCTTCATTTCCAAAGCTCACTCGTTCACGCACCTGTTGATACGTGTCCACTTGATAACGGGCTGGCCTCCCGTTGACGCCTAATAGCCGCAGATATGTGGCTTTCGGGTCACCCTCACAAGTCCATTCAATCAGCTTCGTCATATGGCCCTCACACTCGCGGCCACTCGCTGGGATTCGTCAGCTGAACTACTACTCTTGCTCATCGGTTTGAAATATAATTCCCTTAAATTTTAACAGCCTCCGGAAATTTGTCAATAGTTAGATTGCTTCAATATTTTGCTGCCGATTTTTGCTTAGCTGCGCTTTCAATTCCTCTTCCAGATTAACTTTTCAATCAACATAATAGACTATTGCATAATAATTAGAAATTTTTGACATCACATTTTAAGAATGATATGCTAATAGGATTATACTTTGCAAGTGTTAATTAAAGTAAACTATTATTTAGTCATACTTTATGTGAACTTATAAATTGATAAAGCACACACTTCAGGGGAGGATTATTGTAAGTGCATCACAAATATACATCAAGAAATTTCCGTAGAATTCCCCATAAAAATTGGATTTCACTTCTCCTAACTTTGGCGTTGGGACTTTCGTTCCTGAGTGGATGCAGTTCCCGGCCAACAGCTACTGCGCAGCCAACACAAGATACGCAGCCGCTTGTATCTTCACCCTTCTTTTCAGCGTATGAGTTTGAAACGGGTGAAAAGAACAGATGCCAATATTTAATAACTGATCAATACTGCTCTATACTAAGCGTATCTTTTTCCAACGAATATTTAGCTGCACTTGAGCGGTTAAAAAATGATCCGCTTCAAAGTACCGTTTCTGATGAGTCAGGAAATCCTATGTATCCGGACTATGAAATTAGTTCATACAATTACACGGGCGAACCTGTTTCGACCATTGATTTGAGCGTCTCCTCGCCATCATCGTTTCAACCGCTTCTAGCGTTAGCAAGCGATGAAAATATTGCTGTGTTAAGCACACAAATCGATTCGGGAAACGGCTCTCTTCTTGGTGCGGTAACCGTTTTTGATGTTTATGGCGAAAGGAAAGCGGAGATCACAAAGATTCCATTGGATCAGTCGATTATTCGCTTGACCGATTTCTGTGCAGACAAAACCGGTAATTATTATGTCGTTGGAGAGAACGCCGATTACGAACAATCCATTTCGGTTATATCTGTTTCCGGAAATTTGCTCGGGACGTATCCTCTGGGTGATAAATATCCGGAAGTACTGCTGCCATCTTCCAACGGTATTTATATTATTTCCAAAACGTATGACAATAACAACGAATGCACAACATTCGCTACGCCAATCTCCGCCAGCAATTCCGGCTTTGACGAGAAAATTGTTTTGCCTGAATTTTTTAATGACTGTAACGATATTTTTATGAAAGGTGATTACATATACGGTTCTGACCCGAATTCTATGCAAGCGCTTTCGCTGAAGACCCAAACGATGAAACCTGTACTGGCGTGGAATAAAATCGATCTGTCCTTCATGCCCTATGTATTATCCGTTAACAGCAGCGGAGCCATTGTTGCAATAGGTACGAAATATGGTACAGATACTTGTAAAGCCGCCGTATTGACTCCTTCTTTGACAGACCCGAATGCAGGTAAAACCGAAATCGTCGTTGCTGGGTATGAGATATCAACAGATGAAACAATATTGAAAGAAGTCAAGATCTTTAATCAAAGCCACAGCGATAGCCAAATCGTACTTAGGGATTACGCGGAAGAATTTGCATTTGATTCCAGTGATTATATGAAAGACATTGTTAAACTCAATCAAAAAATGTGTTTGGATTTTTTCAGCGGCGATGCACCGGATATTTACATAGACACGGAAAGTGATACCATGGGATTAGCTGCATTGGCAACGGGCACTTATCTAATCGACCTATACCCATACATCAAAAATGATCCTGATATAAATCTTGATCATTATTTCCAAAACGCACTGTTCGGATATGATACGGACGGCAAACTCTATATGTTTCCGTGCGGTTTTTTTACCCGGTGCTTTTACGGAAATCCTTCCGTTGTTGGCGACAGCTTTTCATGGACATTCTCCGATTTTTATGCGTTGTCCGATACATTGGGGCCGGAGACAAAGATTCTCACAGACATCCCGAAGATGGAGCTTCTGCAATGGACTCTTGAGACGTCGATGAGCACCTATGTAGATTTGAATTCCGGCCTTGTTTCCTTTGACTCAGATAATTTTACCGATTTACTCAATTGGGTCGACATATATGGATCTGATGTAGAGGCCTACGAGCTAGCCCCCACGGATGTGATCGACAAAAAGTTAGCCTTGGATCTGACATGGATCGACTCGCCGGAATCTTTCTATTCAAACTATAATCTTCTCAAATTTATACCATCCTATATAGGATATCCCAATAGTTCCTCTGGCGGACTTTCATTCTTTTCGAAATATGTTTGCGGTATCACAACAAGTTGTGAAAATCCGGATTTGGCTTGGGACTTCGTCCGGTTATTTCTGCAAGATGACGTTCAAGACTCACTCGGACCCGGTTTTATCCCGGTCAGCAAAGATGCCGCAGCGAAGCAGATTGAAAGTACTATTTCTCTTTTGGGGGATGGCGGAGTTGATGTGAGCAATTTGGATGACACCTTTTGGAACTCGTATTATGACGTTCTTGAGAAGGTAGACACGCCCAAAGGCGCAAATTATGAGGTTATCGGCATCGTATTGGAAGAGAGTGCGGCATTATTTGCCGGTCAAAAGACGGCGGCGGAGGTTTCTGAGCTGATTCAGAACCGTGTTCAAGTATATGTAAATGAACAGATGAAATAGAACTCAGTGGAAAAAAGGAGGACATAATGGAAATGAAACACTTTTGCAGACTTGGCGTTTGCCTGGGAATGATCGCACTGGCGGGTATATGTATTGCGTGCTCGAATAAATCAGAGATATCCATGTCTGGAGTTTCAGACACAAACGATGCAACGATTATGCAGACTATGGCTCCAACGATTACGCAGACTATAGATCCAACGACATTGCCGTTACCGGAAGAAAGTACATCGGTGGATACGTCGATTTCATCTGAAACAAACAGTACCAATACAATCACACCGCCTGCTCAACGGGTTTATCCAATTAGAAATCAGGATGCAATCGACTTTTTCAATGCCATGGGGCTTGTCATTAAAGATCTTTCCCCGACTGATGGAGTCACAGAAACGTCAACGGTAGCTTTTGATGCGAGTGATATGTACTACTATCGCTATGAGTCATTCTTTCTGGAAGAAAAGGCAGTAAATTGTTTCGAGACGATCCATGATGCAATCCTAGAGGATGAAAGCGGCAGAACCTTGGAGGGCACCTGCGATATTACTGAAAAGGACGGATACACAATACTAGTTGGCTGCGGGACTTATGACGGGATGTCGCCTCTATATTGGGTTGCAGTAATTGTTGATAAAGTGGTTGTCAGCGGATTTACATTCAGCACAGAAGAAAGCGACAAACAAATGATAAACAATTACTTTATCGGACTGGGATATATGTAACGCTGTCCATTTGCTGGGTAGGGCATTTGGATTTGGTCATTGCATGTTTGGACTAAGCACAGATAGATACAAAAAGATCAAATCAAGATGACCTCTGCGCTGTCTTATTCCGCGTCAGTACCGAAGAGCTGTCTAAATATCCGCTGACCGGTCGGTGTGCCGGCGAGTCCGCCCTCTCCCGTCTCCTTTAAAGAAGTGGACATACTGTCGCCGACACTTTTCATCGCAATGATGGTCTCGTCTGCCGGTATGGCACTCCTGATTCCCGAAAGCGCCAGTTCCGCTGCAACAAATGCATTGGCTACACCGGATGCATTACGCTTGATGCAGGGTATCTCCACGAGTCCCGCGACTGGATCACATACAAGTCCGAGGGTGTTCTTGATGGCTATTGCCACAGCATGTCCGATCATGTCAGGTGTCCCGCCCGACAGTTCCACAATCGCAGCCGCGGCCATTGCACCGGCAGAGCCGCACTCGGCCTGGCATCCGCCCTGTGCACCGGACAGGCAGGCGTTTCGGGCAATTACCATGCCTACGGCGGAAGCTGTAAAGAGCGACATTACGCAGTCTTTCTTAGAAATATTCTTTTCCAACTGCATTGTTATCACGGCGGAAGGCAGTATACCGCAGGAGCCTGCTGTGGGGGCGGCCACAATGCAGCCCATCGCGGCATTTATTTCAGCAACCGCCATCGCACGCGCCAGCGCCCCTGTAATCAAGTCGCCGCAGAGATGTTTTTGACTGTCTATTTGAATAGCCAGCCTGTTAGCGTCTCCGCCGGTCAGCCCGCTGTTGGAACGAACGCCCGGTGCAAGACCTTTTTGAACAGCCTGCGTCATCACATCATACTGATGTTCCATACGGTCATATAGAAGCTGCGGTGTGGACTCCATTTCTTTTGCCTGTTGCTCCAGCACAAGGCTTGAAAGCCGGCGGCCTGCCTGACGTGCTGCTTCGAGCAGCTGCTCCAAGGTGTCATAATGTAAATCCATATATTTCTCCTAGTTCAGCCGCAGTGCTGTCGAGCGTATGATATTCGGCATCCCGTTGATGTGCTCGTTCATGAACGGCTCAACTTGACCGTCCACCTCTATGGACATGATCGCCACGCCGCCTTTTTCACTGCGCGACAAGCGGAAATTGGATACATTTATCCCGAGTTCCCCCAGATACTGCGACACTTCTCCTATTACACCGGAGGTGTCCCTGTGAACGACAATCAGGGTGTCGCATTGTCCATTAAATTCCACCGGCAGTCCGTTGATCTGGTTGATAAGGATATTGCCGCCGCCGGTTGAAGATCCCTGCACGGTTACCTGTTCACCATCGGCAGCCGTTAATATTATACGGGCTGTGTTGGGGTGCGCTCCGGCAATGGTATCGGGAATAATTGTTATTTCCAGGCCTCTTTCTTTGGCAAGCTCGGGGCTGCTGCGGATGCGCTCATCATCAGGCATCATTCCCATGATACCTGCGATGATTGCTTTGTCCGTCCCATGCCCTTTGTAAGTCTTGGCAAAGGATCCGTAAAGATGGATTTCCGCTTTGACCGCAGGGCTCCCCAAAATAA
>Ga0209540_10002519_pt1 | contig 13029 bp, 13 predicted proteins | sample BarGraIncu01121A_FD_184501 | JGI IMG/M metagenome (GOLD analysis project Ga0209540, IMG submission 184501) | Arctic peat soil microbial communities from Barrow, Alaska - Barrow Graham LP Incubations 011-21A (SPAdes) (version 2) | ecosystem: Environmental > Terrestrial > Soil > Wetlands > Peat... | reverse complement strand
GATCAGATCGACCGGCTCATTTTTATCGTAAAGCTCTGTAATGGTAACGAATATCTTGCGGTGAGCCTCACTATAAAAATCATCTTTAGATATAATTTCCTGCGCGCCATTGATAGAGCTGTTTTCCAGCAGAATACCCCCCAGGATAGATTGTTCAGCCTCGAGATTTTGCGGTGGAACTTTGTATGAAGATGGGTCAATGTCTCGCATTTTTATTCGCCAACAACGATCAATTTAATTTCAGCATCCACGCCGGAAGGTAACCTGATTTTGATTTTAAATTCGCCCAGCGATTTAATCTGTTCATCATGGATAATCATTTTTCGGTCAATGTCATAACCCTTTTCTTTAAGAGCGAATTCGATATCTTTGGTTGTGACTGAACCAAAAATCTTATCCTGATCACCGACTTTACGGGACATGGTGAGCGTGATATTGGTAAGGGCTAAAGCCAAATCCTGAGCGGTTTTATGCTCTTTTTGTGTTTTTTGTAAAATATTATTTTTTTCATGTTTCAGGGTTTTTATATTTTTTTCATTAGCTTCGATGGCCAGGCCTTTTGGGATTAACAAATTGCGGGCATAGCCGTCATTGACTTTAATTAAATCCCCGGCCTTTCCCAGAGAAGGTACGTCTTGCTTTAAAATTACCTTCATTAAAATCCTCCTTTTGTTATATATTTAAGACACGATATCAGTTGTCTGATCTTTACGGACAAATTTTCTGAAATCAACCCAGATATCAAATAATCCGACGATTACTATTGGTATCATAAGAAATTGTTGAACCGCAATAAAAAAATAAAAAAGAAAACGGAAAAAAACAGGAACATTTTTGCTTTGAAAGATGAAACTGATAATGGCGAAGCCTTGCAGCAGATAAATGAAACAAATTACCAAAAATAAATTTAACGCTAAAAAATTGATATCATCATTTGGAACAAAATTAAGCCCGCCGGAGATAATAAAAATCCAAATAAAAAAGTCCGGAGTCTTCCAACTGGCAAGCATAGTGAGATTGGTTCGGGAGATACCGGCTTTGCTCAAAACATTTTTTCCGATCAGGACATTTATCCAAACAATAAATACGGAGATAATGACGATCAGAGAAGGGAATATCCGGGTGAAAGCAATTGTTATGCTTTGCTGATTATTTTTAATGAAATCAATATCTTCTTTTGCTAATGGCAATTGGCTATATAATTTTATGTTGGTGTCAATTATGGAAGCAACATATTTCTGGATAAACTGCCAGGGATGTACCGATTGTTCGAAACTGCTGTAGATAAAATAAAAGCAAATTGCCGCAATTATAAGCAGGGCAGGGTAAGCGATTACCTTTTCGGCGGATTTGTTGCGGGTGGCGATCCGCGAAATGAACAGGCCGGAAAGCCCCAGAGTAACGATAGGAAAAAGGGGGTTGCCCTGATGCAATAACAAAGACAAGATTAAAAGCAGCAGGCAAGAAACAAAAAAAGCCGTTGCGGTTTTAATTTCGCCGTTAATTGTGCTCAGCAGGAAAAGAATCATAGGAAATAGGATTAGACAAAAAGACCCCAAAAAAGGAATAAAAGCGGCGGAAAAAACAAAAAAAGTAATGATTAATAGTTGTTTGATAAAAGAGTTTTGGAGAATTAATAAATCTAATTTTTTCAATGCTGATAACCTGATAAATATTAAATTGCCTTACAGCAGTAATGTAACGATGTAACCGGAAAAGAATCGCCGGTCTTTTTCTGAGAGGAAAAAGACCGGCTGATCAGGTTTAAAGATTGCCCTTATCTTCCTTCAGCGGTGACAAAAGGCATAATCGCGATCGTACGAGCGCGTTTGATTGCTACAGTCAGCTCCCTTTGATGGCTGGCGCAATTACCAGTGATTCTACGTGGCATGATCTTGCCTCTCTCGGTCACAAAATTGCCGAGAATGGCAGGGGTTTTATAATCAATTTTAACATTAGAATCAGTGCAAAAGCGGCAAAACTTTTTTCTATGAAAAAACTTTTTCTGGGGCTGCCGAGTTGGTCTATCTCCGCTAGGTATTGCCATTGCTTATTCCCCTTTCGCTGGGATTTCTTCTTTAATATCAGGTTTTTTAAATGAAATTCTTTGTGGCTTTATGTCGGCGGAAGGTTTTTCTTCCCTGCTTGCGCCTGAGTTATCGCATTCAATACGAATCTGTGTGCGCTTTACTTCAGTGGCAGCAAATTCGGTATCGATGGTTTCGCGTGTAGTGGCGCCTTCCTTTTTTACCGTCATGAATTTCAGAATGCGGTCGTCGATTTTGAAATTTCTTTCAAGTTCTGCGACGATGGGTCCATCACCGGCAAAATCGACAAGAAAATAAAAACCATCTTTTTGTTTGTTGATTTCATAGGCAAGACGTCTTTTGCCCCATTTATCGACTTTCGCAATAACACCTTTACGTTCGGTGATAATTGCCTGGCAGCGTTCGATCAGGGCATTAATGTCTTCTTCAGTCAGATCAGATTTGACTATTACTACAACTTCGTATCTTTTCAAAAGTTCCTCCTTTCGGCTCTAAAGCCCATGGTCAAGGCCACAGGCAAGGGGAGTCCTAAAATTTATGATGGCGTCTTTTATACTGAACTTCAATAGAAATCAAGGATTATCTCAAGTCCATCGCTAACTGTTTAAAATAAATGATAATTTAAATATCTCTGGGTCATATTCCCCCCAAGCTTGCTGGGGGGTAGTTTATCTAAACAATTATTAATCTTTTAGATTTCAAGAATGTATGTATATATATCTGTATAAATGTTTCTTATAAAATCATAGCGTGATTAAAAGCATTGTCGGGATCTTGATGATAAATAACTGAATGAAATAGAAGAGAAAGTAATGAATAAAGAAAGAGAAATCTTAAAAAATATATTCGGGTATAATGAGTTCCGTCCGACAACAGACATCGACAATACGCCAAATATTTTGCGGTCAATATTTCCGGCCAATATTTCCTTGACATACAACGAACATTCTTATATTTACGCCGCAATATGTGATCAAAAAAATACTAAAATAATTTAAAGAACGGAGGCATAAAAATGGCAGAAGAAAAAGGATTGAATAAACCGGTAAAATTGAAAGCGGACTTGGCGGCATTCTTGGGTGCTAGCTCACTTCCTCGTACCGAGATAACCAAAAAATTGTGGGATTACATCAAAGCAAACAAGCTACAAACCAAAACAGTCAATGGCAAACCGGAAAACGCCGGCAAGAATATTGTGGCTGATGCTAAATTAATTAAAATATTTAACAACACTAAAACTACCAGTAAGACTGGCAAAGTAACTGATCTCACAAAATTAAAAGAAGGTCAGACTATCGATATGATGCAAATAGCATCTGTTGTTAGCGCCAATATCGAATAGTCTAAACATAGATAAGTGTTTTTTCAAAATAGTCCGCGATGTAACAGTCCTTTTTGAAGAGTAGCGGTTACATGCGGCAATCCTTATTTTAATACTAAATTAAAATTGACGGACAAGATCGAGGGCATTCTGCTAGCCGGTTCCATCCATGACATCGGGAAACTATCCATCCCTGCCGAGATATTAACGAAGCCGACAAAACTGTTGGAAATAGAATTTTCGCTGATTAAAGAGCACGCCCGGAAAGGATACGAGATGCTCAAAAATGTCGAGTCAAACTGGCCATTGGCGGAGATTGTTTACCAGCACCATGAACGAATGGATGGCTCAGGTTATCCAAGAAATCTGAAAGGGAATAGACATTCTTATAGAATCCCGCATTCTCGCTGTTGCCGACGTGGTGGAAGCCATGGCCTCCCACAGGCCATATCGTCCCGCCTTGGGAATTGATGCAGCACTGGAAGAAATCGAGAAGAATAGAGGAACCCTTTACGACGATGTTGTCGTGGATGCCTGCCTAAGGTTATTTCGGGAAAAAGGTTTTAAACTGGAAGCAGCCTGATTGCCAGTGGCAATTCTCACCGCAATTCGGAATTGAAAATCGTTGATAAGTATTTGTTATACATAACCACAGCGGGTTTGCTGGCATGCCAAAAAATTTGACACAGGACAGTTGAAACAGTTAATTTTATTGGTGGGCGATGCGAGACTCGAACAAATAACTTAACAAGCTTTAATCATTACGTTTCTTTATAGCATAATTTTGTGCATACCCCCAAATACACTCCCAAAATGTTTATTCTCGCAAGTTAAGATAAAATTTTTCAATCTGTATTTTTCTAACAAATAAGATTTTTTTATTCAAGATTTATCATCACAGGCAATGGCTTTTTATTCAATGATCGCCGTTGCAGATGTTTACAAAAGCTAAAATTCAAAATCACTGGTGAGTAGTTATATTTTAGTTATACCTTCAGCAACGGATCGTAGACAAAAAGAATGCTTTCCAGTCGCCCCCCGGGGAGACCTGATTCTTTAAACATACCCACCCATAGAGTCTCATTATGGCAACTGCTTCTGCATTACACTCTCTGAAAACTTACCCCCAGCTCTCTCCGGTCGTGCAAAAGCTACATTGCTATATCAAATCCAACCCCTGAAAAATTTCAAAAAAAATAAAAATAGTACCCTTCGATGCTGAAAGTTGCTTATGGTAGAAGACTAGTACTGACTTCTTCCTGTTATCCACAAATGGTCAACATGGACAAATATGCTTGATTTCAATTCGTAATAAACACAATTCACGCCATATTTTGTGGCCATATTCCCTTGACATACAAGAGTGGCTTCCCTATACTCACTTCCAATGAAAGCAAGTTCTTATCAAAGTCTCTGACAGCGGATATGGAATGTCAGACGAGCGCATAGAATCCATACTCGGATCTGATGAACCCAAGTCATGTGTTCTTAGAAAACACGTTCAGAGAAAGATACTGGGTCTCACAATAGTAATGCGCCTTGTTGAGCTGATGAATAGCTCATTGTACATACTTTCAGAAGTCGGTCTCGGAACGGATGTCTACTTTACCGTCGATGTGATCGCACCGAAGGGGGAAGCGTAACAAGCGCCGGTCACGCCGCCAGGGAATGCCCCTGGAGGCCGTATCCATGTCGCCTCTTCCTGCCTCCTCCAAACGAGCGGCCCTTAGTCTTCACGTCTGGAACCTCATCCAGACGTTTTTTAGGAGGTCTTTATGTTGCGTCGCAAATCCTGTTGGCTGTCTGTTGCGGCGTTGTGCTGCCTGCTGGCCGCTGTCCCAGTCCAAGGGGCGGGCGACGGGGAGGCGCGGGACGTTTCCATCCCGGGCACGGGCCTAGCCCTTCGCGTGCCCCTGCGCGTCGCTGTCTCCCCGGAAAAACCAGCCCATCAAGGCGATGCGACTCTTTTCGTGACAGTGGAAGCCATTAAGGCCTTCCCCAAAAACGGTGTAGTCGTCAGGGCCGAAGTTTTAGCCCAGCGAGCCGCTTTGGCCAGGGGCCAAGCCAAGGTGGCCGATGGAGGAGGGGGCGAGGCCGGGCTGGCCGAGGTCGTTGGCCTGTCAACCGGAGGCCGCGCCGTCATCTATCCCGAGTACAGCGAGTTTGAGGTCTGCGACCTGCGTTTGGCCATGGTCGCCGTGTTTTTTGCGGGCGATCGGCGAATCACCATCCGCTACAGCCTCCCCCCCGCCGCAGTCACCTCGGAAGACCCCATTTTCTTCGGTCAGGACCAGGCCAATTGTGGTGCGGTTGCCGTATGGAAGCATCCCGGGCCGGACCTGTTCAAGCGTTTTCACGAGGCGGCCAAGGCCGGTCGCCTGGGACCCACCGCCAATGCCTGGTACGCCGATTTTACGGCCATCCTGGCCTCCCTGCGAAAAAATCCCGCGAACTGAAGAGGGCTAAGGCCTGTGGGGAAGAAAGAGCAGGGCGGTATCGTCGCGGGCGGAAACGAACACATCGGTCAATCCCGCCCGCAGTTCCGGGGTCGCTCTCCCGATAGTGCGGGCGCCAGGATACATCCTTTCCATGGTCATTGGTGCCACACTCCACATTTTGTGGTCAAGATTCCCTTGACATACAAGTCCGAATTTTTTATAGTTTAACCATGAACAAGCAATGTCTTATCAAAGGATAGCGCTATGGAATTAGCAGAAGACCTGAGGAACAAGTTTGTCAGCAAAGCGGTTCGGAACGTTCAGCGCGGTTATACGGAAGACGATAAATCGCGGGGTCTGTTCAGACCGGAAGTCAAGCTGGACATTCAGCGATCGCGTTTGATGACTGAATCATTCAAACAGACGGATGGACAGGCAATGGTCATCCGCCGCGCCAAGGCTCTCGCCCATGTGCTCGATAACATGGGCATCTTTATCCGGGACTGGGAGCGCATTGTGGGCTACCAGACCTCGGAACCGGAAGGAATTTACCATCCCATCGACATGAACTGGAAATCGGTCAAGCGGCTGGTGAACAGCGAAGCCGGTAAAACTCTCCTTGATGAGGCCGGAAAGAAGGAACTGGAAGAGATCTGCGAATACTGGAAGGGCAAGTGCATGAGCGACCGGCAACAGGAGATGTTCAGCGGCGATCTTGCGAAATACTGGCAGTATGAAGGGACCTTCCTCTGGACCCACTGGTCCGAACTGGGCATTCCCGATTATGAGGGATTGCTGCGCGAGGGCCTTGACGCAAGAATCAAGCAGGCCGAGGAGCGGCTGGAAGAGATCGATAGGACGATCCCCCGCGATTACATTGACCAGAAGGAATTCCTCCAGTCCGTGATCATCGTCCTGAAGGCGGTCATCAATTTTTCCCAGCGTTACGCAGCCTTGGCCGCGGACATGGCAGCCGCTGAAAAGGACCCCGAAAGAAAGGGCCGGTTGGAGGAAATCGCCCGCACCTGTTCCTGGATTCCCGCCCGTCCTCCTCGTTCGTTCCTGGAGGCAGTCCAGTTTTTCTACTTTATCCATTTGATCCGTTACCTCGAATACTCGACCCTCGGCATCGGACTCCGCCTGGACTACATTTTAGGGCCCTATTACGAACAGGATGTGCAAACAGGAAAGCTAAAAAAGGAGGAATCGCTGGAAATCCTGCAACTCCTATGGGTCAAATTCCTGGAGCTGGGGCTGGTCTATTCGCCTCTCATCACGTCCGTCTATGGAGGCGTAGCCTCTCTCCAGGCCATTACCATAGGCGGCAGGGACAAAGAGGGCCGCGACGTCACCAACGATCTGACCTATCTGGCCTTGGAGACGGCCAGGACCATGCGCACTATCGAACCGAGCATCGCCTTGCGAATCCACAAAGACACCCCGGATGAACTTTTATCTGCCGCCATAGACACTCTCCGGACCGGCATCGGTTATCCATCCTTTTTCAATGATGAAGCCCTGATCCCGCTGCTGGAAAAATGGGGCGTACCACCGGAGGATGCAAAGATGTACGGCGTGTCGGGCTGCGTCTATATGGAAATTCCGGGGAAGAATATCACCCGCCGGGTTCTTGGTTACTTTGTGCTGGCCAAGTGCCTGTGGTGGGCGCTGCAACAGGGCATGAACCCGAAGACCGGCGAACAGCGGGGGGCAAAGACCCCGGATCCGGCAATCTTCAAATCCTGGGAAGACGTCCTCGACGCCTACCTTACCCAGGTAAAGTTTTTCACGACCAAGATGACCGAAGTCGAAAACACCTGTCGCGATCTCTACGCAAAATATTGTCCAAGACCTTTCTACTCGGCGATTGTGGAAGGGTGCATCGAACAGGGTAAGGAATGCAAACAGTGGATTTACCCGTCCATGGTTCATGATTTTGCCATGGTCATTGCGGGCACCAATGTAGCCGATTCCCTGACGGCGATCAGGAAGGTGGTCTTCGAGGACAAGCTGGTCACCCTGCCCGAGTTGATTGCGGTCATGGACAAAAACTGGGAGGGACGCGAGGATCTCCGCCAGGCCTGCATCAATGCCCCTAAATACGGTAATGACGACGATTATGCCGATCTGATCGCCCGGGAGGTTCATCACCGCACGGAAGCCGTCATGGAAACTGTGAAGGATCGGTTCGGCTATGGTATCCGGGGGGATGGAAGCGCCGTCTCCGCCACCTATGGTCTTGCCGCCGACACCCCGGCCACACCGGACGGCCGTCTGGATGGGACCCCCTTTGCCGATTCGACGCTGGCGCCGCAGCCGGGGGTGGATAAGAAGGGGCCGACAGCCGTGCTGAATTCCTGTGCGAAGATCGACACCCTGCAGACATACAATCATCTGCTGAACCAGAAATTTCTGCCCCAGTACCTCGATGCCGACATGAAACCGGTATTTCTCGGCTATCTCAAGACCTGGCGGGATAAAAAGATCTCTCACATCCAATTCAATGTGGTGGATATGCAGACCCTGATCGCGGCCCAGCAGTATCCCGAAAAGTATCGGGATCTCATTGTGCGCGTTGCCGGCTTCAGCGCCTATTTCGCCGACCTGTCTAAAGGTCTGCAGGATCACATCATTGCGAGAACCGAACAGAGCCTTTCATAACCTACTATTGTCAGGCAAACAGCTTTTGTGCTGCTTAAACTAGTTTTATTTGCTTCTTGCTATTCTGTTTCCATGTAAGCTGAGAAATTTTATGCTCATTAAGTAAACGATATAACGTGCTTCGTGACATACACAATTTTTCGGCGATTTTCGTCTTAGGAATATGCGACTTCATCATCGATAAAATCAAATCAAGAGTGCCGTTATTAGAATCAAGAAACTCCGTGTTCTCCTTCTGCATATAATTCTTTAAGGCAAGCTCTTGTGGAATTAGATCCAAGGTAAGGGCACTCCCCTTTGCAATATAAATCATTCGCTCCACGACATTTTGTAGCTCTCTTATATTTCCTGGCCAGGGGTATTCCTTTAACCTGGCAATCACATCATCATTGATCTTGGTGATTTTTTTGTTGATCCCATTGCCTATCTTTTTGGCGAAGTGCAGGGCTAGGAGTGGAATATCCTTTTTTCGTTCTCGTAATGGAACCATTTTGAGTGTAAAAACGCTGAAACGGTAGTATAGATCTTCCCTGAATTTCTTGCTTTTGATTTCTTCTTTCAAATCCTTGTTCGTTGCTGCTAGAATACGTACATCCACAGATGTTATTCTGTCCCCACCGATTCTGGTGATAGATTTGTCTTCGATGACCCTCAAAAGAATGGCCTGCAACTCCAAAGGCATTTCTCCAATTTCATCCAGAAAGAGTGTTCCGCCGTCAGCCAACTCAAACTTGCCCTGCGAACCACCCCTCCTGGATCCCGTAAATGCACCGTCAGAATAACCAAAAAGCTCACTGGAAATTAAGTCACGAGGGATGGCTGCGCAATTGATTGCGACATAAGGACCGTTTCTCCTGTTGCTTTCATTATGGATGGCCTGAGCAAAGAGATCCTTTCCTGTTCCGCTTTCGCCGAGGAGAAGGACATTAGATGTACTGGACGAAATCAATTTTGCCATTTCGATTGTTTCTAAAAATTTTATCTCCTGTCCAATGAGATCGCCAAATTTAAATTTTGCTTTTGCTCCTATCATATTGTGGACTAAAGTCTTCGCTCTGTTGATTTCGTTCAGAATTATAATTTTGCCTATCATTTTGCGGTCTGAAGTTTTAATCGGATTACACGTTAACGTATATTTATGTGAAACATGATTTTTTATAATCTTAACTTCCGCATCTATCAGAGACTCATTTTCCATAATCATGCTCATGAAGTTCTGATTATCCTTGCCGCAGATATCAAAGATTTGTCCACCTGTTCCCTGCCATGATGGTAACCCGAAAATATCAGTTACATTGTGATTGATCAAAGTAATAATGCCATTGTTATCTATGGCTATAATAGCTTCCGGAATTGAGGAAATAACCGTTTGCTGGTAGCTTTTTGCAATATTTGCTTCATTTAAGGCTTTTCTGACATGCATGTTGTTTTCGATTGCATAAGTTACAGCCGCGACCATTCCCAACCCATGAGCGTGCGTGAGTTTATAGGGTCCGGTCACGGCGATAGCACCTATTAATTGACCCGCTGGATTGTGTATCGGTGCACCGGAACCAGACCAGTGACGTGAACAAATGCAGTAATGCTGAGGGCCAAATATTTGCACTGGGTTCCCCTGCACTATTGCAGTACCTGCCCCGTTTGTTCCCATAATATCTTCACTCCAGCAGGAACCTATTATGAAATTACTAGGTTTGACGTAATTGACTACGTCTTCATCACCTAGTAGTGCCATGAGATATCCTTGGCAATCAAACAAAGCCAGAATGTATCCGGATCCCGTGACGCAGCTATGAAGATTTTTCATGAATGGAGTACTGATATTAATCAATTCCGAATTTATTTCTAAAAGTTCCCTTAAACGGCGTCCTTCAAGGACTGCCGAATTTTTCTTGATGTAAGGATTGATATTTTTTTCTTTACATCGCTTCCATGACTCGAAGATTGCATTCGGAATAATTGTAGTGTCTATATTTGTCGCCCCTTCTTTGACGTATCGTCTCCATTGACCTAAGATTTTATCATATTTTTCATCTACTTGTAGCATGACCCTGTTACCCTCCCTTGTCGCACAATACTCTATTTGAACAACTTATTACCAATTATAAATAATATTAAAATTATCTTTCCCCCGACATTTCTTCATTTTCTATTCTTAAATTTGACTATATCTATCACTCATAAGTGTGCCAGCTCTTAGCACATGTATGTTCCATAATGCAACAATCTTGTTTCAGGTTTCTTCCATAGAAAACACAATCATGGCAATATAAAAATTATCACTACTGTCCCAACGTTTTAGTTAGATGATGATGTAAAGTATAGGAAGCAATGAGAAAAAGCAATAAAAAGTTATTTATCGATTTGAAATATTTTGTTTCAGGATGCCATAGTCTCGCATTAAATTACGAGGAGATGGTTGATGAATACTGGAAGAACGATATTTTCTCAGATCATGGATTACCTGCCTGCATACGAATTCCGACAGTGCGTCGAACAATATTCAGGCAATTACAAGATCAAAAGTTTTTCGTGTTGGGATCAGTTTTTAAGTATGGCCTTTGCGCAGCTCACTTACAGGGAAAGTTTGCGCGATATACAAGCGTGCTTGCGCGCGGCAAAACAAAAGACTTATCACATGGGCATTCGGGGAAAGATTTCCCGCAACACACTGGCCCATGCCAATCAGACAAGAGACTGGCGCATCTACGCCGACTTTGCTCAGACACTCATCAAGAAAGCCAGATTACTTTATGCCGGCGATTCATTTGGCATAGAGCTGGAACAAACCATCTACGCGCTGGATGCCACAACCATCGATCTTTGCCTATCTCTCTTTCCGTGGGCGGCATTCCGCAAGCGCAAGGGAGCGGTGAAACTGCATATGCTTCTCGATTTGCGTGGCAACATTCCGACGGTAGCTTTCATTACCAGTGGGAAAGTTCACGAAGTCAACATCCTCGACAAACTATCCATAGAAGCCGGCGCGATTTATATTATGGATCGCGGTTATCTGGATTTCGCTCGTCTCTACAAGATCCATCAATCAGCAGCATATTTTGTAACGCGAGCCAAAAGCAACTTCAGTTTTCAACGACTTTATTCGCAAAAGATAGACAAAGCATCGGGACTCAAATGCGATCAGGTCATTACTCTGCATGTCTATTACTCCAAGAAAGATTATCCGGAGAGACTCAGGCGAATAACTTATTACGACGAGAAACAAAACAAGAAACTGGTTTTCCTGACCAACAACTTTACCTTGCCTGCTCTGACTATCACGGAGCTTTATCGCAAACGTTGGCAGATAGAGTTGTTCTTCAAATGGATCAAGCAGCATCTGCGAATAAAAGCATTTTATGGAACATCAGAAAATGCGGTCAAGACGCAAATATGGATTGCCATCACCATTTATGTGCTGGTAGCTATCATCAAAAAGCAATTGAAGTTGAAACAGAGTCTCTACACAATTTTACAGATTGTAAGCGTAACGCTGTTCGAGAAAATGCCGCTATTGCAGGCGCTTACAGATGTCGAAGAACAAGATGTATCAACTTGTAAACAGTTGAATTTATTTAGTTAACATTGGGACAGTAGTGATTTAATAATAGTTCTGGATCATAAACATCACAGTTCCAAGCAGTATACCCGGATTGAATTTCAACGTTTTCAAATTCCTTCCTGCGTGCCCGTGCAGCGATCGCATTAAGTATTGTTTTAGGTTCCCCTCCACAAGTTGGCATTGTTATGATGTCTCCCGATTTGACAACATTAGCCGCTTCTTCAATAGTAGCCAGTTTCTTTTTATACTCAGTCTGGAATTTTTTATATGAATATAACATACAAACACCTCTTTTAAAAATTTTCTCGCTTTTACTGTTCCATTATTTACCCCTGCTTTTTTCTCGATAAACATTTTGGTGTGGCTTCAAATTACTACCGTTATACTTAGGGGTCCATGAGCTTGACATGTTTATTGTCTACTTCGCGCTTTACCTGGTAACGATTACCATCTTACCTGTTAATTCAAAGTAATCCATAAATTCCTCCTTTAAAAAAGTCCGAAATCAATAACCCATTAATCACAACTATTACAACGCAAGTTTTATGCCAAGCGGAAAACAGCTAAATGTTCCCAACGTTAAAGAACGGGAGAATAACAGACGGAAGTCTTAAAGAATAAAAATACCACTCGGGCCAAGGAGGAAGGCTCTGTGTATGATATTCAGGGATAATGCCGGTGAAGAAAAACCAGGGTAGCATTTCGGTGATGGTATTTCATTTAATGAAGTTGAATTGGGCTGGCCACAGGGGGAAAGACATAAAAAAGGTCAAGACACCATTGGTTTGGCGTTTGGCGGGTGATCCACTTACAGCAGGCAGTACGCAAAATGCAATTGTAAACCCAAAGTAGAAATTATAGCACAAGTCGAATTATTCCTATTTGCATTCAAGATGACACCGTGATATATCCTCGTCAAGGAGGTGCGCCATGGCGAGACAGTTACAAATCAGTAGTGAAGACATTCAACGAGCCCAGCAGTTACGGGATCAGGCCACA
>Ga0209540_10002518_pt1 | contig 13029 bp, 9 predicted proteins | sample BarGraIncu01121A_FD_184501 | JGI IMG/M metagenome (GOLD analysis project Ga0209540, IMG submission 184501) | Arctic peat soil microbial communities from Barrow, Alaska - Barrow Graham LP Incubations 011-21A (SPAdes) (version 2) | ecosystem: Environmental > Terrestrial > Soil > Wetlands > Peat... | reverse complement strand
AGCAATCTATCAAATGCTCATCAACGACTCTAGTGTAACCGACCTCCTTACCACCTATCACAGCGTCCCAGCAGTGTTTACCTTTGCCCCGCAACCCGAAAGCGCGCAAAAACCATTAATCATAACCGAAGGATCCGTAAGCGACACCAACAGGGACACGAAAACAACGATTGGACATAGCATACTCAGAGATATCCGATGCTACACAGATGAAACGGGCAGCCAATTGCTTGTAGAGGAGATAGGATTTAACGTAAAAGAGTTATTTCATAAACACGAGGAAAAACTTAACGAGTATCTGACCGGCTTTATCGCCTCTAAATGCTGGGCGGAAGGGCCACGTAGCGCAAATGTACACTCGACGGATGAATACGTATATGGTAGGATTGTTTCTTTGAGCATCTGGTTAACTCGCATACAGGGGGATATGACGTGGCCACCTCTTTAGTCTTAGATAGGGACAAACCCGTTAACGTGCATGAAGGTTGTAAGTTGCTGCCCTTTACCCTGATAACGCTGGGTGAACCAGTTAAGTTACGATACACTATAGGTGCCCTCCTTGAACTAGAGCAAACGTTCTCAAGATCTTTATGGACTATCATAGAGCAGGCCCTTCTCGGAACGCTGGGGGAAGAGGAGCAAACTATCATACTTTGTTTAGGGTTAAATGGTGCGACTATGCAAAGCCTAAACGACAGACTCGAAAATATAGCGCGGAACGAAGTGACGCGCGCGTTCAAAGTATCTCAACTCGAGCTCACGAGGGCAATCGGTCATGAAGTTATTTACGACGATGCAGGGAACCCTATAAAGATGCAACCCCGCAAAGTTGGATCATACAAGAGAGCAGATGTCCGTGACACTGAGAGCTTCGAGGTTAAAAAACCCAAACTAGAAACATTCGGGCAGTGGTATGAGCTCGCACTTACACAACTTTTTCAGATGGGAGTAACGATTCCCATAGAAGAACTTATGTCGATGATGCCGATTGAGCTTGAGGCGTTTTTCTCAAGCCATGACCGGAGACTTATCTATTTACAGAAGATGGCAGTATTCGAGGCGTGGCACAGTGCCGCATTTGGGCGGACAGAAAAGATGCCAGACCTTGAACCTATTTTAAGACGGATTGACAGACAATCCGATAAAGCAACGTCGTCCAAATTCACCAAGGACGAAGCACAGCGCATAATAGACCAAGACAAAGAAGACGCCGCAGCAGTTGAGCGGCTACGTGAAAACAAACAACAGAGAACACAAGCGAAACAGAGCACAGACGGTGAAAAGAAATGAATCAACTAGATACAAGAAAACAAAAAGGTGAATTGAAATGGAATATGTTGATGATAGATCGCCCCAAGCGACCGCAGAAGGCAGACGTTCGTTAGGGATAAAAAAGGCTGTTTCTGACGCGCGGACTATTAAGTTTGATCGCCCCAGGGTATTCGACTTTAGGTCTCCCAGTATTATTCAGATGGAGCGGATGCTTCATATGAAAAGCTGGCAGATCGTGCAGGGGTTTGGCGCTGGAGGATGGAGCCACGAAGAACTCATGGGCATCTTGTGGACGGGGCTGCTACACAGCAATCCGGATATAAAAATTAGCGATGCGTGGGCGATTTGGGATGCCACGCCTATCGAGGAACGCACCGACGCAGCGATTGCGCTTGTTAAGACACTAACCAGGGCGCTTGGAGCGGGTGAACAGATGAGTTCTGAAATCCCTGAAACAGAGGAGTAAAAAGATAAATGGCTGACGTCATCGGTGAAGCTCTTTTTGATATTAAAGCAGGCACAGCAGGATTCCTGAGCGACATATCCGGTGCCGTCGGCAAGGCAGATGGTATGTTCTCCAACATGGGGAACAACATGAGCTCCAAGATGCAGGGGGTGGGCGGCATAATGACCGCAGGCCTCACTGCACCCATCCTAGCCATTGGAGCGTTTGCGCTTGAGAGTGCTAAAACAGTTGATGGTGCGATGAACACCATGATCCGTAAGACCGGCGAATCTGGAACATCTGCCGACAAACTTAAAGAGAGTTTTAAAAACGTTTTTGGGAACACGTCCGCCGATGCGGCTACTGTATCGGATGTCATGTCAACACTCCATAACAGACTCAATGTAACCGGAACAGACCTTGAGAACCTCTCACTAAAGACTATAAACCTGGCAAAGCTAACGGGTGGGGATGCCACTTCGATAGCGGAAAGTACTGCAAAGATAGGGGGGGCGTGGCATCTAACCGGCGCAGATGTAGGTGCCGTGCAGGATCAATTGTACTCTGTTTATACCAAGACCGGCGTAAGTGTTGAAGACTTGTCGGGTGCCATGGCCAAGTCGGGCGCACTAATGACAACTGCCAAGGTTCCGATGATGAATGTTGAGGCAAGCCTTGGTGCGATGGGTGCAGCAGGCATACCAGCCAAACAAGGCGTTTCAATAGTTACTGATGCCGTAACCAAACTACAAAAAGAAACAGGTAAACAGGACGTAGGCAAAGAATATAGCGCAATGATGGAGCGCCTAGCAACAGGAACTGGGACGGCGGCAGATAAGGCGTTGTTGGGTGAGAAGAACTTCGACAAACTTAATGGTTCTCTTGGTGATGGTCAACACGGTTATGACGCACTGCTTAAGAGTATGTCAAATGCTGACGGCAGCATTAACAAGCAAGCAGAATCCACGATGACGTTCAGTGAAAAGCTGTCAAAATTCAAAAACGATTTGATGCTCGCGTTCGAGCCGTTAGGCAAGGTGCTTATCAACGTCTTTTCAAATGTGCTTAGCGCCGTTCAACCCCTCCTCCCCGTAATTACCGGCATCTTTGAGTTCTTCTCACACATGCCAGCCCCCGTGCAGTTGATTGTTGTTGCTATTTTGGGTATACTTGCAGCAATAGGCCCAATATTGATGATATTACCTGCGCTGGTAGCAGGATTTTCCATCGTTGCCGGAATAGTGGGCATGATAAGCCTCCCTATTATCCTTATACTAGCTGCAGTCATTTTGGTAGCCGCCGCGGTTTATTTACTCTATACACGCTTCAAGCCATTCCACGATGCCGTTGACGAAGTCTTAGGGTGGATTCAAACGCTCTTTGGAGACCTTATGAGCGGCGACTTCGGCAAGTTCGGAGATGATTTTAAAAACGGCATCCTAGCGGGATTCAATGCCCTCTTATCATTTAATTGGGGTGGTTTACTTAATACAATAGTCTCCGCATTATCGGGATTAGGCCATGCCATATTAAACTTCATATTGAACATTGATTGGGGTGCTCTCGGAAATGCCATATGGACAGCGATTAAAAGCTGGCTGAATCCGAAATTCTTGAAGCTTCTTACAGATCAATTAGTTACGATAGGATCATTTATATTTGATAAGATAAAAACGGGATTGGCCGGATTGGGTAACTGGTTCAAGACCTTACTACAAGACTTCGGACAGTGGGTCTGGAACGGACTCATCACTTACTTTAATTTCATGACGAAGTTACGAGAACAATTCGTCAGCCTCCTTACCGGTTTTGGACAGTGGGTGTGGGATGGGCTCATCACTTACTTTAATTTCATGACCAAACTGAGAACAGAATTTGTTAACCTGTTATTAGGATTCGGTTCGTGGGTGTGGGGTGGCATTGGCACCCTATGGGAGGATTTAAAAAGCGCATTTAAAGGGGTCGCGGATTATTTCGGTGGCCTTATAAATGGCATATTAAATGTAGCGGATCAACGGGCCCAAAATTCTCCGATGGTAGCACAGCAGACGGGCACCGCGCCGCCGGAAAGTAAAGTTTACGATGCAGGCCCCGGCCCAGGTGTCGTGGCCGGTAACAAAGCCGATTGGTGGAATTATGACGTAGGGGGGGCGTTAGGTAGGGCCACTTCCTGGTTCGCCGCATCGGGAGCAATCGTTCGGAGTCGCACAGGAGGAGTTCCCGTTGTTGTTGGTGAAGGTGGAGAGGACGAATACATAATCCCCGAAAGCAAGATGGGTGACTTCGGCGCCATTGCTGCGATGCCACAGATGGCGGGCGGGGGCATCATTAGCGGAGGAATGGTCAGCTCTTTTGGCGGCAGCGCTAAGAACGCTCAGGCAGGCAACACCGTCTTTAACGTCGCATTCAACAACGCGACCCTCACATCAGTAGACGAAGCAGACAAACTAGGCCGCAGAATGGCTTACGCGGCTAATGAATATCTAAGAAGGTCAGGACATTCGAGGGGGTAAACAAAAATGGCAGCAACAATAGGCAAAGTTACATTCGACGGCAAAAACCTGACCGAAGCACCGTACCATGCGCACCTCACAACAGCAGCGAAATATTGGTTCCTTGACGGGTTCGAGAGTATGCAGATCCCCGTTGACCCTCAGAGGCTCGTATCAACTCAATCATATTTAAAGGACTGGATAATAAGCGCCGTGTTCAGGATAGAACCCCCGGAACCGACAAGAAAAGCGATGCTTACCGCACTTGCCAACTTCGCTTCGCTCATCGACCCGACGAGGGGGGAAAAGAAGCTTATCTTTGACGAGTTCCCGTATTCGTATTTCCTCGCCAAAGGGCAGACGTTCGACCTAGCAAACGAGGCCACAATCCCTACTATGGTGGATGTCGACGTTGCGTTCGCATGCACCGGGCCCTCATACTCGAACGTTGAAACGGTGGTTAACACTGCTCTCGCATCGACGACTGATTTTATAGTTACATCTGACGGCAACGCATTATCATCCCCGCGTTATCGCATAACACCTAGTGCAGCGTATAGTGGCGATGTTACTATCACAAACGACACCACCGGTGAATCGTTAACATGGAACGGCTCTCTGCAAACTAACGATGTACTAGATATTATCATCGACGCTGAATATGGGACTCCATACTCAGTATTCAAAAACGGGGCTGTATCTATTGACAACCTGACCGGCCCTGCGTGGCCTCGTATAATAGGGGGGGATAATACCTTCACGCTCACGGGGCCCTCGGGCGGTAACATAGAAACGCGCTGGAGAGACAGATACCTCGTAGGGCAGACCGGCTCAAAGCTGGCTTCGCTGATATACATGACGCCCAACCTGACGACCCCAACGTTAGGGCAGACTGTGACGTTCACAGTACACTTGACAGGGGACGGACTGCCGATGAGCAGATCGGTGACAATATACCATTATCTCGAAGGTGGGCAAAGCACAAACTACACCGGCACCACTGACTCAAATGGTGTATTGACTTCTACTACCACCATAACTACACCAGGGTCTAGAGTTTATTTCGCGGAGTTCTTAGGGGATTCTGCCTATGACGCGTCGATAAGCAGCGCATCAACGGTTAACACAACGGCTACTACGATGGTAGGATTCGCGGTAAACGACAACACAGTATCGGTAGGCGATTACCCTAATTTCTGGGGGACGCTCCAATGGCGGAACACGCAGACCAACGCATATGTGCGGGTTGCGCTCATTAAGCCGATACACATCTGGCACACGACCCCGGGCGGTGCGACAAGTGATGATGGTTACTTTTACACCGACGCTACGGGTGCGTTCGATTTCCGAGTGGGGCCGATGAACTCAACGGGGGCGTATATGTATCACGCCGAGTATGACGGAGATGTGACCTATCTGGCATCGAAAGCGACTCCGATTACTGTTACGGTTTCATAGGGTTTAGGAGTGATAAAATGCAAGAAGAAAGAACAGGTTTAAAAATTAAGGAGCATAACCGACTCCTTATAATTCCCGATGCGTATTACGCGGGTGGGGTGTATCGAATACCTTTTGAAAATAAGGTAGTGGAGTTTGAGCGCAATTATGTGCTTTAGGGGCGAGCTGCGAAGCAGCGAGCAAAACAAAAAGGAGATTAATAAAAAATGACGTTGACTAGCATAGGAAAGTCGGTAATAGCTCACGCAATTACTGGGGATATCGGAACTGGAAAAACATACAAGGCGTTTGACACTGCGGACGCATGCCTGGGTGTGGGTGACGGCACAACAGCGTTTGCCGCTTCTCAGACGAACCTACAGGGAACCAACAAGCTGCGCAAGAACGTGGATACGGCGCCAACGTTTAGCAACAGCGACACAACAATTACGTTCGTCGCGACGTTTACCACAGCAGAAGCGAATTACGCATGGCAGGAAGACGGTATATTTAACGCCCTTACAGCAGGGGAAATGTTAACGCGTAACGTGGCGTATTTGATAACCAAAACGTCAAGCGTATCTGTAGTATTCACCAAAACTTTGACAATCGCAGTCTGAGCGCGACGATGGCAGATGCCGCGTCAGACGAGTCGCTTACACTCGTAATTACTGAAACGGACGACTTTCAAGGCAGGACTCCCGACCCTGTAGTGCTTAGGCCAGTCCCCATACCGGAGGTTATCGTATTAACCATCGCCGAAACCGGCGATGTGGAATAACAGGTATAGTGGTAGAATAGAATGAAACTATTTGTCCCGTTCACTAGAATCTTACCCCCTACTCAGATGGTGCTCAAGCCATATCGTTACGAGCCGGTTAAGATGAACGGTGATGGCGGCTACCTTAATTATTTCAAGCAACGCTGGAGTGAAAGGCATCCATTCATAAATTGCGAGCATGATTCGGTCTTCTTTCATGGCGCCGTTGAAGAGTTATGGAAATGTCATGAGGACTGGTGTGCGTTTGGAGTTAACGAAACTGATTCGTTTCAAGATGGGACAACAGCCACCCTGGCACTTATGAAGTTCAGTGAACAGTTTATTGATGCCCACCCAGACCTGTGGAACGAGATGGAAACCGCTGACGTATGTTGGCAGCACCTTCCAAAGTGGCAGTGGTGCGATCTGTGGCTTCAGTATTATATGAACGAAAAAGGTGTTAAGTGTCATCAACACAGCCCATCGATTGTGAATGCGAATCCGGTTAAGACCGTCATGGTAGTAAATTCAGGCGAGGTGATATAAGCCAAATGGCGCAGACACTTTTCTACGTTCCTGCTAACAGCACCACATGGACTAATCAAGGAACTGCCGGAAGCACTTACAATGCAAAGACGAGCTCTCGCAACCTGTATCGCATGCAGTCAAACGGTTATCCTTCGTGGGGTAACTTCGCGTCGGCTGATTATGTCTGCATTCCTGCCGGTTCAGCGACGGACAATCAGAACACAGTTTCTTGGGAGATAGGGTTCTATTATGCAGGCCACACAGGCACAAACGGATTCCAGAAGATATGGGACAAAGGCGTCGGAGCATACTCAATTTACTTAGATGAGCAGTTTGACGTGCTCACGATTAATCGGATGTGCTCAAGCGGCCAGATATGGTTTATTCCAACAACGACAAAGATCACACCAGGGCATAATTATTATATTCAAATCTCATGGGCTTCCGGCAGCGCACCGGCAGGGGGAAGCACACCGTATCCGACTATTTATATCGGAGTAGACGGCAACGCCCCCGTGCATCAGACATCGTGGGATGAAACCGGTGGTGCCCTCGACGGAACCGGCTCTTGGCGTAGTGATTCAGGGTCTTCGGGGTCATCGGCTGAGATTGGGAACTATAGCTCAGGCGGTTGTCTTACGTGCACGACAGCATGTCCTACGTGGGGTTACGATTGGTTTAACGGAACGATATATGTTTTCCGACAATACAACAGCATACAAGACTTTAGCAGCGGCGGAACGTGGAACGCCGACAAAGCGCGATGGCTTGCAGCTACGCCGCAGGCGAATATCTTTTATTTAGGCAACGCACCAGGGTCTTCGTCATTCCCTACGACCGGAACTACGATAACGAACAAAGGAAGTTCTGGGTCAAGTTACAACGGCGTTGCTAATACAAACCGTTACGCTACACTTGGTTCCTACACGCAATGGGTTCTTAGTGGCAGCACTGACAGAATAGTCCTCCCGTCCGGGTCATATGTAGATAATATGACCGCCATGACATTTGAGATCGGGTTATATTATGTAACCACAGCGTCAGATGCGATGCTGTTCTCAAAAGCAACAGTCAACGATTTATTTTACGCGTTAATTGATTCTGACGGGTATATTTGGATATACAGACCATGCGCCACCGGCGATCCAGTTCAAGTGCAGAGCATTGACCCACTCACTCAAGGGTGGCATGATATTCAAATCACGTGGGGTGGGACGTATCCAATTCTTTATGTTGATAATGCAGTGGTAATAAACGCAGTCCAATCGGTTGGAAGCGGAGCGTGGGATGATGATAGTGGAGAGGCTATTTACATCGGCAACGAGGACGGCGGTGGGGCTTATGATACACCCCTTCTAAACTCACATCTGGCTAGTGTCAGAGTTTATAATTATGTTATTACTTCGTCGACCCGTTCGGCGAACTACACCGCAGACTCTGCAAGATGGGCTGGTTCTAATACACCTATATCATCAGCTGAAACAATAACACTTCGCCTTACAGAAACGCAAACGCCCGAAAGCACCGGCACAACTACATACCGATCCCAGAATGAGGCGGTTCACTTAGTAACAACCGAAACAAGCAGGGCGTCTTTACCAGCGTTGAATGCGGAAACCGTAACCCTGGTGCTCACGGAATACGGCGGGCATGATATACGCACGCCAACTGGGACTTCAACTGAGACTGTTACACTTATAACAACAGAAACGCAGGCCATAAATGCGGTGTCTGCGGAATATATCGCGCTTACTATAACCGAAGTCACTACACCACAGACCGCGTTTAAACCGATAACAGATGAAATAGTTTACCTTGAAATTGTTGAAGCAGAGTGGGTGTGTGTGCTATGACGAGACGAGTGATAACATGGTAAGTAATCCGACGGTTGAATACGATTTTAATCGCAGTGACAGCGGCAATGTTACCAATACCGGCTCGGGCGGGGCTACTTACAATCTCACGAACAACGGGGCAAGCTCACGCGAACTCGGCAACTCGGAGAAGTACAGGTATTTTTTTGATGCCAGCCCCGATTACTTACAAGGTGGGACTTACGCGCTTGGAGATACGTTCAGCATTGAGGTGATTTATTATGCTCCGATGTCTTCTGATTGGCTCCCTATAATAACTCGCAGGAATGAGGCCGGTGGAGGGTGGTACGTCGGACAATATGAAGGTACTGCCTATTGCGGAAATGTGAGCGGCGAGGGCGATGAGCAAGTCGCGACATATCCGGTACCTCCAAACAGCGCGATACATCTTATTTACACTCATACCTCAGGCACGAACGGCGCCAAAATTTACGTAAACGGGGCATTGGATAACGCCGGCACAGTAGCAACAACTACTAACGCCGGAAATTTGACTATCGGGTCTCATAGCGATCTAGAGTATGGTTTTTACGGCTCTATCTTTCTTATAAGAATGTATGACGTTGAGTTAAGCTCCGCGGACGTCACTACGCTTTATAATGCTGAAACTGGGCGGTATACACCGACAGATACTCCGACGATTCGAGTCAATACGGGAACTATATTATATCCGTGGCTTGATCCGGAGGATTCTGAGACGCTTTCTTATATGACTGCTAACAGCGTCGAGGTGACGGACAGTCTCTATGATTCTGCGTTAACCGATCCAGTAGAAGCTCAAAATATTATAGACGGTTGGCAGGTTTACCGCGATTATGGTATTAAAGTGTGGTGCCACATGGAGATCTCCATGCAAAACATCGACGGGATGTGGGCGTGGACTACACAGGATTATGAGGATCGCTATGGAGCTTGCATGGCGCTTTATGAAGCCGAAGGCGCGTATATGCTCGGCTTCAGTTACGAGGAGGGCTTCGATGTAGGTGCGGCATGGTTACATGCTCGTGCTCAAGCGGCGGGGAAAAAGGTAATTACGGTGATGTGGATGTCACCAACACAACTCGAAGACCCAAATCTGAACGGGAGCACTCTTGGTGTATACGGGCGCATGCCATTAGTCGATGAAATCGTTATAGAAATATACGCTATGGATATGCTTGATTCGACTATGGAGCTTCGCGATTTTGTAATGGCGTGCGATCCTTATTATCCTCTTGGAGTTTTCACACGCTTTGGCCCGGGATATGACGGCGATGTTGGGAAGCCGTGGGGGCAACAACTTGACAGCGAGACCGAACCGTGGTTATCGTGGGAGGAGCAGCACAATAGGGCAACTTATTACCTCCCCGCGTATAAACCAATTGGCAGAAATTTTGATTCTGTTGCAGCATACCCATGTTATCCTTATAATTGTGGTCATTCTGTAATTGAGCAAGTAAATTATTTAAGGATTCTTGCGGGGGCAATCGCACCTTCTTCTAACATATCAGACAAACTATATTTTACCGACGGCTTAGCGGGACTCGACTTCTCAACTGAGGATTTAGCATACCTTATAGACGGCGGCTGGCAAGTTATCGTCTCAATATCAACACTTGCAGCACTTGATTCAAACACATTCATTGAGCAGCAAACACACCACGAAGGGTATCCCGGAGATGGGACGTGGGGAGGCTGGCAGCAACTAATTGATAACGATATACCGATTATAATTGACTGGGAAGTTCCGTTCTCTGACCTTTACACCCAGGCAACGACGGTAACTGTTCAGGCCGCACAGGGTCAGCCGGACGTCACGGTTGCGGACGCGTCGGGGTTCTGGGAAGGTCAGGACGTAAAAATAGGCGCCAGTGATGTTTATTACATACAGACGATAGCCGGTAATGTATTAACGCTGACCGAGAACCTATGGGCGACCTATCCGATTACTACTCCGGTTATAGCGAATGCGATAGCGTGGTACGCTTTTCAGGGGTTGGGACTTGAATATACTACGACAGTCGCCCAATATCAGACGTATTTCGGCAATGTCCTCTCCTATCTTGACGAACTTAGCGCCGTCGTCGGTCACACTTGGGAGAACGGATTTTATAATGCGGTTGAGTGGATAACTACACATTCAATAAAGCCTTGCATTCAACAAATCGCGGCGACGCAATGGAGTCCATACCCCCTTATAGGAGAAATTGACGACGTTGACCCGCTTACGGATGTAATAACAAACGGGCGGGGCGATACGCATACACTCCCGGAACGGCTTGATTTATTGGCCGCACATCCGTCGGGAGGGGGGATTATATTTCAGCTGGTCTACGATGTCGACAGCACGCGTCTCGGAGCTGTTGCGCAATATGTCTACCAGAACTACCCACCGCTTACGATAGGGCTTTTAACTCAGGTCGGCGTTGCTGGTGATGATTATTTCGTTGACGATTATACCTCATGGATACCCGACGGAATGACCGCGGAAGAGTGGTTAGTTGAAGAAATAGCACGGTGTCAGAACGCGATAAATTATTATAAAACACTTATAGGTGCCTTTGATTCAATCACACCGCAAGGCGGTCATGAGGGTGACCTGCACGTTAGAGGGGACATCCTTATAGCTATGGGTGCGATGACCGCAGGGGTGTGCAATGATGAGGATATAGTAACTAGGTGGGTGCAGCTTCCTGAGCGCGTTGAACTATCACCCACCGAAACCAATTCGCTTGTCGTAGCCGTCACCTCTGCCGAAACCGCTACGCTGGTTATCACGGAGGCAATGGCAAAGGGCGCTGCTTCGCCGGAAACCATTACCCTTGTCACAACAGAAACAAGCCGCGCTTCTCCACTCTCGCCAGAAACCGTTACGCTTAAAAATGTTGAAACGCGAACGGCCATAGCATACGTTGGTTCAGATGAAGTAGTAATACTTAAAATCGCTGAGCTATCGCAATCAAGACTGCCATCCAACGTAATTACCCTCGCGTCCGACGAAACGATTTACCTTGATACAACTGAAACAAGTGGGGAAACGTCCGGTCTTGCTGTACCTACCTCCAGTGCTGAAACGATATTACTAAAAATAACCGAACTTTCTGATCCTAACTTCGTTTATGCACCACCCTCATGGGTAAAAGCGCACCCGGTTGATTACACCCTGGAAGTGAGAAGGCTTAACACCGACACCGGCGGGTGGGATTTCTTAGGAGTTTTAGATCAACGCATAGCCCCAAGCATACAGCGCGAAGTTGGGTTGGCAGATGTATTAACATTTAACCTGCTCCTAAGTGACCCGAAAACAACCCTTTTCATGGGGCAATTAAAAGGGCTTGAGGTATGGTATTACGGGCGGGATGCACTTCTTAAACAGGTATTCAAAGTTCAAAAAGTTGAGGTATACCGCGACTACGGTGGCAGCGGTGGGGGTAGTGGAGGCTCAACGCTCGGGTCGGGTAGTGGCGACGGCATGCTTATCGTAGCCGATGGGCCGGAATCTTATCTGAGTGAAAAATATATCTCATATGATTATCGAGCTGTTCAGAAGCGCCCGTATGAAATATTTGGGACGCTCCTTGCAGGTATATGGGATTTTGGAATCGGCACGGGCGACAACATAATGGCTGGTGTTGACTCGTCACTCGATGGTAAATTAATCGATTTTGTTGCATCGTGGGAAAGCAGCAAAACGGCTATAGATTCACTTATCCAACAAATAGGTGGGATGCTCGAAGTAACGCTTGCACCCGATGGTGTAAAGCGCCGCATCCTTCTCGTGCCACTCCCTGGTGAAGTCATACCAACAGCCACAGAGGGAAGTGGCGCGTTTAACGTGTCGCGTCGGTTTGGGACGCCTGAGCCTAGTCAGGATACATTACCAGTTCTCGCGTATAACGCGTTCCCTCCACGCGGCAATGCGATCATAAGCAACAATAGTAGTGCGCAACTCGATGCTCATGCACATATGAACAACTTCATGACGCTCAAAAGCGGTGCGACTGCGTGGGACTTTAAAGAAGGAGGAGATGATAGGCTACAAGCAGCATACGCAATGGAGATAGCCAATCTTTCTTCCTATACTATAGAGGCATGTGTTTACATCGGGACGCAAACCACAACGGGTTCCGGTTACGACGGCGCACGGATATTTTCAAAGGAACAAGTTTACGGGGCATTTGAGCTCATTTATGATGCAACGTACCAGAGGTTTATGTATGTGAGAGGCACGGATGACAAAAA
>Ga0209540_10002515_pt1 | contig 13033 bp, 14 predicted proteins | sample BarGraIncu01121A_FD_184501 | JGI IMG/M metagenome (GOLD analysis project Ga0209540, IMG submission 184501) | Arctic peat soil microbial communities from Barrow, Alaska - Barrow Graham LP Incubations 011-21A (SPAdes) (version 2) | ecosystem: Environmental > Terrestrial > Soil > Wetlands > Peat... | reverse complement strand
TCCTGCTAGCCTCTCTCATCGTTGCGCCGTTAGCTCAACTGGCAGAGCAGCTGACTCTTAATCAGCGGGTTGGGGGTTCAAGTCCCTCACGGCGCACTGGTTGTGCAGGTCACAGGCCTGCAAGTTGGCGGTCCTCCTTCACGGAGGGCCGCCAAACCCATTCATACCCATTTTCTTGCCTCCGGCGGCTCGTCCGGTACGCCGGCCTCCCAGGGACCAAGTGCTTCCTCGAGGGCAGCGACAGCCCTGGCGTCGACGACCTTCCGGCCCATGTAGAAGTCCTGGGTCATCGAGGGTCGTGCGTGTCCCAGCTGGTCAGCGATAACCCGGGCTGAGAGCCCTGCCTGATCGAGCAGCGTGGCCGTCGTCTTCCTGAAACTGTGCGAGGTCACCCAGTCGAAGCCTGCTCGGTGCATTGTGATGGGTGTGGACGATCAGTAGGCTCGCAGAGGCGATGGGGCTCGCCGTTGAATGCATCCGCTGACGCGCCATCGCACTCGGCGGCGACACCGACACCATCGCGGCGATGTGGCTGCATCCGTTGGGGCGCCCACCATGGCATCGACGGACTCCCCGCCGACCTGATGGCCCGCCTCGAAGCAGGCGATCGGATCGCCCAGCTCGCCGATCGACTAGCCGAACTGCCTGACCGGCGATAGCTGCACCTTGAAACTCGCTGATCACAGCGGCATTGTCAGGCGCAGCGCCGACCCCGCCCTCATCACCATGACCATCGTCGACGACATCGCCAACTCGCCCAGTATCAACCGGACCCGATCGGCCCTGGGAGCGAGACCCTTCGCACCCACCACCCGGACCTGCCATACAGTCTGAGCTGAGGCGGACAAACTCGAGTCGACGGAGGCAGGAGACACCAGTGCTGGGCATCGACCGCCGTGAGCTCGCCGCCGTCTTTGTCGGTGGAGCGGTCGGAACAGCGGCGCGGGCCGTGGTCGGAACGGTTTTCGCAGGTGACCCGACCCAATGGCCGTGGCCGACTTTCGCAGTCAACATCATTGGCGCGTTTCTCCTTGGTTACTTCACCACCCGACTGCTGGAACGGCTACCGCTGTCCAGCTATCGCCGTCCGATGCTTGGAACCGGACTCTGCGGCGGGCTGACGACTTTTTCCACCATGCAGGTCGAAACGGTGAAGATGCTCGATCACCACGTGTACGGTCTTGCCCTCGGTTACACGACCGCCAGCGTCGCCGCAGGCCTGGCAGCGATCTATGTCGCCACAGCCCTCGTGCGCCGGATATGGGTCCACATATGAACATTCTGATCTGGGCGGGAGTCGTGATGATCGGGGGAACCGGATCGGTGCTGCGATTCTTGGTGGACCGGGCCGTCGGTGGGCGGGTCGGCCAGGCATTACCGTTCGGAACGTTGACCGTCAACATCACCGGGTCCGCTGTCCTCGGACTCGTGACCGGACTGGCCTTGGATCATGATGCGGCCCTGTTGGCGGGCACCGCGGCGGTCGGCTCCTTCACCACCTTCTCGACATGGATGCTGGAGAGTCAGCGACTGGGAGAGGAGCGTCAGATGGGCATCGCGGCGACGAACATCGTCGTCAGTGTGGTTCTTGGTGTCGCGGCCGTGATGCTGGGGCAAACGATCGGAGCGCGCCTGTGAACGAGGACTGCCTGAAGCTGACCTCGTACTTCGGTGAACGTCAACGCACCGAGAACGCCTTCCTGGCCGACGCGCTGCTCGATCTTTACGGTGACCGCGAGATCGCCACCAGCATCCTTCTGCGCGGTGTCGGCGGGTTCGGACTTCGACATCACCTGCGAACCGACCAGTCGCTGAGCCTGTCGGAAGATCCCCCGGTTATGGCTGTCGCCGTTGACACCCGCGAGAAGATTGATGGGCTCCTCGACGATGTGCTGAAGATCAAACGCCGCGGACTGCTGACCTTGGAGCGTGCGCGAATGCTGCGTGAGGAGATAGGTCCTGTCACGCTGCCGGAGGATCTGCACGAGGCAACGAGACTGACCATCTACGTCGGCCGCCAAGAACGGGTATTTCGGGTTCCCGCGTACATCGCGGTCTGTGATCTGCTGCACCGCCGAGGTATCGCGGGCGCTTCCGTGCTTCTCGGGGTCGACGGCACCGCCCACGGTGAACGGGAGCGGGCACGTTTCTTCGACCGCAACACCGATGTGCCCGTGATGATCATTGCCGTCGGATCGGGTGAACGCATTGCCAAGGTACTGCCCGAGCTCGGGGGTCTACTGCAGCGTCCGCTCATCACCCTGGAACGGGTACGCGTATGCAAGCGCGACGGGGAACTGTTCGAAAGGCCGCATGCTCTGCCCGGGGTCGACGAACACGGCCTCGGAATGTGGCAGAAGATTACGATGTTCAGCTCCGAGTCCGCCCAATACGATCGGCAGCCGGTCCATCGCGCTTTGATTCGTCGCCTCCGGGAGTCAAACGTGGCCCGGGGAGCGACTGCCCTGCGTGGAATCTGGGGATTCCACGGGGACCACGAACCACACGGGGACAAGCTGTTTCAGCTCGCCAGACATGTCCCGGTGACGACGATCATCATCGACACCCCCGCGCACATTGCTCAATCCTTCGACATCATCGACGAGGTCACTCAGGAACACGGACTGGTCATCAGCGAGATGGTCCCCGCTCTCCTGTCACTGCATGACGACACCCATCGCGGGGGGCTGCGACTCGCCCGCCACGACTTCTAGGAGCGCCGGTCAGCAGTTGACCCGGCCACCGTGAAACACCAGCGGACCGAAACCGCGGAGGCAGTTGATGCGCGATGAAACAGCTCTTAGGGTGAGTGACGATGGCGGAGGGGCCCGCCGCTAACAGCCGTAACTCGACCGTCACGAGGTCAGACGGCCAACGGTCTCTACCTTGGCAGCGGAGAGGTGGGTCATGTGTGCCCTGGCATGGCATTGCTCTTCCCAGCGGATTTCCGCTGGTACCAGCCCAGTTCGCCGCCGCGAACGCCGTCGACACCTTGAGGAGTAATCATGCCCGCACTGAGGTCTCGGACCACCACCCATGGCCGGAACATGGCGGGGGCACGCGCGCTGTGGCGCGCCACCGGCATGACCGATGACGACTTCGGCAAGCCGATCGTCGCTATCGCCAACAGCTTCACCCAGTTCGTTCCTGGGCATGTGCACCTACGCGATATGGGTCGACTCGTGGCCGACGCGGTTGCGCAGGCAGGTGGGGTGGGTCGGGAGTTCAACACCATCGCCGTGGACGACGGGATTGCGATGGGTCACGCTGGCATGCTTTACAGCCTGCCAAGCCGGGAGCTGATCGCCGATTCGGTCGAGTACATGGTGCAGGCACATCAGGCCGATGCGTTGGTGTGCATCAGCAACTGCGACAAGATCACCCCCGGCATGCTTCTTGCGGCGCTTCGTCTGAACATTCCGACAGTGTTCGTCAGTGGCGGGGCGATGGAGGCTGGCAAGGTTGCCGTCAGCGATGGAGTCGCACGCACCGGACTCGACCTCATCACGGCCATGACCGCGTCCGCGGATGACGCAGTTGACGATGCCGAGTTGTCGGCGATCGAGCGCTCGGCGTGCCCGACGTGCGGGTCGTGTTCAGGCATGTTCACGGCAAATTCCATGAACTGCCTGACCGAAGTCCTCGGCCTGTCACTACCCGGAAACGGAACGACCCTGGCCACCAGCGCTGCCCGTCGCGAGCTCTTCCTTGACGCCGGCAGAATAGCCGTTGAGCTGTGCACGCGCTGGTACGAGCAGGACGATGACACCGCGCTGCCGCGGTCGGTGGCCAGCCGCCCAGCGTTCGTGAATGCGATGCGGGTAGACATCGCGATGGGTGGTTCGACCAACACCGTGCTGCATCTTCTTGCCGCAGCGCGCGAAGCTGGGGTCGCCTTCGACCTCGATGACATCGACGCGCTCAGCCGGGTTACCCCATGTATCTGCAAGGTCGCGCCGAGCTCCAGCTATCACATGGAAGACGTGCACCGGGCTGGCGGCATCCCGGCGATCATGTCTGAACTCGACCATGCGGGCCTGCTCGACCGCAGCGTGCACGCAGTGCACGCCGCGACCCTGGACTCCTGGCTGCAGGCATGGGACATCCGGCGCGAAGATCCCGCCGCTCGCGCGGTTGCGCTGTTCTCGGCCGCGCCGGGTGGCGTCCGCAGCGTGGAGCCGTTTACGTCAACCGTCACGTGGGACAGCTTGGACCGCGACACCAAGAACGGATGCATCCGGTCGGTCGCGACGCCCTACACCGAAGATGGGGGCCTTGCCGTGTTGCGCGGGAACCTGTCACCCAACGGGTGCATCGTCAAGACCGCCGGCGTGAGTGAGCTGCGGTGGACCTTCCGCGGTCCGGCCCGGGTCTCCGAGAGCCAAGAGGACGCCGTATCGGCCATCCTCGCCGACCGGATTCATCCCGGCGACGTGGTGGTCATCCGATATGAAGGTCCTCGAGGTGGGCCCGGCATGCAGGAAATGCTGTATCCGACGAGTTTCCTCAAGGGACGTGGCCTCGGCGAGGTCTGCGCGTTGGTCACCGACGGCCGATTCTCAGGCGGCACCACGGGGCTTTCCATTGGCCACGTCTCGCCCGAGGCCGCTGCAGGTGGCGCGATCGGGCTTGTCGAGGATGGCGACATCATCGAAATCGACATACCGTCGCGGTCCATCAACCTGAACGTTTCAGATGCCGTGCTCGCCGCACGCCGCATCATCCAAGACAACAACGGCTGGGAGCCTCGGGATCGCATCCGTCCGATATCCCAGGCATTGCGCGCCTATGCGGCGCTGGCGCTTTCTGCCGACCAGGGCGCGGTCAGGCACATTGAGTAGCGAAGGCGGCGCCTTCCTTTCACGCGATGAGGGTCAGCGGCAGGCCCCAGCCAGCGAACCAGCCCAGGGCCTCCACCCATGCGGCATCATCGTCCATGGTGGATGGTGTACCGCCCTTGGTCATGGACTGGTGCAGCCGAAGTAGGCGTCGTCGCAGGGTTTCCAGCCTGGCTGCCAGTTGTTGCCCGTCGACGTTTCGCAACTGGTCGCCGGCGATCAGGTGGCGGCGGCACAGAGTGTCAATATCCGTGTCGGAGACTCCAGTAGGTGTCATGGCCCTCAAGTACATGCCGTCAGACTGGCCGGAAGAGACGGCCACCTCCATGACCCTTCAGGTTGAGAGTGCCAAGTTGGCAGAGGCAACAGCGGTCGGCACCGTTTCAGTCGCTGCTTCCCAGGTGGCCCAGTTCATGACTGGACTTACGCTCGTCGTGCAGGAAGCCGCATGGCAAAGCGACAATGAGCAGCTCAACGCCGGCATCGGGGAGCCGCTGGATCGGTTGAGTGCCCTCAGCAGGTCGTTAACCGGCCTACCGGGGAGCGTGGATGTCGACCGATCAGAACTCGTGGGTGCCGCACGGCAGCTCGGACAACTCGCCGACTACATAGGCGCAGGCGGTCATTTCCTGGCCCAGGATGAGATTGACCGGGATGCATTCGCGCGGCGACTCGCGGCTGATGCCAAGGCGGCACGAACGGCCGCCGGCGGCGCCTAGGCCGTCTCGGGAAATTCCGGAAACAGGCCTAGCGCATTGGCCCTATGGCCCATTTCTGGCACATTGTGACAGATCTCGGGCACTTTCCATGTTGCAGCATCGCAACCGTCCCAAAGCGTGGCAGCCTTGGTTTCAGGCGCTGACCATGGCCAAGATCAGCCCTCGCCGTCTGCTGCGGCCCAGGCAGTGCGGACGGCCTCCAACGCCTCGGCTGGGGTCACCGTGAGTCGGGTTTGCCCTGCAAGCTGCGCCTGCCATTCCACCGCCGACGGGGCACGCTTGAACATCCATGACCGGGGCGGACTATTTGTCGGTCCGTGTGTGGCGAACAGCGCCGCTGACTCGGCATTCAACGCGCCAACCCTGTCCAGCGCCCACAGATCGTAAAGGTCCCGGGCAGCGCCGCGATCCAGCCATGCGGCCGTTTTCCACCCAGCGAACGCCAGCAACGTGGGCACTCGCAGGATGGCCGGTGGCGCGTCGCGATACCGCTGCTCGATCTCGCGAGTCTCGGTCGGCCACGGTTCGTAGCGCGTGCCGCGTAGCAACTGAATCTTGATCGCGATGCCGTCCGATGTGACCGCGACGGCAGGGTCGACATCAGAGTTCCGCGACCATCCCGGTGACCACGTTATCCGGCCGTGTGTCCGGGCGAGGGCGGTGTTGATGTCCTTTAGGAGTACGCCGGCGAGGTCGTCGCGGTGGTCGACCGCGATCAGGTCGATGTCCTCGCTCAGTCTTTTGTCGAGCAGGTAGGTCCGGCTGAGTGCGGTGCCCCCGAAGAAGATCAGGTCCTCACGGCGGTGTCGGCTCAGCGCGGCGAGAATGTGTGAGATCGCGTGGTCCCGTCGCACCTGAGCCTCGGCGACGCCGAAGGTCGCCATGACCTCTGCGAGGTCATCCGGCTGTAATCCGATGGGCCGCGTCACCGGGCTGCGCGTCGAACCCGTGCCAGGGCCGCCCTCAGTCGCTGCTCCCCGGCGAGGCGTTCGAGTGTCGCATCGTCGCATCGCGGCAGCAGCGCCACGATGGCTGCGCGGGCTTCGTCAACGACATGGCCGAGGTTTGGACGGTGCGCGAGATCGAGGACCGTCTGCTCCGGGGTGGTTACCAGACATTGGCCGAGGTCGGTGGTCATCAGCTCAGCATCCAGGACTTCGGTATTCCGTTCGACGAAGTGAACCAGGCCATCTCGGTCGCGCAGCACGATATCGCGGCGGTCATCAGGCACGGCAACGATCGCCATGCCCAGAGCGCGCGGCACGACGTTGTGCAACCGTGCCGCGCTGACACCCATCAGCACCGGTCGCCCGGCCCCGAGCGCCGCCGTCGCAACCCCGGCAGCCGTCGCCTCGATAGTCGGCCTCCAGTCGGTGCCGATGCGCTCCTGAGGCACGACGACGTAGTATCCAACGGCCACCTTGTGCAGCAGCCCGAGGCGCTCCAGTCGGACCATCTGTGTTCCAGGGTGTGCGTACACCCCGGCCCCGTCTGCGGTGCGGACCGTGCGCATGGGAGCCTGAGCGAACTCGACCGGGAGGCCGGTCCGCCGTTTCGCTGTCGCTTTCACCCTCTGCCTCGATTCCAGTGCGATCTTTACTCAGTAAGAGTACACATCGCACTAGAATTAACAAACGGTCGCCGAGTACCTCAACCAGATGCCCATGAGCCGCCACCGCTAGCAGGTTCTCGGACCCGCAGGTCATTGGGGCGCAGCACGTCAGCCATGCACGGGTCGTCGCTCGCGCGTGGGCCACTCCCAGTCCCTGAGACTCCCACACTCCCCGTGCCAGTCGAGTATCTGGTCGCCATCACACACATTTTTCGCCACACCTTTTGACCACAAGTATCCACAACCAACAGCAGGCGTCCCGTGGTGAGAATCGCCCGATCTCGTTGTGGCGCAATGGTTTCCACAACCAACGGCGGCTACGCACAACTGAGTAGTCAGAATCAGCGGGTTGGGGGTTCAAGTCCCTCACGGCGCACTGACTGAGCACGAAATCACTAGCCTCAGCCCTTCGGGGCTGGGGCTAGTGCTCGTTTGTGCCCGCTTACTCATCGCCAGCCGCGTGGCGACCGTCTTGCGGAGCGTGCGGCTCGACACCCACGGAAAGCTCGCGTCGTTGAGCGCCCTCTGTGAATCAGCCGCAGGCGGGGCGAGTCCCGCACTGCGGGCTGATCGGGCTAGGGAAGATAGCGACGTCGGTGCGCAGCTTCGTGGTCCGTATGCGGCGCCGCAGGATCTTCACCACGTTCGGCGGGACCGCGATCACCCTCCACCCCGCCCTCGTCTTGACCCCGCCCTCGTCTTGGGGCGCGCCTCAACGGCAACCACACTGGCAACGGTGAGTGGTGTGCCGCGACCCCATTTCTCAGGTCGGCGACGACATCACGGTCACTTCCCGTTGCGCTGGGCCGCCACCAGAGCACTCCGCTGGGCCTGCCACGCCGCCAGGTCGATCTCGCCGCTGGCCAACCGCCGGTCGAGGATCTCCAGGGCCGACTCAGCGGCGGGGCGTGTCGTTCCGCCGCTGCTGCCAGGCAGCAACCGCACGACTAGCCACACGATCAACCCGAGCAGGAGGAGCCAGAACACGCCCATGCCAAGCCATCCGAGCGGGCCCATGCCGCCGCCATACCAACCCATCATCGCGAATTCCTCCTTGGCCAGCCGGTTGATCCGGAATACCTCCAGCGTCGCACTCGGGTGTGGCGGTCGTGGTGAGGAACCATGAAGAAACGATGAAGAAGCCCAGGACCCCGCCCCCAGAGGGTGAACCCAACTGCCCCAGCTGGGTCCGCCAGGGCACGACATCAGTCCCGCTGCCCCCGCTGAGCTTCGAATCCTCGACACTGGGGTCATGAGCCACCAAGGCGACTATCCAGTTTCAAGTCCAGCGCCGCCCAGCGGCCTGCGTGTTCTGGTTGTCGATGACGAACAGGCGCTGGCCGACCTCGTGGGGTCCTACCTGACCCGGGACGGCTTTGAGGTGTCGACGGCCCATGACGGGCGAGAGGCGATTGACCAGGCCCGCCGGGTCGACCCCGACGTGATGGTGCTGGACCTGGGCCTCCCGGTGGTCGGCGGTGTCGAGGTCGCCCGGGTGGTGCGCACGTTCTCTGACTGCTACATCATCATGCTCACGGCACGCACCGAGGAGATCGACAAGCTCATCGGGCTCTCGGTCGGAGCGGACGACTACCTGACTAAGCCGTTCAGCCCCCGTGAGCTGCTGGCTCGGATCCACGCGATGCTGCGCCGTCCCCGCGCCTCGACCGGCAGCGGGCAGCCCGCCCGGGAAGCGCCGCCGCGGGTATTCGGGGCGTTGAGTATCGACGTGGCCGGACGCGAGGTCCACCTTGACGGTGAGGCGGTGGCATTGACGCGCACCGAGTTCGACGTATTGGAGGCCCTGTCGGCCCGACCCGCGCGGGTCTTCTCCCGCCGCCAGCTCATCGACGCCGTGTGGGACCAGAGCTGGGTCGGCGACGAGCACCTGGTCGACGTCCACGTCGGGCACCTGCGCCGAAAGCTCGGCGACGATCCGAACTCTCCGCGCTACGTGCGTACGGTCCGTGGCATCGGCTACCGGATGGGCGATGGCAGATGAACGCCCTTGCCGGCGGGCCGACGCGTCGAGGCGCTGGCCTGGCCGGTCGCCTGCTGGTGGCTCAGACGCTGGTCCTGTTGACAGGCGTCCTCACCGCGTGGCTCATTGCCGCCAACGTCGGCCCGACCCTGTTCCACCGGCACCTCACCATGGCCAACGTCGGCGCGACATCGGCCCAGATCGCGCACGCCGAGACGGCCTACCAGAGCGCGAACGCCATCTCGCTGTCATTGGCCCTGCTGGCGGCGTTGGCGGTGGCCATGGCCGTCAACGCGTACATCGCCCGCCGGGTAGGGCGATCCGTAGCCACCATCGCAGGCGCGGCCAGCGACGTTGCCGGCGGTCACTACGACATCAGGGTCCCTTCGCCAGGACTCGGCGCGGAGTTCGACGCCCTGGCGTCGGGCTTCAACCAGATGGCTGACCGGCTGGGTTCGGTCGAGCGAACCCGCCTCAGGCTGCTGGCTGACCTCGGACACGAGATGCGCACTCCAGTGGCGACGTTGGAGGCCTACCTCGAGGCACTGGAGGACGGCGTCGCGACGCTAGACGCCGCAACCGCCCAGCTCCTGCGCGCCCAGACCAGACGCCTGACCCGGTTGTCCGAGGACATCGCCGCCGTCTCCCGGACCGAGGAGGGACAGGTTCAACTGGACATTCGCGCGGTGAGTCCTGAGTCAGTGATCACCACCGCAGTCGCCCAGGCCCACGAGGTCTACGAGACCAAGGGTGTCCGGCTGGTCACGGACATCACGCCCGGGCTGCCCGAGCTGTCCCTTGACCCAGAACGGATGGGACAGGTCCTGGGCAACCTGCTCGACAACGCCCTGCGCCATACCCCCACCAGAGGAACCGTCACCATCTCGGCGACCCTCTCCTCGGGAACCGATGGTGTGGCGCTGTCCGTGGCAGACACCGGCGAGGGCATCCCGGCCGAGCACCTGACCCATGTGTTCGAACGCTTCTACCGGGTCGACCCCGGTCGGGATCGGGCGCACGGGGGGTCCGGCATCGGGCTGGCCATCGCCAAGGCCCTCGTCGAGGCCCACGGCGGGCAGCTCACCGCGACCAGCCCCGGGACCGGTCATGGATCCACCTTCCGAGTCCTCCTGCCCCGTCGGTGAACAACCCATCCCCACGCTCCCCGCGGTCACCGAGGAGCTGCCGAGCAAACCCGGATGCGTCACAAACTGGGACTTGTGCCGGATCATCCTGCGCCTAAGGGGGCTGGAGGGTCGAAGAGTCACATCCGGTGCGCCATGGGGTACATGAACATCACCACGTTCAACGCTGCGAGGACTCCGATCATGGCCGCAAAGGGGAGCAGGGTGAAGCGTCGGCGAGTCGGGGTGAGGTACCTGCGGTGGGCGATCCGCCGCGCCGTGTAGAGAGATCCGGCGAGCCCGAGGGCCAGCAGTGCGAACTGGAGCACCTGTATCGTCGCGTTGCCCACCAGAGCGGTGGGGCCACTTTCCTTTGCCCCGAACAACGCTGCCACCGTGTAGAACACCGAGTTGCCCTCGGCCAGCAGGTGGAACATGTTGTGGGCGACGTGCGCAGCGACGTCAAGCGGGATCAGTGCGTACCCGAACCGGGCGAAGTTCTGGAAGGTGCTTTCCAGGTTCCCGCTGGCCGCGACCTTGGCCGCCAGGGCGAGCAGGGCGACCGGGATGGACACCCCGATGACGAACACTGCGGTGAAGATGACCGGGTAGCTGGTGATGCCGGTGGCGCGGTTGACCCAGGCGAGCACATCAGTCCACACACCGAGCATGGTCACGTTCTGGATGATGACGATGCCCATGATCGCCATCGCCAGAAACGACTCTTCGATCTTGGGCGTGCGTAGGAACCACAGTTCCTGGGTGGGTTTGCGCACGGTCAAGGTGATCGCGTCGTTGGGGCAGGACTTGATGCAGTTCGCGCACAGGTTGCAGTTGGCGCTGGAGTCCATGGTGCGCGGGAAGGAGAACAGCGGGCACGCAGCGACCGTGTCGGTGCCGTTGTAGCAGGCGGCCTTTGCCGTGCACGTCTCGCAGACTGCTTGGTTCGCGCGTAGTGCGAGCATCCCTGTTCGGGAGTAGTTCCCGGACAGTCCTCCCAGGAAGCACAGGTACCGGCAGAAGGTCCGCCGCTGGAAGAATGCTCCGGACACAATGACCGCGAAGGTCAGCAGGAGCAGCAGGATCCCCGATCCCCAGGGCGACTCGACGATCCCGAACACGTGGTCGGCCCAGGTGATGGCCAGGAACGTGGCGTCAATGAGCCAGATGCCGTACCGCTTCTGGAAGGCGGGCACAGGCCGGTTGGCACCCACGAGCTTCTGGACGAAGTCGGACAACGCAGCGAACGGGCACACCGCGCACCAGAACCGCCCGAAGAGCACGTACAACAGCGGCAGGAGTGGCCACCACAGCACCCACATCAGGGCCGTGCCGGCGTTCTCATGTGCCTTGGCGGGCCCGGCCAGCAGCTCGTAGGCGACCAGGCCGAACACGGCTGCGATCGGGATCTGGAACGCTCCCGGGTACCACCGGCTGCGCATCACCGCGGACACGACCCGGTTCTTGAGCAGGTCGCGTCCCAGGGGTTCACCCGGCTGCCGGTCGAACCGCGCGTCGTCCGGGTCAGTCTCGATGCCGGCTGTGCGATCGGGCCGCGACGAGCTCTTCGGCCGCGCCTGGAGGTCCTGGCTCACTTCCCGCTCCTACCCGCAGCGCGAGCAGCTCTCTTGGCAAGCTCGGCCGTGCGATCCTTGCGGCGCATCATCCCGGCAGTGAGCAGCACCGCCGCCGTTCCCCCGCCGAAGGTGCCCAGGACCGGCGCCAGCGGCCGACGGCCGGCGGCTCCGCCAGAGCTCCCCGACATGTCCATCCCCGGCATGTCCCCGGATCCCACCGCGGGAGTGCTGGGCGTGGGCGAGCTCCCAGACATGTCCATCCCCGGCATATCCGCTGGCATGCTGGCCGGGCTGGTCGGGGTCTGAGAGCTCCCAGACATGTCCATCCCCGGCATATCCGCTGGCATGCTGGCCGGCGCCGGCTGGCTGTCGGACCCCACGAGAGAAGGAACCCCAGCCACGCTGACCGGGGTCGCGGCGGACGACTCCTGGCCTGAGGTGAGTATCAACGGCCCGAAGACCGCGATGGCGGCGACCGCGGCTCCCACCGACACGACACGGATCCCTCGCCACCGAAAGGTCTCACAGATGGGTCCGCTGTCGGTGGTCTCGTTGCTTCGATCGGCCGTCCTGCTCATCATCTTGTTTGTCCAACCTTCGCGGGGTCATGGTGCGGAGGGGCCGTGATCATCGGGCCCGCGTCTTCCCCTCACTGTCGGCTCCGCACCCCACGGATACCCCGTTGGTTTTCATGAAGGTTTCGTGAAGCGCTCCCGCCGACGGCGACGCATGATGGCGCCTGCCGACACGACCCGCCTACGAGGATCCCTTGCGAACACCTGTCGACCTGCGATCGATTACAGTCCGAGCGAGCTCAAGCTCGCAGACCACGATCGACGGGAACGCGCGCACGAGATCGAGTCCCGCGAAGGCACCCCCCGGGACGTCCGAGAGCGTCCGCGACGAGGCGACGTTCCGCCGGGTCGTCATCCACGGCAACGACAACCTGCTGTTCGACCTCGCTCTGGACTCCCCGCCCTGACCCGAATTCCGTTCAGCGCGGTGGGTGCGGCGGGTGCGATGGTGGGGACGGGATCGATCCGACGGTGGGCGCCGCGCTCGGCCAGACGAGCAGGGTCGCGCACGGGGCATGGTCGACGACGAATCGGGTCGTCGGAGCCAGCGAGTGCGGACCGAGGCGGCGCAGGTCGCCGTCGCGCGCCAACACGAGCAGGTCCACCT
>Ga0209540_10002512_pt1 | contig 13035 bp, 9 predicted proteins | sample BarGraIncu01121A_FD_184501 | JGI IMG/M metagenome (GOLD analysis project Ga0209540, IMG submission 184501) | Arctic peat soil microbial communities from Barrow, Alaska - Barrow Graham LP Incubations 011-21A (SPAdes) (version 2) | ecosystem: Environmental > Terrestrial > Soil > Wetlands > Peat... | reverse complement strand
CAGGCTGAGCCCGGCAAAGATATATTCGCCCAACCCGCCGGCGCCGATGATCGCGCCGACGGTAGCACTGGCCAGGACCTCCACGGCAGCGGTGCGAAAGCCGGCAATCAGCACCGGCAGCGCCAGGGGTAGTTCTACTTGCCAGGCGATGTTCAGCGAAGCCATGCCCATGCCGCGCGCTGCCTCGACGATGGCGGGATCGACGCTGGCGAAGCCGGCCTGCGTGTTGATGAGGATAGGTGGGATGGCCAGGATGGCCAGGGCGATCAGGGCCGGCAGGAAGCCGATGCCGATCAGTGGCAGCATCACCGCCATGATTGCCAGGCTGGGGATGGAGCGCAGAGCGCCGATAACGTTGGTGATCCACGGCGAAGCAGCTTTGTTGCGGGCCGCCAGAACGCCGAGCGTGACGCCGACCACAATGCCGATGAGCAGAGCAGCCGCGCTCAACCTGAGATGCACGGCCGTCTTGGCCCAGAACTCAGACTGGTGTGTGAGGAAGTACTGCCAGGTGCTGTCTAACAACTGCATACCGGCGATTCACCCTGGGAGGGCCGTGCTCATTTGCCCACAATCGGAAAAAGCAACTTAATCATAATTATGACATACTTATGAATCGGCTGCAACTCTCAAGATTGGGCAGAAGGGATACATGGCGGCGAATGCCGGAAGGCTGTGCTTCACCCGCCGGTGTTCAGTTTCGCGCCTGGTGCTGCGGCTGCAGCCTGTGATTTGTGATATACTGGGTGCCATGGAAGCTTCCGACAGCGTCGTCTGCCGCCTGCGTCCGACCAGTTGGCTGCCGTTCATTGCCTGGATCCTGCTGCTGTTCTTGCAGCTGATTAGCCCGGCGCGTGTGTGGAGCTGGTCCTTGGTCGGGCTCGGCCTGATGCTGATTATCAGCTACTGGTGGGCCCGCAACCTGCGCGATCATGTGACTATCGCACGCCAGGTGATAGGCACGTGGGTGGTGGCAGGCGACGAGTTGGCCGAGCAGTTCACCCTGACTAACCGGAGTCGGGTGCCGGTCCTGTGGGCCGAGGTGCGCGATCATTCGGCCGTGCCCGGCTATTCCGGCAACCGCGTCGAGTCGGTGGGCACGGAGGCGCAGCGACGCTGGACTTACGCCGGGGTCTGCGAGCGGCGGGGCGTCTTTCGCCTTGGCCCCTGGGATCTGCGCATGGCCGACCCCTTCGGCTTCTTCGAAGTCATCCAACACTACCCCTCGACTACGACCATCATGGTCTACCCGCGTGCTTCCTATCTGCCCGATCTGGAACTGCCGCGCGGCCGGGCCAGCGGCCGGGCCACTACGTCGCAGCGCTCGCCGGCCGAAACCATCAACGTGGGTGGGCTGCGCGATTTCGTGCCAGGCGACACGTTACGGCGCGTGCACTGGAAGGCCAGCGCGCGCCATGACCGGCTGATGGTGCGCGAATTCGACCGGGAACCGTCCGGCGACTTGTGGCTGATTGTGGATATGGATGCCGGGGTGCAGGCCGGGCATGCCGCCGAGGCGACCCAGGAGTACGCGGTGGTGCTGGCGGCGTCGCTGGCGGCGCAATACGCGCGGCAGGGTGAGCGGCGCGCGGTAGGCCTGCTGATTTCCGGCCAGAAACCGGCCTTGTTGCCGCCCGGGCGTGGCCAGGCGCAGTTATGGCGCATTTTGCAGGCGCTGGCCGAGGCCGAGCCCGCGCCGGGCCAACCGCTCGCCCAGGTGTTGGACGACCTGGCCCGCACTCTCGGCAGCGGGCTGACCCTGGTCGTCATCACACCCTCACAGGACCCGGCCTGGGTCGGTTCATTGCTCGGGCTTCTGGAGCGTGGCAACGCGCCGGCCGCGTTGCTGCTGGATGGTCCGAGCTTCGATCCGCCTTGCGGGACGCAAGCGGGCCTCGCCGGGGTGCGCAGCCTGTTGGTATCGCAACGCATCCCGCACTACGTGATGGCGCAGGGTTTCCCGTTCCGGCCCATCGAGCGCATCCGCCGCCAGCGGCGAGAGTTGAAGACCTTGTCCGGCACCGGGCGCGTGATTGAAGTGAGCGTGGAGGAAGAGGTCTAAGAGTCTTACCCGGAGGTTTGGCGGTTGTATTACGATCAGGCCGCGGCAGACGAGAGACCACCCTGGGCGATACGCCAGTGGCGCAGGTTCAGGCCGCGCGAGGGCTGGCTGGTCTTCGCGTTGACCTGGGTCATGATCCTCTGCCTGCCGGCTGCCGTTTCGGGCGGGGAATTGATCAGCGGTCTGGGGCCGGCCTACTGGCTGATGACCCTCAGCCTGGCCCTCAGTTGGTGGCTCGCGCACCGGCGCTCCTCCGGCCTGCTGGCGACCCCGCTCATCTTGCTGGCCGGCTGCCTGGCTGACCTCGTCTGGGGCGTCAACGTGCTCAACCTCACGCCCTTTGCCTGGCAGCTAGCCGCGCGTGCCGCCTGGTGGCTGACTTGTGGCGTCCGTACTGGCTGCCAGGTCCCCGCGCCCGCAATCACTTACGCGGCTCAACAGCTTGCGGCGCTGGCCGATTTCTGGCAGCGCCTGGGCTGGTGGGTGAGCGGCGTCCTCAGCGGCCAGGGTGTGCCGGACAACCTCGTGCTGGTCGGCCTGGTGTGCCTGCTCGGTTGGGGATTGGCGGCCTGGGCCGGTTGGTGGGTGTCGGGCCACGGACGGCCATTCGTGGCCATGCTGCCCATCAGCGTCTTGCTGGCCCAGGCGATCTATTCCATGGACGGCCAGTTCGGCTACTTGCTGGCCTTTCTCGGCTGCATGCCGATGTTGTTTGCGATGGCCCGTTTCTACAGTCTCGAGCAGAGCTGGGCCAAAGCGGGTACCGATTATTCTGGCGAGCTGCGGCTGGATACCGGCCTCGTGGCCCTGGCGGCCACACTGCTGGTGCTCGTGCTGTCGCCAACCCTGCCGTTCATCACCTCGCAGGATCTGTCGCGCCTATTCTGGCGGCGTTTTGAAGAACCCTACCGCCAGATCGAGCAACGTGTCGATCGCAGCCTGCCGGGTGTGCAGGGCAAGAAGTCGTTGGTGCCGCCGCTGGGAGTGGCGGAAGGCGGTCTACCACGCGCTCACCTGTTGGGCGGGCGGCCAGAGCTGGGCAAGGAAATTGCGCTGCGCATTCAGGTGCGGGGCGTGCACGAGGGTGAGGTTCTACGTTGGCGAGGACAGACTTTTGCCATTTATACCGGGCGCGGCTGGCAGAATGACGAGAGTCTGCAGCCACACGGCCAGATCGCTTACACAGTCCAAAACCTCAAGGCCGGGGAGCCCTGGAGCGAGACCCAGCCGGCGGGACGGCACGCCGTGCTCAGTTCCGTTCAGGTGATCGGCGCGTCGCGCTCGGCGCTCTATTCCGCCGGCGAACCCGTCTCCGTAGATGAGGCTTACCGGGCGTTTCTGAGGGCACCGGGCGAGTTGGCGGCGCTGGAAGGTGCGGGCCTGCCAGCCCGTTACACTGTGCTGGGCGCCGTGAGCGACCAGGATGCGCAGGCCCTGCGTTCGGCGGCCACGATCTACCCGCCTGAGATCAAGGAGCTGTACCTGGCCCTGCCGGACACCGTCCCGGCGGACGTGCGCAGCCTGGCTTCTCAGCTCGCCCAAAACGCTTCAACCCCGTACGATGTCGCCCTGAAGATCGAAGCCTACCTGCGCAAGATCCCCTATTCGCTGGATGTCCCGACCCCGCCGGCCGGTCGCGAGTTGGTGTCCTGGTTCTTGTTCGATCTGAAGCGCGGTTACTGCGACTACTTTGCGACGGCGATGGTGGTGCTGGCACGCTCGGCCGGTATCCCGGCCCGCCTGGCGGTTGGCTACGCCCAGGGCAGCTATGACCCGCGCAGCGCAACCTACACCGTATCAGAGCTGCAGGCCCACTCATGGCCGGAGATCTACTTCCCCGCTTACGGTTGGGTGCCATTCGAGCCCACTTCGGCCGAGCAGACGCCCGTGCGCATCAACCTGGACGTGCCGGCCGGCCACTATACGCCGCCTTATGGCCCGCCGAACATGAGCAGCGGCTTGAGTGAGCTGCGCCAGCTGGCCGACCAGCGGGCGCAGCAGGCGACGCTGAGCGGCCGGCTGCAGGCGCTGCTAGTGGCCGTGAACCTGGTCGTCCTGGCATGGGCGGTCTGGTGTTGGCGCTGGCGCCGTCCCGCCGGCCGGCCTGCCCAGGGTCCGCCGGCCTGGTATGACGAGTTATCGCGTTGGGGCGCCCGCCTGGGCCGGCCCCAGCAGGTGTCCGAGACCCCGCGAGAGTATGGGGCGGCGTTAGCCGCGCTGGCGGCATCGGCTGCCCTGGCCGCGCGCAACGGCGCTCAAGCGGGACGCCCCGGGCGGAACGGCGCAGGCCGGGCCGCGGCGCTGGTCGGGGAACAAGCGCCGCAACTGGCGGAAGCGTTTGAGTCCGCGCTATTTGCCCCGCAAGAGGCCCGTGCTCTTGGTCCGGCGGCGGCAAACGAAAGCCGCCGCTGGCAACCCTTGTGGGCGGCCCTGCGGCGGCTGTGGCTGGCGATGCGCTTGCACGTTTGAGGGGACCACTCGCCTGGCGGTTGGAAACCGCGGCAACCGTTGCCAAGTCGACCTTCGTCGACTCCGGAGGCCTGCGCACCAGCGCAGGCCAGTCCCAGTCGCTGAAGAGCGACTTTGCGATGGTTGCCGCGACCTTGGTCGCCCGGCTCCGGGCGGTCGTAACACTAAATGTTGAAGCGAATGTTCAGGATGTCGCCGTCCTGCACGATGTAGTCCTTGCCCTCCAGGCGCAGCAGGCCCTTCTGGCGCGCCACGGCCATCGTGCCGGAGGCGATCATCGCGTCGTAGGCGATCACCTCCGCGCGAATGAAGCCGCGCGCCAGGTCGGTATGGATGACGCCGGCTGCCTCGACCGCGTTGGCGCCGACCGGAATGGTCCAGGCGCGCACCTCGTCTTCCCCGACGGTGAAGAAGCTTTGCAGGCCCAGGAGGCTGTAGCTCAGCCGTACCACCCGGTTGAGGCCGGGTTCCTCGATGCCGTAACCGGCCAGAAACTCGGCCGCCTCCTCGGGCGGCATCTGGGCCAGCTCCATCTCCAGGCGGCCCTGCAGCGCGGCGATCGAGGTGTGTTGGTGTCCTCCCGCGTAACCGGCCGGGCGCGCCAGCGCATCCTCGGCGGACCCGTCGCCAACGTTTAGGACGATCAGCAGAGGCTTGAGGGACAACAGCCCATAATTGCGCAGCATCTTCAGCTCAGCCGGGTCCAGGTCCAGGTCGCGCAGCGGCGCGCTGGTCTCCAGGTGAGCGTGTAGGTGGCGGAACAGCTCCAGCTCGACCTCGTTGGCCGCTCTGACCTGCTTGTCGGCGCCCTTCTTTAACTGGGCCTCCAACCGCTCGATGCGCCGTTCCACCTGGATCAGGTCGGACAGCAGAAGCTCGCCGTCGATGATGTCGATGTCACGCAGGGGTTCGACGGTCCCCTCGACGTGCGGTACGTCGGGGTCATCGAAGGCGCGCACCACGTGTAATAGCGCATCGCTCTGGCTGATCGTGTTTAGCAGCGGCCCGCTCAGCCCGCCCTCGCTGATGCCCTTCGCCAGCCCGGCGACGTCCGTATAGGTCACCTGGGCATAGATCGTCTTGCGCGGGTGGAACATGCCCGAGAGACGGTCCACGCGGGCGTCGGGCACGTCGATCGTCGCGGTGTGGACCTCGAACACCCCCGAGCTATAGGACGTCGTTTCCAGGTTAGCGCGCGTCAGCGCGTTGAAGATTGTCGTTTTGCTGCTGTTTGGGAGACCGATGATGGATATGTGCATATTTGCCGATCGTTAGTTGGTTGGGTGGTTAGTTGGTCGGTGTCCGGTCCGCTGAGTTGAGCTTGAGCTCGGTCGTCGCCAGCGCCAACGCGCCCAGCAGACCCACGTCATCCCCCAGTGCGGCCTGGACGATCGAAAGGCCTTCGACATAAGTCGGCATGGCCAGCTCGTCGATCATGGCCCGCATCGGCTGGAAGAGCAAGGGGCCGGCCTTGGTGACGCTGCCCCCCAGCACGACCATGCGCGGGTTGAACAGGTGCAGCAGGTTGGCAATGCCGATGCCCAGGTAGCGGCCGGCCCGCCGGATGGCGTTGGCTGCCAGTTTGTCGCCTTCCTGGGCCGCCTCGCTGATGATGCGTGCGTTCACCCGGCTCAGGTCGCCGCCCACCATCTTCGTGATGCGGCTTTTCTTACCGTCCTTCAGACGGGAGACCACGTCGCGGGTGATGGCGGGCCCGGCTGCGTAGGCTTCCAGGTGCCCGCGCTTGCCGCAACTGCAGCGCGGGCCGTCCGGGTCGATGACGATGTGCCCTGCCTCGGCGGCCAGGCCGTGCGTGCCCAGCAACAGCCGCCCGTCCGCGATCACGCCGCTGCCGATGCCGGTGCTGATCGTCAGGTAGATCATATCTCGGATGCCGCGCGCCGCGCCGTAACTGTACTCCGCCAGCCCGGCCAGGTTGGCGTCGTTGCCCAGGAAGGTGGGGCGCCCAAAGTGCTCGCTAACCAGTGTGCGCAGCGGCACGTTGATCCAGCCGGGCAGATTGGGGGCCTCCATGATGATGCCGGTGTTCGGGTTCAGCGGGCCGGGCGCGCCGATGCCGATCCCGGCGATCTCTGCCGGGGGCAGGCCTTCGATGGTTTGCTCCATCGTCGCATAGATCCGGCCCAGGACCGCCTCCAAACCTTCGGTTGCCAGCGTCAGCGACCCAACCCGCCGGTAGATTTGCCCGCTCGGATCGCACAGGGCTGCCCGGATCTGCGTGCCGCCCAGGTCTACGGCGAGGATATAAGGAGGCACGGGTGTTGCTCCTTCGTCGGCTGAGAAGCTAGTGAACGGACAGGCGATACACGAAAGAGTATACCACGTGCCGGTGCGATTTTCCCAACTTTGCCCGTCCCTTGTGTATAATGCAAGGATGAAGGAAGAAGTCGGCGCGCTCAGGCGCGTCTTTATCGGCGGCGTGATGCAAGCCTCAAACATCGGCAAGGACTTGCTCGATCAGAGTTACCGGGCCGAGATCGCGGCCGCGCTGCAGGCGCGCTGGCCTCAAACGGAGATTGTCGATCCGCTGCTGCTTCACCCTAACAGTCCCGCATACGACGATGCCGCGGCCCGTGAGACCCTGTTCGCCATGGCCGAGTTGGCGGCGCGCTCTGATCTTGTGATAGTCTATCTGCCTGTCGCCAGCATGGGCACGGCGCTGGAGATGTATATGGCCCACCAGGCAGGCGTCCATGTGCTTGCCATTTCCCCCATGCTGACGAACTGGGTGGTGCGCGCCCTGTCGACCCGTCTTTTCCCCGACATGGAGGCTTTCCGCCAGGCCCTGGCCGGCAGTGACAGCTTGACGGAGCTGGCCGGCCTCGGCAGGCAACGCGGTCTGGCCTGACCTACCGATTGAGGCGCGCATTTGATGCGCCCCGTATCGTGAGGATGCTCACTGGCGTTTGGCGGTTCTCGGTGTAACATGAAGGGCATGATTTTGGCTTATCTTCGTTCTTCCCGGCAGCTTGGGGTGATCGCTTCGCTGGCTTTCGCGTCGCTGGTCTGTGCGCTGCTGCTCGGCGCGCGCCTCGTTTATACCTGGACCGGTGACTATATCAGCCTGGCCTGGAACCTTTTTCTGGCCTGGCTGCCGTTGCTCAGCGCCCTGCTCGCCTACAAGTTCCACCGCCGGACCTCTCGCTCCAGTTTGGCGCTGGTAGGGGTATGCGCCTTCCTCTGGCTGCTCTTCCTGCCCAATGCGCCCTACCTGTTGACCGACATCATCCGGTTGCGCCCGCGCGGCAACGTCCTCATCTGGTATGACCTGATCCTCGTGATCGGCTTCGCCTGGACCGGTACGTTGCTGGGCCTCACCTCGCTCTATCTCATGCAGCAGATCGTGCGCCGCAGCGCGGGGACCGTGGCAAGCTGGCTCTTCGCCGTGGTGGTGGTTGCGTTGAGCGGGTTCGGCGTGTACCTGGGCCGCTTCCCGCGTTTCAACAGTTGGGACCTTTTCACCAGCCCTCTGGAGTTGCTGAGCAACGTGTGGGAGCAGGTGAGCCATCCCCTGGCCAACTGGCATGCCTTCGCCTTTTCGGGGCTGTTCTCGCTGGTCTTCATATCGGTCTACCTCGTTTTCGTCGCCATGACGCGCTGGCCCCTCGACCTGCAGCGGGCGGAGTACTGACTCCCGCGAGACGGCGAAAGTGCCGGTGCAAATTCCGGACGCCGGCCTGCGATTTTTGATGCGCGACACAGCGCATGCTATACTAGCGAAGCTGTCCCGAAATGCCCCCGTAGCTCAGTGGATAGAGCAGAGGACTTCTAATCCTAAGGCCGTGCGTTCGAATCGCACCGGGGGTATATACTACTACCGCTAGGGGTTGACTGCCGATCTACCCACTACATGTTGTGGATTCGCAAGAAAGGCGATTCCACAATGACCACGAGCAAACAGAGAACTCCCCTTACAGTCCTGCGCGGCACGGGCAAATCACAGCTACAGCATGCGTTTGACGGCTTCCTGCTGGATTGTCAAACACGGCTACTCTCTCCCCTCACCACAAAATTCTACCGCCGCACCTCGGCCAATTCCTGGAGTACAGCGCAAAGCAGGGAGTGACCGACCTGGCCGGAATCTTCCCTACCCACATCCGGGCCTACCTGGTTGGGCTACAAGAGCGCCGCATGGCCGACAACGCGCAACATGGAGCGGCGCGTAGCTTGCGCGCGTGCCTCAATTTCTGCATCAACGAGGGACGGCCTGGTTGACGCTTCTCCCATGCAACGTGTCAGAATGCCGCGCTTGCCCAACGACATTCTGCCCGCCTTTGACGCTGGCGGCATTCATGACCGGCTGACCTCCTGTAAGACGCTGAGAGACACGGCGATTGTGCTGTATCTGCTGGATAGCGGCTGTCGGTCGGCTGAGTTTGTCGCGCTGACGGTGGGCCACGGCAACATGCAAAGCGGCGCGGTGACCGTCAAGCAGGGGAAGGGAAGTAAAGACCGGGTGATGCTCCTTGGGAGCAAGGCTCGAAAGGCACTGAGGCGCTACATGGGGGAACGGCAGGACGCAAAACCGGCTGAAGCGTTGTGGTTGTCACATCGCGCATCATGGGCCATGCTGACCTGTCAATGTTACGGCGCTTCCTGGCACGAATTATGCGGCAACGGGCGCCTGGATATCCTGGCCGGCGAGGTCGGCGTGGCCGATCCGGCCACCGACGAGTATATCGTGCGCCTGCCCCGGCTGATGGTTTTCGCAAACGATGGCCGGGGGCATTTCACGCGTCACGTCTACGACGAAGGCACCGGCATCCACGAGGCTGTCCTGGCCGACATGCGCCGGCGCGGGGTGCTCGACATCGTGGGCAAGCCCCTCCACGGCGCCGGAAAGTGGCAGGTGCATGTTTACTACCGGCAGGCCGCCTGAACATGCTGCCTGCCTCCTGCTGCCTTATCTGTTCCTCAGGTACGGGTCCAGCACATCGCGCAGCCCGTCGCCCAGCAGGTTGAAGCCGATCACGGTCAGCAGGATGGCCAGCCCCGGGAAGGTGGCGATCCACCAGGCCGACAGCATGTAGGTGCGACCGGACGACAGCATGGCGCCCCACTCGGGCGTCGGCGGCTGCGCGCCCAGGCCCAGGAAGGACAGGCCTGCCGTCTCGACGATGGCCCAGCCGATCGCCAGGGTGGCCATGACGATGATCGGCGCGATGCAGTTGGGCAGGATGTGGCGCATTATCATGCGCACGGGGCTGACGCCCACCGCGCGCGCCGCCTGGACGAACTCGATCTCGCGCAGGGAGAGCACGGTGCCGCGCACCAGGCGCGTGTACTTGGGCGTATAGACAACCCCCATGGCGATCATGGCGTTGACAATGCTCGGTCCCAGGAGGGCCACGATGATCATGGCCAGCAGCAGGTAGGGGAAGGCCAGGGTCACGTCTGTGAACCAGCCGATCACCCCATCGACCCAGCCGCCATAGAAGCCGCTCAACAGCCCCAACAGCACCCCCAGCACGAGCGCGATGCCGTCCGCCAGCAGGCCGACCAGCAGCGCCCAGCGCGAGCCGAAGATGACCCGGCTGAGGATGTCGCGCCCGAATTCGTCGGTGCCCAGCGGGTGCGCCAGCGACGGGGGCTGTAGCTGCAGCACGAAATGCTGGTCAATGGGGCTATAGGGCGTGATGATAGAAGCCGAAGCGGCCACGCCAATCAACAGCAAAACGACGAAGGCGCCTATGAGAGCCGAGCGGCTGCGCGCCAGGCGGCTGATGAGCGAAGGTTGCTTCCTTAGAGAAGCCGTATCCTCGGGGCGTACACCGGGCTGTAAAATAAGTTCGGCCTGCGTCATCCAGTCTGGCTCCTCTTAGGTATACCTGATGCGTGGGTCCAAGTAGACGTAAAGCAGGTCAACCACCAGGTTGATGACCACGATGATCAACGCGCTTACCATGACAATCGCCTGCACGACGGAATAGTCCCTGGACAAGAGCGAGGTGATGGCCAGGCGCCCCAGGCCGGGCAGCGCGAAGACCGTTTCGGTGAGCACCGCGCCCGACAGCAGGACACCCAGCTCCAGGCCGATCACCGTTACGATCGGGATCAAGGTGTTGCGCAGGGCGTGCCGGACCAGCACCAGTTGCTCCTGCAGACCTTTGGCGCGGGCCGTGCGCACGTAGTCCTGGCGCATGACTTCGAGCATGGTCGAGCGTGTCATGCGCGCAACCGTTGCCATGGGGATGCTGCCCAGCGCCAGCGCCGGCAGCACCAGGTGCTGCAGGACGGACCCGAACGCCTGCGGGTTTCTCGTCCACAGGGCATCCAATAAGTGAAAGCCCGTGATGCGCTGCAACGTGATGCTGTCGTCCAGGATCCCGCCGATGGGGAACCAACCCAGCGTGCCGCCGAAGATCATCATCAGGATCAGGCCGGTCCAGAAGATGGGCATGGACACGCCGATCAGCACGCCGACCATCGACAGGGAATCAAACAGAGAATACTGGCGCGTCGCGGCAATCACGCCGACCGGGATGCCGACCGCGACCGAAATGAAGAGCGCAAAGGAGGAAAGCTCTACGGTCATGGGCAGGGCTTGCCAGACCTCCGTCCAGGCGGGCTGGCGCGTGCGCAGCGAGAGGCCGAAGTCGCCCTTCGCCGCCTCGAACAGGAATTTGATGTATTGTACGTAGACCGGTTGGTCCAGCCCCAATTGCTGGCGCAGCCGGGCCAGCGAGTCTGGGGTGGACTTGTCGCCCAGCAACAACTGGGCCACATCCCCGGGAATGACGTGCATGCCGAAAAAAACCAGCAGGCTGACGCCGATCAGCACGGGGATCATTTGCAAGATGCGCCGCAAAGCGTATTTGATCATAACAACCTTGCTTGTCGTTCGCCGCCAGGGTGGGTAATGGCGCGGGCGGCTGGACTGCCCGCGCCATCCCACGCGAGGTCTTAGTTCAGATCCACATCCTCCATGTACCAGAACATCTGCAGAGGATTGAGGGCAAAGCCGGTCACGTTCGCGCGCGTGGCCCGCACTTGGAGCGTGTGGTTGATGAACAGCCAGGGCGCCTGGTCGTGGATGATCGTCGCGGCCTGTGAGTACAACTGGGCACGCTGAGTGGTATCGACCACCGCCTGGGCCTGCTTCAGGATCGAGTCCAACTGCGGGTTGGAGTAGTGCGCCTCGTTGCCAGACGGGATCATGGCGGTGGCGAACATCTCATACAGGAAGTTGTCCGGGTCGCCGTTGTCACCCGACCAGCCGGTCATGGCCATGTTGTGGTTATCCGCGGCGCGGGCTGCCTGCAGGAAAGCGCCCCACTCCAGGGTCTTGAACTCCAGCGTGACGCCGACCTTGGCCAGGTACTCCTGGATGGCGACGGCCTGCTTGCTGCCCACCGGGTTGTAGCCGCGGGGGTTATCGTAGGCCAGCAGCGTGGCCTTGAAGCCATTGGGATAGCCGGCCTCGGTCAGCAACTGCTTGGCCTTGTCCGGATCATACGGGTAGGGCTGCAGGTCCTTGGGATAGCCCATCAGGATGGGGGGCATGCCCGTGGCCGCGGTAATGGCAGCTCCCTTGTAGAGGTACTGGTTCATCTCGTCCTTGTTGACCGCGTAGTTCAGCGCCTGGCGTACGCGCACGTCGTCGAAGGGCGGGGTGTCGGTGGGGAAAGTCAGCGCCGACACGGTCAGGCCGGGCTGCTGCAAGAACGCCAGGTCCTTGTTACCCTTGATGGTCGCGTAGTCGTCGGGGCTCACGTCGGCCATGATCTGGATGTCGCCCTTCTGCAGTTGTAGCAGGCGCACCGAGCTTTCGGGAACGACCTTGAAGATAATGCGATCAATCTTGGGCGCGCCGCCCCAGTAGTCCTTGTTCGCTTCCAGGGTGACGTGGTCGTTGCGCACCCATTCCGCCAGCTTGTAGGGGCCGGTGCCGACCGGGTGATCGGAGACCTTGAAGCCGTACTGCTTGACGGCGCCAGGGCTCATCATGCCGCTCCAGACCATCGCGAGGTCGGCCAGGAAGGGCGAGTTGGGTTGCTTGAGGGTCATCTTGATCGTGTAATCGTCGATTTTCTGCGCCCCGGTGACCCCCGGCCAGGTGAAATCGGCGAAGCTGCTGATGCCCGCCTGATTGTAGATGTAGTAGGGGTTGCTCTTGTTGGTGACGCGGTCAATCTCGGCCATGGCCGCATCGGCATTCCACGGCGTGCCGTCCGTGAACTTGACGTTCTGGCGCAGGTGAAAGGTGTATTCCTTGCCGTCGGCCGAGACGTCCCAGCTTTCCGCCAGGCCGGGGCCCGGTTCGGAGGTGCCCTTCTTGAACTTGGTCAGGCCATCGAAGATACAGGACATGATGAACCCGGACTCGTTGTTCATCACCGATTCGGGGTCCAGGTAAGTGGCGTCGGCGCCGATCGCGATGGTCAGCGTCTTGCCCCCGGTAGACGTAGCCCCCTGGCTTGCCGCCGGGGCCTCGGTGGCCGCGGCGGCCTGGGTGGGCGCAGCGCCGGCGGCCGCTTGCGTGG
>Ga0209540_10002511_pt1 | contig 13042 bp, 13 predicted proteins | sample BarGraIncu01121A_FD_184501 | JGI IMG/M metagenome (GOLD analysis project Ga0209540, IMG submission 184501) | Arctic peat soil microbial communities from Barrow, Alaska - Barrow Graham LP Incubations 011-21A (SPAdes) (version 2) | ecosystem: Environmental > Terrestrial > Soil > Wetlands > Peat... | reverse complement strand
GGGCCTGCGTCCTCCACATAGACTGGCGCAATGACCACAGCCGAACCGTTCACTCTCATCCTCCTCCGACACGGCGAGAGCGAGTGGAACGCCAAGAACCTCTTCACCGGCTGGGTTGACGTCGACTTGACCGACAAAGGCCGTGCCGAGGCCGTGCGAGGAGGCCAGCAGCTCAGGGAGGCGGGCCTGCTGCCCGACGTCGTGCACACTTCGGTGCAGCGTCGTGCCATCAACACCGCCAACCTGTCGCTGGACGCCGCCGACCGCCACTGGATCCCGGTGAAGCGTTCGTGGCGCCTGAACGAGCGCCACTACGGCGCGCTGCAGGGCAAGAACAAGAAGCAGACGCTCGAGGAGTACGGCGAGGAGCTGTTCATGACCTGGCGCCGTTCCTTCGACGTCCCGCCGCCGCCGCAGCCGGTCGACGACGAGTTCAGCCAGGCCCACGACCCGCGATACGCCGACATCGAGGGCGGCCCGCCGAGGACCGAGTGTCTCAAGGACGTCATCGCCCGGATGCTGCCCTACTGGGAGAGCGCGATCGTGCCTGACCTGCGCGCCGGCAAGACCGTGCTGGTCGCCGCGCACGGCAACAGCTTGCGCGGGATCGTCAAGCATCTGGACGGCATCAGCGACGAGGCCATCTCTGGGCTCAACATCCCCACCGGGATGCCGCTGATCTACCGCCTCGACAACGACCTCAAGCCGCTCATCGCGGGCGGGGAGTACCTCGACCCCGAGGCAGCCAAGACGGCTGCCGCGGCCGTCGCCAACCAGGGCCGCTGAGCTCTCTCACAAACCTCAGGCCGGCTGAGCCGCCCTACAAACCCCTGGCCGCTGGGCCGCTTTACGGTTCTTCGTTGTCCAGATGGGCGTCGCTGCGGAACTCGCCGGTGACCAGGTACACGACCCGGCGCGCGACCGACACCGCGTGGTCGGCGAACCGTTCGTAGTAGCGACTCACCAACGTCGCGTCCACGGCCGCCTCGGTGCCGTACTTCCACTTGCCGTCCATCAGCATGTTGAAGATGTCCCGGTGAAGGCGGTCCATCTCGTCGTCGTCGCGTTCGAGGGCGAGGGCACTCTCGATGTCCTTGCCGGCGATGACCGATCCCGCCTTGGCCACGATCCGCTCGGCCACCTGACCCATCTCCAGGACGGTGGAGCGCATCGCCGGGGGGATGGCGGAGTCCGGGTAGCGCAGCCGGGCCACCTTGGCGACGTGCCGTGCGAGGTCGCCCATGCGCTCGAGGTCAGCGCTCATCCGCATCGCGGTGACCACCATGCGGAGGTCGGTGGCCACTGGCTGCTGACGGGCCAGCAGGTCGATCGAGCGCTCGTCGAGCTCACGGCGCAACGCGTCGATCTGCTCGTCGGCGGCGATGACGCTCTCGGCCAGATGCAGGTCGGCGTCCAGCAGTGCAGTCGTCGCCCGGGACATCGCGGATCCGGCGAGCCTGGTCATCTCGACCAGCTGTTCGGAGATCTTGTCGAGGTCCTCGTGGAAGGAGGTGCGCATTGGTCCTTCTCTTCGTCGTGGGTGTATCCGTGTATTCCGGGCACGTGCCACCCGCGTGCCTACGAGGGTCGCACCCGCCGGTGAACGGTGTTCGGCGTTGAGGTGAACAGTAGGGGACAGTGCGTTCGGCCTGGGGGCGAGCGCACAGCCAGGCGTCTCACCGTGCGTACGCTTGGTGTCGTGGACCCGACGGCTGCGGCGATTCTCGGTGGCGTGCTCGGTCTGGCGACCGGTGCCATCTCGGTGGCTTGGGTGCATCGGTCTGAGCGTTCGCTGCGCCGTCTCCCGCTGACTCCGGATCCTCGCCCGCTGCCGGCCGGGGTGTCCGACGTGCTCGCTGTCCTGCGCTCAGGGGCGATAGTCCTCGATGCCGCGGATGCCGTCGTCAGCACCAGCCCTGCGGCCGTGGCCAATGGGCTGGTCCGCGATCACGAGCTGGTCCACGACGAGCTGCGCCAGCTGGCCCGAGCGGTTCGTCGCGATGGTGTCATCAGGGAGGTCGAGCTCGATCTGCCCCGGGGGCCCCTGGGGCGTGGTCGCATCATGGTTGGCGCTCGGGTGGCCCCGTTGGGTAACGCCTACGTACTTCTGCTTGTTGATGACCGCACCGAGGCTCGGCGGGTCGAGGATGTCCGGCGTGATTTCGTCGTCAACGTCAGCCATGAGCTCAAGACTCCTGTCGGTGGGCTGGCTCTGCTTGCCGAGGCAGTCCTGGAGGCCAACGATGATCCCGAGGCGGTGGCCCGGTTTGCCCACCGGATGCAGGTGGAGAGCACGCGGCTCACCCGTCTCGTCCAGGAGATCGTCGACCTCTCCCGCCTCGAGATCGCCGGCACCCTGCACGACCCGGAGCTGGTGGACGTCGGCGCGGCAGCGGCCGAGGCCATCGAGCAGTCGAGGCTGGTTGCCGGGTCCCGCGGAGCCGAGATCGTGTCGTCGTTGGCTCCGGGCGCGCGGGTCTTCGGCGACTCGGACCTGCTCGCCACCGCCATCCGCAACCTCATCGGCAACGCCATCAACTATTCCGCGCCGGGCGCCCGGGTGGCGGTCAGCGTGCGTTCTGCGAATCAGCTGGTCGAGGTCGCGGTCGCCGACCAGGGCCAGGGCATCCCCGAGAGCGAGCAGGCGCGGATCTTCGAGCGGTTCTACCGCGTCGATGCCGCTCGGTCCCGAGCCACGGGTGGCACCGGCCTGGGACTGGCCATTGTCAAGCACATCTGTGCCAACCACGGCGGAGAGGTCACGGTCTGGAGCGAGCCGGGCCACGGCTCGACCTTCACCATGCGCCTGCCGGCGGCCCCGATGAGCCGGACAGCCGATGGCGCGGCACCCGGCATACCCGCTAGTTCTTCGGAGATCCCGCCTCCTGGGCATCGAACACGAGAGGTCACCTCATGACGCGCATCCTGGTGGTCGAGGACGAGGAGTCGTTCTCTGACCCCTTGTCCTACCTGCTGCGCAAGGAGGGGTACGAGGTGTCGGTGGCCGAGACGGGGCCGGCGGCGCTGGAGGACTTCGACCGTGCAGGTGCGGACCTGGTGCTGCTCGACCTGATGCTCCCGGGGTTGTCGGGGGTGGATGTATGCCGGGCTCTGAGGCGTCGCTCGTCCGTGCCGGTCATCATGCTGACCGCCAAGGACAGCGAGATCGACAAGGTCGTCGGACTCGAGATCGGGGCTGACGACTACGTCACCAAGCCGTACTCCAGCCGTGAGCTGCTGGCCCGGATCAAGGCGGTTCTGCGTCGCGGGCATGAGCCCGAGGAGCTGATGCCTCCCACGTTGGAGTCGGGTCCGGTGCGGATGGACGTCGAACGGCACGTCGTCACGGTCAACGGGAAGCACACGCCGCTGCCGCTCAAGGAGTTCGAGCTGCTGGAGATGCTGCTGCGCAACTCCGGCAGGGTGCTGACCCGCGCACAGCTGGTCGATCGGGTGTGGGGCAGTGACTACGTCGGCGACACCAAGACCCTGGACGTCCACGTCAAGCGACTGCGCTCCAAGGTCGAGCCTGATCCTGCGAACCCGCAGTTCATCGTCACCGTGCGCGGTCTGGGGTACAAGTTCGAGAGTCCCTGAGCCCTGCCCCAATGCATGGGAATTGAGGTTCTGTCAAGACCGCACACGCGGCGGATATTGGCGATATCATGGCTCTGACCTGCATAAACGCCGGATCGTTGATTCCGTTATGTCGTTGTGCCGTGGTATCCTTGAAGTCGCGAAAGGGGTACTCAGCATATGGCTTTCAAAGTCGGCAAAACGGTCGTGTATCCGCACCATGGTGCGGCATTGATCGAAAAAATGAAGACTCGCACCATCAAGGGCGAAGACAAGATCTATCTCGTGCTCAAGGTTGCCCAAGGCGATCTGACCATCGAGGTTCCCGCCGAGAACTGTGACCTCGTGGGTGTTCGCGATGTCGTTGGCCCAGAGGGACTTGAGCGCGTCTTCGATGTGCTGCGCGCAGCGCACACCGAGGAGCCGACCAACTGGTCGCGGCGTTACAAGGCCAACCTCGAGAAGCTCGCGTCGGGCGACGTCATCAAGGTCGCCGAGGTTGTTCGTGACCTGTGGCGTCGTGACAAGGACCGTGGCCTCTCCGCTGGGGAGAAGCGCATGCTGGCCAAGGCCCGTCAGATCCTCGTCTCCGAGCTTGCGCTTGCAGAGAAGACGAACGAGGACAAGGCTGAGGCCATCCTCGATGAGGTTCTCGCTTCCTGAACGAGTGTTCTCGCCTGCACGAGTACCGCACCTGAAGGTCACGAGTGCCATTGAAGGTCACGAGTGCCATTGAAGGTCACGAGTGCATTGAGAGTCGCAGTCATCCTGGTCGCCGCCGGTAGCGGTGTGCGGCTGGGTGCGGGGGTGCCCAAGGCATTCGCCCCGTTGTGTGGGGAGTCGTTACTGGCTCACGCACTTCGGGGCGTTTTTGGCTGTGGCGAGGTGGGACACGTGATCATCGTGGCGCCCGCCTCCCATGTCGACCATTGTCGGGCAGTCGCCGACCACTCCCGCGTGGATGCTGAGCACTCCAGGGTGGATGTCGTGTCTGGAGGGGTGGACCGGTCGGCTTCGGTCGAGGCAGGGCTGGCGGCACTGCGTCCCGACGACGGCATTGTGCTGGTTCATGACGTCGCCCGGTGTCTTGCCCCGTCGGACCTGTTCGCCAGGGTCATCGAAGCCGTTCGCGCAGGCCATTCTGCCGTTGTTCCCGGACTCCCGGTGACCGACACCTTCAAGGTGATCGACGCTCAGGGCCGTGTGCTGACGACTCCGGATCGTGACTCTCTGCGCGGCATACAGACCCCGCAGGGGTTCCTGCGTGAGGTGCTCGAGCAGGCTCACGCCAGCGGCGCCTCCGCCACCGATGATGCCGGGCTCGTTGAGCGGACCGGTGGACAGGTGCGCGTGGTCGCCGGCGATCATCGGGCGCTCAAGATAACCTCACCTCTTGACCTCACCGTCGCGGCGGCTCTGCTTCAGGATGGCTCGTATGCCGGATAGCCCGCAGCACTCCGCTGGTTCACCGCCTAGACAGGCGCCGGGCTCAGTTTCCCTGCCACGCATAGGAATCGGCGTGGACGTGCATCCGTTCGGCGATGATGACCGAACACTGTCGCTGGCCGGGCTGACCTGGCCGGGTGAGCGGGGACTGGTCGGCCACTCCGATGCCGACGTCGCTGCCCATGCCGCCTGCGATGCGCTCTTCTCCGCCGCCGGGATCGGAGATCTGGGTACCCACTTCGGCACTGACCGTCCCGAGCTGGCCGGTGCCGCTGGTGTCACCCTGTTGGCGCAGGCTGCGCAAATCGTCACCGAGGCTGGCTATGTCATCGGGAACATCGCCATCCAGATCGTGGGTAACTCCCCGAGGCTCGGTCCTCGTCGCGAGGAGGCCCAGGCCGTGTTGTGCGCGGCGGTGGCGGCACCGGTGTCGGTCTCGGCGACGACCACCGACGGGCTCGGGCTGACCGGACGCGGCGAAGGCATCGCCGCGATCGCCACGGCGATTGTGTTCCCCGCTTCCTGATTCGTAACCTCAAACACCCTTTGCTCACTTCAGGCCGCTCTCGGCGACCGTTTCCGGGTCGAAAACCGGCCTGAAGTGAGCAAACCGGCCTGAAGTGAGCAAGAAGTCGGCTCGCCGGTAACCTTGGCGGGTGAGTATTCGCCTGTATGACACCGCCACGCAAGAGCTGCGCGACTTCGTCCCGGTCACCGAGGGCAAGGTCGGCATCTATGTCTGTGGGCTCACGACTCAGGGGGCTCCGCACATCGGGCACCTACGGTTCGCCGTCGCGTTCGACATCCTGCGTCGGTGGCTGACCCTCGGGCACGGCTTTGACGTCACCCTGATCCGCAACGTCACCGATATCGACGACAAGATCCTGGCCAAGTCCGCCTCGGCGGGTGTCCCGTGGTGGGCCTGGAGCTACGCCAACGAACGAGCCACCAGCAACGCCCTCGACCTGCTCGGTGTCCTGCCGCCGACCTACGAGCCGCGGGCGACGGGTCATGTCACCGAGATGCTGGAGATCATGCAGACCCTTGTCGACAAGGGCCACGCGTACGCCGCCCAGGACGGCAGCGGCGACGTCTACTTCGACGTGCGCAGCTATCCGGCGTACGGCGAGCTGACCCACCAGCGGATCGACGACATGGAGGCTGCTGCGGACGCCGACCCGCGCGGCAAACGCGACCCGCGCGACTTCGCGCTGTGGAAGGGCCACAAGGCGGGTGAGCCGGAGACGGCGAGCTGGCCCACGGCATACGGGCACGGTCGTCCGGGCTGGCACCTGGAGTGCTCGGCGATGGCACGCAAGTACCTCGGCGACACCTTCGACATCCACGGCGGAGGCGTCGACCTGCGCTTTCCGCACCACGAGAACGAGCAGGCCCAGTCGCGCGCGGCGGGTCTCGGCTTCGCCAACTACTGGCTGCACAACGCGTGGGTGACTATCAGCGGCGAGAAGATGGGCAAGTCGCTGGGCAACGCGCTGCTGGTCAGCGAGATCACCAAGGTGGCGCGCCCGATCGCGGTCCGCTACTACCTGAGTGCGGCGCACTACCGCTCGACCATCGAGTATCACGAAGGGTCGCTTGGCGAGGCCGAGGCGGCGGTCGATCGCATCGAAGGCTTCCTGCGCCGCGCCCTGGGGGGCGGCACTGTTGTGAATGGCAATGGCGAGAATGGCGCCGAGCTTCCACCTGGTTTCGTGGCGGCCATGGATGACGACCTCAATGTCTCAGGTGCGTTGGCAGTCATCCACGAGACTGTGCGAGCCGGCAACACCGCCCTTGACGAAGGCGGCGAGGACGAGGCCAAGCGGCTGGGCCTGCAGGTCGTGGCGATGACCGAGCTCCTGGGCGTCAATCCACTTCACCCGCAATGGAGCTCAGCTTCCGGCAACGGCGCAGACGACGCCATGACGGCGTTGGACGCACTCGTGCGGGACCGCATCGAGGCCCGGGCAGCTGCCCGTGCGGCACGCGACTTCACGGTGGCGGACCAGATCCGCGATCAGCTCACGACCGCGGGCATCGCCGTCGAGGACACCCCCTCGGGCGCGCGCTGGTCGCTGGCCCGTCGTACCGACGTCTGAAAGGCTGCTGAACATGACTGGAAACTCTCAGCGTCGCGGCGCCATCCGTGGATCTAAGAAGGGCCCGAGCACCGGTAGCGGCGGCCAGCGGCGCAAGGGTCTCGAAGCCCACGGCGCAACCCCCAAGGCCGTCGAGCGTACCAAGCACCCCGCGCACAAGAACGCGGTCCGCGGAGCGACGCCCTCGGCCGCCCGCGCTGCCTCTCGAGCTCGGCCTGCTCGCAGTGGTGGTCCCGCCCGCAGTGGTGGCTCGCCGCGCCGAACCAAGGGATCCAGCGAGATCGTCTATGGTCGCAACTCCGTGCTGGAGGCGCTGCGCGCGGACATCCCGGTGACCACGATGTACGTCGCCGGCCGACTCGAGTCGGACGACAGGGTCCGTGAGGCGCTCAAGATCGCCACGGGCCGCTCCATCTCGATCCTGGAGACCCCGCGCGGTGAGCTCGACCGGCTCACCGACGGCGGAGTCCACCAGGGTCTGGCCCTTCAGGTTCCTGCCTACGCCTACGTACACCCGGGCGATCTGGTCAACCCCCAGACACCCGGCATTCCGCTCATCGTCGCTCTGGACGGCATCACGGATCCCCGCAACCTGGGCGCGATCATCCGTTCGGTCGCCGCCTTCGGTGGTCATGGGGTTGTCGTGCCGGCGCGGCGTTCGGTTGGGATGACCGCGAGCGCGTGGAAGACCTCCGCCGGCGCGGCCGCCCGGATCCCGGTCGCCCAGTGCAGCAACCTCACCCGGACTCTGGAGGACTACCGCAAGGCGGGCTTCTTCCTTCTGGGCCTCGACATGGATGGCGACGTAACGTTGCCCGGGCTGGAACTGGCCAAGGAACCCCTGGTCATCGTCGTCGGCTCCGAGGGAAAGGGGTTGTCACGACTGGTGAGAGAGACCTGCGACCAGATCGTCTCGATCCCGATGTCCTCGGTCGTGGAGTCCCTCAACGCCGGCATAGCCACCGGGGTCACGCTCTATGAGGTTGCTCGCCGCCGCGCGCTCTGAGGGTTGGTTGCTTCCCGTCTGCGATTGTCGCGCCGGATGAGCCACCAGCGGTGTCTGTTCCGATAGCGTTTCATCAAGCAGCGCCATCGGGCGCCGGCACTCATGACGAAAGGGCTTGCGCATGTCTGACTACGGCAGCACCCCGCCGCCTCCACCGCCGCCACCGCCGCCCTCGTATGGGGCCCCAGGACCCCAGGGCACGCCGCCTCCCAACTACCTGGTCTGGGCGATCCTGACCACCCTCCTGTGCTGTCTTCCTCTGGGCATTCCCTCGATCGTCTTCTCCACGCAGGTCAACAGCAAGTGGGCCCTTGGGGACGTCGCTGGTGCTCAGCAGGCCTCGGCCAACGCTAAGAAGTTCGCCATGTGGGCTGCCATCGCAGGGGTCGTCTTCGGCGTTCTCTACGGGATTCTCCTCGCGGTTGGTATTGGCAGCTTCAACTTCAGCACCGGGGCAGGTTCCGGGTTCTGACCGGATCCGTACTCGAACATGTGGCCTAGCTGATGCATGTGCTCCTACGTTCTGCATCGACCGTCCTCGCCGGCGGTCGGCGAGCAGTTCTCCTACCGCTGGGGGTTGCGGCGGTGACGCTCGTCGGCACTGGATACGTGGCCGCTGTCGACCCGAACACCGTTGGTCACTACCCGACCTGCCCGTTCCTGGCCATTACCGGGTGGTACTGCCCAGGGTGTGGTGCCCTGCGGGCGGTTCATGCGTTGGCCCACGGCGACCCGATGACGGCGTTGGCCCGCAACCCCTTCGCGGTGGTGGCGCTTGGCTACGTCGTGGTCGCCTGGGTGCTGTGGCTTGAGCGAACCGCCAGTGGGCGACCTGTCCGCTGGTTGGCGCCAGCCTGGGTGTTGTACAGCGTGCTCGGCGCGATCCTGATGTTCGGAGTCCTGCGCAACCTGCCGGGTTGGACGTGGCTGTCTCCCGTCTGATGCTTCAGCGACCGGGCGACTCTCGCTCGGGGAACATCGCCACCACCGGCATCTCGATCGTGTCGGTGCCGAGCACTGCTGCTTCGTCAGGCTTCCCGGGCAGGACCTTCTTGATGTAGTCGGCGATGACTTCTTCGAGCGGTATGTCGTGGCCGGCCTTCTCCGACAGGTACCAGCTGTGTTCGAGGACCTCGTGGAAGACCTCGGCCGGCTCCAGCTTCCTGGTCAGGTCTCGGGGGACGGTGCGGGTGACCGGCTCGTAGACCGTGGACAGCCACTCCTGGGCCACGATCGCGATGTCGTCGTTCTGTCGGTCCTGTGAAGCGCGGAAGGTGTCGAGGTCGTTGAGCAGGCGGCGAGCCTGGTTCTCCTCGACATCGAGACCGGTCAGGCGCAGCAGGCGGCGCGAATGATGTCCTGCATCAACGACTTTCGGCTGAATCTGGATCGTCGCGCCGCCGAAGTCGGTCGAGATCGTCAGCTCGTCGACGTCGAAGCCAAGCTCATTGAGACGACGGATGCGATCATCGATCCGCCAGCGACAGCCCTGCTCGAACCGCTCGCGTCCGGTCAGCTCACGCCACAGCGAGCGATAGCGGTCGACGATGGTCTGCGAGACGTCGATCGGATCGACGGTGGCGGACAGGAAGCCCCCAGCCTCCAGGTCCATCAGCTCGCCGGCGATGTTGACCCGGGCGATGTCGAGGTCGTGCTCGCGCTGCCCATCGGAGAGCCTGGTGCGGATCTCCCCGGTCTCAGCGTCCACCAGGTATGCCGCGAACGCACCCGCGTCCCGGCGGAACAGCGTGTTGGACAAGGACACATCGCCCCACCAGAAGCCCGCCAGGTGGAGCCGCACCAGCAGCACCGCCAACGCGTCGATCAGTCGTTGCGCGGTGTCGGGTCGCAGGCTCTGGCTGAACAGGGCGCGATACGGCAGCGAGAAGTGAAGGTGGCGCGTGAGGAGGCAGGCGTCGAGCTCCTCACCGCTGGCGTCGACGCGGCCACTGACGACGCCGAAGGGTTGGACGCAGGGCTGGTTGATCTTCTTGAGAAAACGCAGCATGTTGTACTCGCGAACGGCGAGGTCGGTCTTGATCTCCTTGACCGCGATGACCTTGCCGGAGACCTTGACGAACCGCACGACGTGACGCGAGATGCCGCGCGGTAGGGCGGCCAGGTGCTCGTCGGGCCACTCATCCAGTGGCATCGACCACGGGAGGTCGAGCAATGCAGGATTCGGTCTCGCCGCGGTGATCTCAAGTGCCATCTGCCTATCGTGGCATGTCTTCGCGAGACTTCTGGCAGATCAGCAGGTCGTGGACAGACCAGAAGGTGGCCGCGCCCTCGACGGACGCGGCCACCTTCTGCTGTGCGTAGGTGCTACAAGGAGGCGGTCAGCCGCCGAGGCGCAGGCCGCTCTCGGGGCTGAACAGGTGCACGTGCTCGCCCTTCTTGGGGGTGAGGTGGACGACGGCACCCTTTTTGGGAGGGGTCCGACCGTCGACGCGCACGATGATCGGCTTGATGTCGCCGGCGGTCTCGGTGGTCGAGCCGTAGATGTAGGCGTCGGCCCCGAGCTCTTCAACGACCTCGACGGTGACCGGCAGGCCTTCGCCCTCCATGCCTATCGCGAGGTCCTCGGGACGGACACCGAGGGTGACTTCCTTGCCCGCGCCGGTCAGGAAGTCGCGCTCGATGGGGTAGGTGGCCGTGCCGAACTTCACGCCGCCGTCAACGACGGGAACATCGAAGAGGTTCATTGCCGGCGAGCCGATGAACCCGGCGACGAAGACGTTCTCCGGGTGGTCGTACATGTCACGCGGGGTGTCGCACTGCTGCAGGATGCCGTCCTTGAGGACCGCGACGCGGTCGCCCATCGTCATGGCCTCGATCTGGTCGTGGGTGACGTAGACCATGGTGACTCCCAGTCGCCTCTGCAGAGAAGCGATCTGGGTGCGCGTCTGAACGCGAAGCTTGGCGTCGAGGTTCGACAGCGGCTCATCCATGAGGAAGACCTGCGGGTTGCGCACGATTGCCCGGCCCATGGCGACGCGCTGACGCTGGCCACCGGACAGTGTCTTGGGCTTGCGCGTGAGGTACTCCTCGAGGTCGAGGATCTTGGCGGCGTCCAAGACGCGCTTGGCGATCTCGCTCTTGTTGATGCCCGCGATCTTGAGCGCGAAGCCCATGTTGTCGGCGACGGACATGTGCGGGTAGAGCGCGTAGTTCTGGAAGACCATTGCGACGTCGCGGTCCTTGGGGGACAGGTCGGTGACGTTGCGGTCGCCGATCCAGATGTCACCTTCGTTGACCTCTTCGAGTCCGGCGAGCATCCGCAGACTGGTGGACTTGCCACAGCCGGAGGGGCCGACCAGGACGAGGAACTCGCCGTCCTGGATGTCGATGTTGAGCCTGTCGACCGAGGGCGTGTCGTTGCCCGGGTAGGTCCGGCTTGCGTTGTCGAACTTGACTGTTGCCATATGGGTCAGCTTCCTTCACCGGCAGGAACGTGCCGGACGATCCGTTGTAAAGGTGATGAACGCGTGGAGGCGCCCTTGGGTGGAATGTAAGGCACCATTCCCTACCCGAGACTCTACAGGAAGAGTCAGAGCAGGTTCGCGGGCGTGTATTGCAGGTAGGGCCGCGTGCTCGAGGAGGTTTCGTTATGCAAACGTGGCCTGCAAGTTCTTGCAGAAGCCTAGCGGATTCTTGCAAGAACTTGCTAGGTTTCGATCATTAGGGGCTGACCGCAGGGCTGCCCAGGGCTTTCCAAGGAGAAATATCATGCACAAGCGCGGATACTCGAGGTCTACCGCGGCCTCATCGCGGCACGAAACGCCAGCCATGCTTTGCGGCATGGCGGTCTGAGATGGGTCTATGCCGACGACGACGTTCTGGTATTTCTGCGCGAAAGCGCAGAGCAGACGGCGCTGGTCCACTGCGCGCGCGTCGCCCACGACCCGATCCAGGTATCCATGCGGCATCTGACGGGCGTGGCTGAGGCGCACACGGCGTACGGCCGGGATCTGGTTCTTGGTGGCGACAGCGTGTCCCTCGTAGCGGATGGGCCCGTGGTCAACATCTGGACCTGGCCGAGACGCTAGGACAGGGTCAGTCATGACGAACGATGGGGGAAATGCGATGAGAGCGAGACTGGCGGACATCGCCGAGCATGCGGAGGTCAGCGAGGCCACGGTCAGCCGGGTCCTCAACGGCAAGCCGGGCGTGGCCGATGCGACCCGGCTGGCCGTTCTCACGTCCCTTGACGTCCTTGGCTACGACCGGCCAAGCCGGTTGCGGCGCAAGAGCGCCGGGCTCGTCGGGTTGGTCACGCCAGAGCTGACGAACCCGATCTTTCCCGCATTCGCCCAGGCCATCGAGACCGCCCTGGCTCGCCAGGGCTTCACGCCCGTCCTGTGCACCCAGACCCCAGGCGGCGTGCACGAGGACGACTACGTGACGATGCTCCTCGAACGCGGCGTGGCCGGGATCATCTACGTCAGCGGGCTGCACGCAGACTCCACGACCGATCCCCAGCGCTACGTGACCCTGCGCGAACGTGGCCTGCCGATCGTGCTGATCAACGGCTACATCGAGGGGGTCGACGCGCCGTTCATCTCCAACGATGACGTCGCCTCGATGGATCTTGCCCTGAGCCACCTCGTCGCGCTGGGACACAAGACCATCGGGCTTGCCGTCGGCCAGGACCGCTTTGTCCCCGTCATCCGCAAGATCATCGGCTTTCGCAACGCGATGATGACCTTGCTCGGCCGCACGGACGTCGAGGACCTGATCGAGCACACGATGTTCAGTGTCGAGGGTGGAGCAGTGGCAGCCCAGCGGCTGATCGACAAGGGTGCCACCGCGATCGTGTGCGGCTCGGACCTGATGGCGCTCGGTGGCATCCGAGCGGCTCGTCTTCGCGGGCTGGAGGTGCCTCGTGACATATCCGTCGTCGGCTACGACGACT
>Ga0209540_10002510_pt1 | contig 13055 bp, 13 predicted proteins | sample BarGraIncu01121A_FD_184501 | JGI IMG/M metagenome (GOLD analysis project Ga0209540, IMG submission 184501) | Arctic peat soil microbial communities from Barrow, Alaska - Barrow Graham LP Incubations 011-21A (SPAdes) (version 2) | ecosystem: Environmental > Terrestrial > Soil > Wetlands > Peat... | reverse complement strand
AATAACCTCAAATGAAATAAAATAAAATGAAGAGCCACTATCAAAATATGACCCTGAGGCTTATGAAGCAAGGCAAAAAGGACGTGATTTTACAATACACGACAACAGGTCTTCATATATATTTGAAAATTGTCAAAATAGGCGTCAAAGTCCTATAAATATGAAAATAACGCCTGCTGGTGAGGCAGGCGTCTGTGCTTTTCTATTTGGATTGCAGATTGGGATATTGATTGGATTGTAATTTGGATTGCAAAATGGATTGTAAATTGGATCACAAAAGCATTTTGCCGAAAAGTCCGCGCGGATACCCGCGTGTAGGATCTTCAAACAAGAGGATGAAGCCTCTTTTCTTGTAGAATGAGACCATGATCTCATTGGATAAAGAAGTGTGGAGCAGCATAAAGGGACATTGCTGCTCTGCAGCGTGTGCCGCTGCGGCTTGAAACAGGAGATTTCCGATCCCGAGACCCTGCAGGTCCTCATGCACGGCAAACCGCGAGAAGTAAGATACCAGCGTCCCGGGGGACAGGGAAAGCTTTTCGGGAAGCTCCGGCACACCAAAAGATGAGACCGTCCTGCTTAAGAGCCGGACAGAACCGACAATAGCGTTTCCGGCATCGACCGCTACGAAAAACGGGCACGACGAAATCGCGGTGCGGACATCATCAACTGTCTCGCAACTTACATCAAGCCTGTCCTTCCGGATATGCGAATTGCTGCAGTATATGCGCATCGACGAAGCAACGATGCGGTGAATCGGCTCAGCATCGTCCAGGCGTGCCCAGCGTACAATAATGGGTGTGCCTGCAAGGGAACCGGAGCTGTCATCATTCGGACCGATAATATTCTCATCCATGAAGCTTACCCCAGACAATGTACCAGAATTGCTTTGTGTGCATGCAGACGGTTCTCAGCTTCGTCAAAAACGACGGAGCAGGGAGAGTCAATGACATCCCCCGTGACTTCATATCCGCGGTAGGCGGGGAGGCAATGCAGGAAAATAGCATCTTTGGCTGCGCATGACATTAATTCACTGTTAACCTGATAATCTCTGAAAATAGCGACGCGTGCGGCCTTTTCGGACTCCTGCCCCATGCTGGTCCATGTATCTGTGTAAATGACATCGGCGTTCCTTGCGGCCTCATACGGATCTGTCGTCATAACAATCTGTGAGCCTGTGACAGCCGCGTCATTTTTTGCCTGCCCGACATAAAAGTCCGGACATGTATGGGAAGAAGGAGAAGCGACGGAGATGTGCATGCCGGCTTTGGCGCAGGCCTGCAGGAGGGAATTGGCAACATTGTTGCCGTCGCCGACATAACATAGCTTCAATCCTTTGAGACTGCCCTTGTGTTCCTTAATTGTCAGAAGATCGGCCAGGGCCTGCGTCGGATGCTGATCATCCGTAAGGCCGTTGATGACGGGAATGCTGCCGTATCTGGCAAGATCGACTACATCCTGATGGGAAAAGGTGCGGATCATGATGCCGTCAAGCATGCCGGAAAGGACCTTTGCGGTATCTGAAATGGTCTCTCCGCGGCCGATCTGGATATCGTTGGAGGAGAGGAACAACGCCTGTCCGCCGAGCTGATACATACCGACTTCAAAAGCAACCCGGGTACGGGTTGAGGATTTGGAGAATATCATCCCGAGAGATTTTCCGGCAAGAAGGGGGTGGGGGATTCCTGCTTTTGTTTTCTTTTTGAGATCCTCGGCGAGTGCCAGCAGTTCATCTAATTCGGAAATCGATACATCTTCGTGGAAATCGATATAATGCTTCATATGCTTATCCCTTTCTCTTATAGCGGGTTATTTCATCCTTCAGGCGGTAAAGCTGCTCAGAACCTCGGACAAAGCAGTGACAAACGATGCGGCCTCTCTTTTTGAAAGAATGAGCGGAGGCGCGATCCGCAGTACATTTGCTCCGATTGACCCGACAAGAAATCCTTGTTCAAAGCACTTAAGCTTGACTTCCAGCGCGATCGGGCGGGAGAGCTCGATTCCAATCAGCAGTCCCATGCCTCTTACTTCGGTAATAAGTCCGGTCTTTTTTTGTACCTGCGCCAGCTTCTTCTTCAAAAAGGCTCCGATTGTCAGCGTGTTTTTGAGTAATTTGCGATGGTCTATCTCTTCAAGAACCGCAAGCGCAGCAGTCATGGCCAGCGGATTTCCTCCAAAAGTTGTTCCGTGGTCACCCGGTACAAAAGCCGAGGCTGCATCTTCGGTTACCAGCATAGCCCCGATCGGCACACCGCCGGCCAGTCCTTTGGCCGTAGTTAAGATATCCGGAGTTATTCCGTATTGTTCGTATGCGAAAAGTGTTCCGGTACGCCCTGTACCCGTTTGGACTTCATCGAGAATCAGGAGTACTCCGGCGTCGGTGCATATTTGTCTGACAGCTTTGAGATAATCCGGATTTGCCGGAATAACGCCGCTTTCTCCCTGGACAGGCTCAAGCATTACTGCACATGTATCCGAATCAACGGCGGCACGCATGGCTTCAATATCATTATAGAGAACGTAGATGAAGCCTTCCGGAAGCGGGCCAAAAGGTTTGTTGTATTTCTCCTGACCGGTAGCGGTAACAGCCGCCAGTGTACGGCCGTGAAAAGACTGGAGTGCCGTGACGATCTTTTTTCTTGGTTCTCCTTTTTTGTAATAGTAGGAACGAGCCAGCTTAATAGCCGCTTCGTTGGCTTCTGAACCGCTGTTGCAGAAAAAAGCCCGGTCAGCAAAAGTCCGCTCGACCAATTCTCTGGCAAGCTCGCCCTGGCTGGGAATATAGTACAGGGAGGAGCAGTGGATCAATTTTTTGGCCTGTCCTGCAATCGCTTTTGAAAGCCGCGGATTGCCGTGGCCGACACTGTTGACTGCGATGCCTCCAAGCATGTCCATATAGCGTTTTTCTTCGGTTGAGTATAGATATACGCCTTTTCCGTGAGTAAAGGCGACGGGAATCCGGTTCCCGAAAATGTTGACATAATACGTATCGTCGAGATGCTTTGTCCATTCAAGCTGCTTTTCCATATATATCTCCTTTTTAAGTGAATGCTTCTTCTTCTTTTTCTTCATCTTCTGGCCGCTTATCAAAAACGGGATGCCTGACAAATAGAAAGGCCGTCAGATTTTTTCGCCCTCAAAATAGGGTCGTCGATCCTGTGTGATCATAGTCCCGATGCCTTTTCCTGTGAAAATCTCCAGAAGAAGACTGTGCGGAATACGGCCGTCAATGATATGGGCCCTGCCGACTCCGCGGTGAATCGTCTCAAGGCATCCGAGTACTTTAGGGATCATGCCGCCTGAAATGACGCCGGAATTGATGAGATCTGTGATTTCCGCCTCTGTAAGTACGGGGAAGACCTTCTCTGTGCCGTCGGGCAGTAGCCCTTTGACTCCGGCGACATCCGTCAGTGTCATCAGCTTCTCCGCCTTAAGTGCTGCGGCTATCTCGGAGGCAACCGTATCGGCGTTAATGTTATAACTCTGGCCGTCCGGACCGATTCCGATCGGAGCAACGACCGGGATGTACTCGTCATTTGCAAGCATGGCCAGTACTTTAGTATTGATTTTGGTAATTTTGCCGACATATCCGACATCCAGCGGCTCTCCGTCGGGCCCCTCAGTCAATTTCTCGCATTCGATCAGATGTCCGTCAATGCCGCAGATACCGATCGCCTTGGCACCCTTTTGCCCGAGCGTAGCAACGATTTCCTTGTTGGTCTTGCCGACGAGCACCATCTGCGCAATGCTCATTGTCTGTGCATCGGTCACGCGGAGGCCGTTTTGGAATTGCGAGGGAATATCCATTCTGGTAAGCATCTCGCTGATGTCCGGTCCGCCGCCGTGAACGATAACCGGATTGATTCCGACGAATTTCAAAAGAGTGATGTCATCCATGACGGAAGACTTGAGCTCCTCGTTGATCATCGCATTGCCGCCATACTTTATAACGACCGTTTTGCCTGACAGGCTTTGGATATATGGGAGCGCTTCAATCAGGACGGCCGCTTTATTGATGAATTCCTGCATTTCTTTTCCAAGATAGGGACCTGCGTTTTTATGTGTCATATATTCCTCCGGCTGTATCAGCTCTATTAATGACCTGGATCCAATCAAAGACATCCGCATAGATTGGAAAGACCTAGTCCTTCGGGATATCCCTGCATCACGTTCAGCGCCTGGACTGCCTGCGCAGCAGCTCCCTTACCGAGATTGTCCTGTGCACTTAGGACTTTTACTTTTCCTGTTCTCGTGTCTGTAAAAATCGAGATATCAATGAAGTTCGAATAAGATACGTTTTTAGTTTCCGGAGCGCTGCCCGGGGGGAGTATCCTTACGAAAGCGTCGCCTTTATAATAGGATAAATATATGCTGTGAAGCTCCTCGGCGGACATATTCTGCATCTCCGGCAGGAGATCGGCATAAATCGTCGCATACATGCCTCTCTTCATCGACGCCAGATGAGGTGTGAAGGTGATGAATACGTCTTCTCCCGCCAGAAAAGAATACTCCTGCTCGATTTCGGTGGTATGCCTGTGAGAAGTAACGGCGTATGCCTTGAAATTGTCGGCGGATTCACAATATGAGTAAGCGAGATCGGCTTTTCTGCCTGCTCCCGATATGCCCGAGACCGCGTCGATAACGATGCCTTTTGTATGTATAAGTTTATTTGAGAGGAGAGGCGCGAGGCCCAGTATGGAACAGGTCGGGTAACATCCCGGATTGGCAACGAGAGAGGCCGCTGCTATTTTATCCCTATAGAGCTCCGGAATCCCGTATACGGCCGTCGAAAGGAGTTCCGGGCAAGGATGTGCAAGTCCGTAAGAGGCTTCATAAGGTGCAAGTGTCCGGTACCTGAAGTCGCCGCTGTGGTCAATTACCTTGACGCCTTTTGCAAGAAGGACAGGAACTACTTTGGAAGATACTCCGTGGGGAAGAGCAGTAATCACCAGATCAGAGTCAGCGGCAACAGCTTCCGGTTCTTCTCCGGTAAGCGTCAGATCGCAGATTCCGCGAAAAGAAGGGTATACATCTGAAAAAGACTTCCCTGCAAAACTTTGGGAAACCAGATGTGTCAGGGTAACATTGGGATGCATGGAAAGAAGGCGGACCAATTCAACTCCCACATAACCTGTCGCGCCGATGATTCCAACTCTTGTCTTTTCCACAATTCCACCTCTTTACTCAATTATATAAATACTTCTATATTATATCCAATTTAGACAGACAAATTTTCGTTTCCCGGATAATTAATATTTATACAGAATACTGCATAAAAACACGATTCGCAAGAAAAATCGTATTTCAATTCGCTTTTTATACATTTTCAACAACAGAAATAGCGGGTTTCTGGACTTTGTGCAACATACGGCTGAATGCATGTCCAAAAACGCAGGGAAAGTTTTGGCTATTTTTGCATATGGTGCATTTAGAAATGAGATGTTATAGTTGTGATAAGAAAAAAAGAGAACCATGAAGACCATACGGTTCATCATTCGGAGGTATCACAAATGGCAAGTCTTTCTCTTCAGCATATCTACAAAAAGTATGAAGGTGGCGTGGTCGCTGTCAGTGACTTCAATCTTGAAATTGCAGACAAAGAATTTATTATTCTTGTAGGTCCGTCCGGCTGCGGAAAGTCAACAACACTTAGAATGATTGCCGGCCTTGAAGACATTTCCGAAGGCGAGATCTATATCGGAGAACGCCTTATTAATGATGTTCTTCCTAAAGACAGAGACATTGCTATGGTTTTCCAGAATTACGCTTTGTATCCCCATATGACCGTTTTTGACAACATGGCTTTCGGCCTCAAGCTCAGAAAGCTTGCAAAAGATGATATCAAGCGCCGCGTCAGCGAAGCTGCCAAGATCCTTGAGATCGAGCATCTTCTCGAGCGTAAGCCTAAGGCTCTTTCAGGCGGACAGAGACAGCGTGTTGCCCTCGGACGTGCTATCGTTCGTGACCCTAAGGTTTTCCTTATGGATGAGCCTCTCTCCAACCTTGATGCCAAGCTTCGTGTACAGATGCGTGTTGAGATCACCAAGCTCCATCAGAGACTGCAGACAACAATCGTTTATGTTACACATGATCAGACGGAAGCTATGACGATGGGTACCCGTATCGTTGTTATGAAGGACGGATTCATCCAGCAGGTTGATTCTCCTACGGAACTCTACGAGAAGCCTGTCAATACATTCGTTGCCGGATTCATCGGAATGCCTCCCATGAACTTCGTCAATGCCATGGTACATGTTGAGAATAACGATGTTTACATCTCCTTTGAGAACACAACAATCAAGCTTCCTGTACGTTACTCCATTCCTGAGCTGCGTGACCACGACGGCAAAGAAGTATTCTTCGGCGTACGTCCTGAAGCCATCACTGATGAAGCTACCTATGTCAGCCAGCATACAGAGGCTTCCTTTACCGCTGACGTCGATGTTGTTGAGCTTCTCGGTGCTGAGACATACCTGTATGTTACTGTTAACGGCGCTCTTCCTCTTACGGCAAGAGTTGACCCCACTACTTCCAAATCACGCGTAGGAGAAGTTGTTACTTTGGCAATTGACACCAACCGCGTACACCTCTTTGACAAAGAGACAGAGCAGAGCATCGTTTCCTGATAACATCTGCTTCTGGTCCTGGATCAATGGTAAACATGAGCCGGTTTCTTTTGGAAAAGAGAAACCGGCTTTTTTTACAAATATACGAGTTCAACTGTTATTGTATTGCAACATGATTGTGAAACGTATAAGATAAAATGAATATATAATGAGATGACGCTGAACACGGCTCAAATTTGTCGCGAAATGCGGGAATATGTGTAGGTGAAAATATGGAAGAAATTAAAAAGTGTATACGGGAAGTTTCTTTGATTCTTGACCGTACTGTTGGCATCATGGATACCACGGGTCTGGTTATTGCCTGTACCGACGCTTCCTGGGAGGGAATCGAAGATTCTTCTGTGCGTGCGGTCCTCCTGTCTGATGAGCTGACGGCCAGTACCTCCGGAAAGACATACATTAAGATTCAGGTTGGTGAACAGACACAGTATATCGGGTTTATCAGCGGTACCGATTCTACATCGAAAACGTATCTTGATTTGATTTCTCACTGGATAAAGGCCGCTTTGCGCGAACGCAACACGGATGCAGAGAGAGAGACTTTTATTAAGAACATACTCCTGGAGAACGAACTGCCGGGCGACATTCCGCTTAAAGCAAGAGAGTATAAGGTTCCTTATGCCCTGAGGCGTATCGTTTTCCTTATTCGCGTTTCGCAAAGCGAAGCTCCGTCCTGCGTTGAAATTCTTCACAATCTCTTTCCTGACAGGAAGACTCATTATGTCCTTGCAATGGATGAGGAGACAATTGTTCTTCTGTCCGAACTCGGGGAGGATTATGAGACATCCGTGGAAGAGACAAGTAAGACAATTCTCGATAATCTGAATACCGAGTCCATGTCGCGTGTTTACATCGGAATCGGTATGACGGCCGAGACGATGAAGGACGCGGCAAAATCATATCGTGAGGCGACGATGGCGCTTCGTGTAGGAAGTATCTTTGAGAACGATCAGTACGTGATGCGTTATGACAAACTTGGATTAGGACGTCTGATTTATCAGCTCCCGCCGACGCTTTGCAATATGTTCCTTGATGAAGTTTTCCCCAAGGGTGCCTATGAATCCCTGGATTCAGAGACGCTTCTGACGATTTCCAAGTTTTTTGAAAATAACTTAAACGGAAGCGAGACATCGCGGCGCCTGTTTGTGCATCGTAATACGCTTGTATACCGTCTCGATAAAGTGCAGAAGATTACCGGACTTGATCTGCGCAGCTTCGATGATGCTGTCCTCTTCAAGCTCGCGGCGATGGTGCGTACCTATTTAGAAAAGCAAGATAAGAATGGACGTCTGTCTACCGGCAAGTGGTAAACAGGCGATCAAGGGGGAAGACTGTTGATTCGCTTTGACAATGTATACAAGACCTACAAAACGGGAACAGATGCTCTGCGAGGGGTCAGTTTCAAGGTCGAAGATGGGGAATTTGTATTTATCATAGGAAAGAGCGGCTCCGGGAAATCCACCATTATCAAATTGATGACGTGTGAGGAAAGACCGACACAAGGCTCGGTATATATCGATCACTTTCCCATTTTCAGGATGCCGAGGACGCTTGTGCCTGTTCTTCGAAGGCATATCGGCATGATTTTTCAGGATTTCCGCCTGATAGAGAGTAAGAATATATTTGAAAACATCGCCTTTGCAGGTGAAATTGTCGGTATGCCCAGAAAGAAACTGATTCAGACCGTTGACATCGTACTAAGTGTCGTCGGTCTGCGCAACAAAGCCACGGCTTTTCCTCAGGAGCTGTCGGGCGGTGAACAGCAGCGGGTCGCGATTGCGCGCGCGATGGTTAACGATCCGAAGCTGATTTTGGCGGATGAGCCGACCGGTAATCTTGATCCGCTTACCAGCGAGGCGATTATGGCGCTTCTCGAAGAAATTAACAGAAACGGTACGACCGTTGTAATCTGTACGCACGACAGTAATCTGGTAGACCGGATGAAAAAGCGCGTTATTGAGATTGCCGACGGCTATATCGTGCGCGATGAAAAAGACAGCGGGTATACCTGTGAAGCAGATGTGCCGCCGGAACAGTGTGAAGAACTATGAGTATTAGAACTTTAGCTAATTCGGTCAGAGAAGGTTTTCAGGGAATTCTGCGTCATCCGCTGGTTACAATTGCTTCCGTTACGACGATCCTGCTGATGCTTCTGCTGATGTCCGTTTTTGTTGTATTCTCAGCAGATGCAAGATACATTATGAAGAATGTCGGCCAGCAGCCGCCCATCGAATTGTACATGAAGCTCGATGGAACAGAGGAAGAACGGGCCGCCGTGTCGAATTACCTGACAACTGACACAGATCACGTCCTCTACTTTCAGATGGCGGATCCCGAGGAGAATTACAATGAATTCAAAACCAACCTGGGATCGAGCTCTTCCATCCTGGAGGGTTTTGATTACAACCAATACCTTCCTTACACGTTTCATATACAATTAGTAGATCCATCGTTCGCTGACGAAGTAGTTATGCATCTCGAGGCTTTTCCGGGCGTGAATAAAGTTATGCAGGAAAGACAGGTAATGGTTTTTCTGACGCAGGCTACCACCTGGGTAAATGCCGGAACAGCGTCGGCTTTCCTCGTACTGTTTCTGATATCTCTTTTCATTATTTCAAATATGGTTCGCATTTCCGTCTATTCAAGGGCAACCGAGATCACGATTATGAAATATGTAGGAGCTACCAACGCCTACATCCGTCTGCCTTTCATAATAGAAGGGGCTATTGTGGGATTAGTCAGCGCCTTGTGCGCCTGGGGCATCACATATTTTGCCTACAGCCGCATATACGACAGCCTTATGGCGCAGGTCGAACCGGGAAGCTTCTATGCAATCCTGCCGATTCAATCACTTTCCAATGGGATTCTTCTCGTCTGTGCCTTTTGCGGCATCCTTATCGGAGCATTTGGAAGCGGCGTATCCGTCCGCAAATATATACAGGTATAGACAAACATAGAAAGGAGTCTTTTTGTGCAGAAGAACATTTCACAGAGAACCGGTATCCCGTATGTCCGCCGTATGCATTTTGCCGGAAAACTCGCTCTTCTACTGAGTTTTGCACTTCTTACGGTCACATTTGGTGAATTCATGCCGTCAGTACCTTCCGTACGCGTATATGCAGCGAGTACGGCGGACAGTATTGCCGATGCCAAGAAGAAGAAGCAGGAAGCGCAGACCCAAATTGACGAGGCACAGGCCAAGGTCGATGCACTTTCCGGTCAGACGGACCAGCTGTCTGCTGATCTTGCCTATCTGAATGACTTGAGCGATGAACAGAAAATCCAGTACGAACAGATATCTGCCGACCTCGAAGCGGCCCTTCTTGCAAAACAGGCGGCGATCGATGTATATCTGGATTCGCAGGCGACCCTGGATTCCAAGAAGACGGAATATTCCGAGCGTATGGGCATCATGTTTGAGTATCAGAACAAGTCGGCTCTCGAGATTCTTCTGGAATCCGACAGTCTTGCCGGGTTTTTTACAAATCTCGAGCTGATTTCCCTTATCGGCGATTCGGACCAGCAAATAGTGGACGCACTTAAAGCCGCCATGGATGATGCTGAGCTGAAAAGTGCCTATGCAAAACAGGAATCAGAAGATATGCAGGCAGTTGCAGATGCCAAACAGGCGGAACTCGATGAACTGGAGTCACGCATCGGTGAAACTTCAGATGCCCTTGAAGAAAAACAGGCGGCTCTTTCCGACTGGCAGCAAAAAGAAGATTCGCTCGTAGCGGCATCCGATGAACTCGATGCTGAGATTGCCGCACTCCAGAAGGAGCTTGCCGCAAAGCAGGCCGCTGCCGCTGCGGCTGCCGCGGCAAAAACTGCAGCAACCACAGCCGGCACTGCAGCCGGTACTGCAGCCGGTACTGCCGGCGCTCCCGCGGCCCAGGCCCCGTCAGGAACTATGACCTGGCCATATCCTGGAGACTATACAATCTATTCCGGATTCGGCATGCGCATGCATCCGATCTATAAAGTGAATAAAATGCACTATGGACTTGATCTCGGAGGCAGCTACGGCAACCCGATCGTTGCAGCAGCAGATGGTACCGTGATTAAGGCGGAGGCACCCGTTGCCGGTCAGAATACAGGCGGTACCAACTTTGGAAATTATATTGTTATTGATCATGGCGGCGGAATCTCAACTCTTTACGCACACTGCAGGGATCTGTACGTTTCTGTAGGGGACACCGTTACAGCCGGACAGAAGATAGCCGCCTGCGGAAGCACAGGGGCATCAACCGGTGCACATCTTCACTTTCAAGTGCGGGCTAACGGCGTATGGGTTGATCCTGCACCATATATTACCTGATGGAGGCTCACAATATGTCCGGCTCCCCCTATGATGACTCCGTTAACGACGGCTCCCCCAACGATGACTCCGCCTGTCACGACTCCCCTTGTCACGACTCCCCCTATGACGACTTAGCCCAGATATACGACCATTTTCAGCGCGATATTGATCCCGTGCAATGGGCGGCCTATCTTGATGCACTTGTCCGTCGATACGGCCCGCAAAAGGGTGACGGACAGGAAGGCCGCCTTCTGCTTTGTGATCTGGGATGCGGAACCGCCAGCGTATCAATAGAAATGTTCAAATTGGGCTATGAGACAATCGGAATCGACGAATCCATGCTGATGCTCGACAAAGCCCGTGAAAAATCCGAGGCAATAGAAGCCGATATCCTGTTTTTATGTCAGGACATCACACAGTTCGAACTATTCGGCACCGTTGACGTTTTTGTCTGCCTGCTCGATACGGTTAACCATCTGACGACAAAGTCTGAATTTCAACAGATGCTGTCCCTGTTTAAGAACTATCTCAATCCGGGCGGCCTGTTTATTTTTGATACAGCGACGCCGCATCACTTGAAGAAGACTCTGGGCAACCATTTCTTCTATACGGTTGATGAAGACTACGCTGTTCTGTGGAAGAATAGTTTTTCATCGCGTACCCAGATCAGCACGTCGGACCTTACGCTTTTCCGTGAAGGTGAGAACGATCTGTATCATCGGTTTGAAGGGCAGATTGAAGAACGCGTTTATACGGAGGAAGAGATACGTGAATGCCTTGAGCAGGCCGGCCTCAAGCTTCTGGCCAAATACGGAGAGCTTACGTTCGACCCGCCGTGCGAAAATGAAACACGCGAATTCTATATAGCAGCGCGCCCGAAAGATGATTTGTATTACGGGCAGAAGTAAAGACACACAGATTAATCCGGGAGATCAAAATGACAGAAAACAAAAATATTATATATAAAACCGCCGGTACGCCCGAAGATCCTGAGGCTGACTATATCGTCCGGGCTACCGCATACGGCGGACAGGTCAGGGCCCTTGCGATAAGAAGTACACAGCTGTGCCGGGCCGCACTTGATATACATAAGACATCCCCGGTAGCTACGGCAGCCCTTGGGAGATTTCTTTCCGGCTCGCTTTTGCTGGCTGATAATTTGAAGAGCGAAGAAGATACACAGACAACAATACTTCGCTGTGAAGGGCCTCTTCACGGAATGACGGCCGTTTGTGATTCCGGCGGCAATGTACGCGGATACTGCAATGAGCCTGTGGTCGAGAATACTTTTCATTATCCCGGCAAGCTCGATGTAGGGGCCGCGGTCGGCAGCGGAATTCTCACTGTGATTCGCGATTTGGGAATGAAAGAACCGTATGTCGGCACCGTGCAGTTAGTCTCGGGGGAGATAGCGGAAGACTTTACATACTACCTTGCCGCATCCGAGCAGACCCCTTCCATTATGTCTCTGGGTGTACTTATGGGAACCGGCGGCATAACTCATGCCGGAGGATTTCTTATACAGCTGATGCCGGGTGCAGGCGAGGATCTGATTGAGCTTATGGAGAAGCGCGCGGGCGGCGGCTTTCCCGACGTGACATTCCTTATGAACGAAGGAATGAATCCTGAACAGATCCTGGATATGTTCCTCGGGGACCCGGGGATCAATTACCTGACGGCATCAGAGGTGCGGTATAACTGCACCTGCAGCCGTGACCGCATGGAGCGCAATCTTCTTACTCTCGGCAAAACACAGCTCGACGAACTCAGCGAAGATGAGAAGGGAATTAGTCTTGAGTGCCATTTCTGTGATAAAATCTATACGTTTGACCGGGAATCGCTTCATAAGCTGTCCGAACTCAGCGTGATGAGAGACAAAATACCTCTGTGAACGCAACATTTGAACGACAAATACGACTTTGCATACACCTGACAGGAACAAAGAAAACCCAAAGCAAATTAATTTTTAAATGTGCTTGCAATACCTTCGGAATTGGGATATACTTCTCCGTGCGCAAAGAATTTCTGAGCGCAGAAGCGAAGATGTCAGAGATTGCCGCAGTCTTGCAAGCTGTACAGACAATGCGGGTAACTTTGACAGAGCAGTCCGGACAAGATCCGGGCGACTT
>Ga0209540_10002508_pt1 | contig 13064 bp, 9 predicted proteins | sample BarGraIncu01121A_FD_184501 | JGI IMG/M metagenome (GOLD analysis project Ga0209540, IMG submission 184501) | Arctic peat soil microbial communities from Barrow, Alaska - Barrow Graham LP Incubations 011-21A (SPAdes) (version 2) | ecosystem: Environmental > Terrestrial > Soil > Wetlands > Peat... | reverse complement strand
ACACCTCTACAAAATGCCGGCTGGCTTCTATATTAATGGACTTATGGGTCGGCAGTCGGTGATAGGCGACCGTTCCGGCTGGACCGTCGCTGAGTTTAAAACGATGGCGGACAATTTGCCGGACGGAGTTGCACCTCTCTCAGGGTACAGCACACAGTCCCGGCTGCTTTCGGAAGCTTTGAAGTATTCTATGGATTCTTTTGTGAATGAGACAACGGGTGAAGTCAGATTTGAGGGTGACGAGTTCTATCAGCTGCTTGATTATGCCAAAACATATGGGATAAAAGACGGGACAGAGATTGAAGTTAATGTTGTGCCGGAAGAACTCTTAATGGGCGGGCAGATAGCTCTTATGGACAGCCAGATATATAGACCTTCAGAATATTCTGACTTTCAGAACTATATCGGTGAACCCATATCGATAGTTGGTTACCCGTCAGCCGGTAAATCCGGCCCGATTTGCCGCATGAGCAATATTGCGGCAATTTCTTCAGAATCTTCTCAAGTTGGTGCATGCTGGGAATTCGTAAAAGTATTCTTGAGCGAGGACGTACAGCAGGAAATTGCAAACGGTGTTATACCTGTTCTCAAGACAGAATTCGAAGCGCAGCTTGAAGATTCGATGAATCCGGATCTGACTGCGTCACAGTATGATTTTTTTGGGAATCCTGCGAAGGCAATGACCGCAAGTCAAGTACAGGAATACCGCGACTTTATAGACAGTCTTTCTTGCCCTTCCGATTCGGATAACGAGATCCTGAGTATTATATTGGAGGAAGTACCTGCTTACTTTAACGACCAGAAGTCGGCGGAAGAGGTCGCTTCGCTGATAGAGGACAGGGTACAGACGCTTGTGTATGAAAGATAATGGTTGGAAAATAGAGCAGTCCGAACGTTGGCGTGTAACCAGCGTCCGGACTGCCTTATTTTTGCATAAGCGTTTTCCGGAAAATTAGTAAAAATATTATCAAAAAACTAATAAAAATAATAAAAATAATAAAAATAATTTCAAATTACATGTAACAAAATGCGCTTTTCATTCGTATATAGAGTAGGGGGATCAGATAATTGAACGATATGACCATGCTTATAGTTAACAGCAGCATACGAAAGGAGAATGTACTGCATCAAAAAGGCTGCCGCATCATCTGCAGCAGCCTCTCCTGGATAAAAACCGAAACACAACTATTTCTCCCACAGGGGCGTGATACCTATAGGCTTTGATTTAGTCCGGTCGAACAGCTGCAGCATCAGCGGCCCGCCGTCCTCGCCGGACATCTTGAGATCAAGTTCGCGAAGCTCTTCCTCGAACGAGTCGTACATTTCAAGATACTTTTTGCCCTTCTTGGCAGACAGAAGTCGGCAGATAATCTGTGAACCTGTTATGAATTCGACCTTGGCAACTGCTTCCGTGTCAAATCTCTCATACAGGCGTCCGGCGCTCATCGTGCCCCGGATAACGGATCGGGGACTGTTGGAAACATAACCGACGCTGCCGATATAGGGAAGATGGGCCAGAATAGCCTCTGAATCATAAGGATTCTCCGGTTCCTTCTTCAGGTAGATGATCTGACCTTCCTCAAAGGGAATGAAACCATAGGTCTGTGAAAACCCGGTGATTGTAAGATGAGCCTTTGCCATAATCAGCACCTCCTTTGCAATGGATGTAAGGATGCATCTAAGATATCAAAAAGAAGAATGAATGTACATCAAAAAGAAAAAACGGTTTGTTAACGAATCAAGGTATTTTTGTTGGAAGGGAATATTTTGCGATTGAAAAGTTTGTTTTCTGTAAATTCATATATATAGCTGACTAACCTATATACAAAATATCGTAATTAGGGCACAATAATCTGTAGTTTGTCAAAACGCTTTGTTGTTACGCGCATTAACTGAGAGTAAAGGAGTACCTGCTGCTATCCGTCAGACGAATTGCCAAAGAATTTTTTCATAAGTGACAATACTGTCACGAAGCAATTCACATGTACCACGTATAATGAGATGATTAATCAAGGAAACAAAACACAGACTGATATTTGTATGCTGTAGAAGATAGAGAAGAGATAACTGCAAAGAGAAAGAAGAGGTAAAATAATGAAGTATTTTACAAGATGTACCGATATGCAGGCAACAATCCGACGCAGAAAAAGACTTGTGAGGGGAACCAGTGTTGCGCTTTGTCTGGCAATGGGCCTCTCCATCGCAGGATGCGGGAAAAGCAAGACGGATGCGGTCAAGACAGTAGCGGCTGACGCAGCTTATTTTTCTGTTGAGAATCTTGAGTATTACAAACCTTCAGAAGGTGATGAGAGCAATATGATTTCGGTGGTGCCCATGGGGGACAAGATTGCCATGCTCATCAGTGTGTACAACTATTCCAATATGGCGACAGACGGCAATATGTATTCATCAGGGGGGGGCGTCACTATTGCATCGGCTGCAGCAGAAGTTGTATCCAATACGGTTGATGATACCACAGCAACTACGGCAGCAGCCGGGAATACTACAGATACTACAGATACTACAGATACTACAGTTGCTTCAGATGCTTCAGATACTTCAGCTCCGGATGCAGCAGCAGAAGAGACAGTAATTGACGATAACACGGTCATTACCGATGGCAAAACAGGGACTGATGAATATGCCGCACCACAGGTGAAGTATATTGTTCTTTTCTATGATAATGAAGGAAAATTGACCTCACAGACTGATCTTAGTGATACCTTTACAGCAAATGACAACATAATGAACATGGCATGCGGCGCAGACGGCAATATGGTTATTCTTACACAGAGCTTTGACGCAGTAACGTATGAATCCGCGTATCTGCTGTATTCGCTTGATACGGATGGCAAGCAAATCGGAGAGCCAATTACGCTTACCTTCGAGGCGGACAACTACCCCAACCAGATGGCAATAGATAAAGAAGGCAACATGTATTTCTGCGGTTATGGGGAACAAGGGGCAACAATTACCGTACTTGACAGCAAAGGCAAGCCTTTGTTTGACATTTCAAACGGTACGGAGAATCTTAGCGGAACTATGTACCTGATAGGCGATACGATGTATGCCGACGGATATCAGACCAATGATGATAATTATAAATATGTATTTTATCCGATCGACGCCACTGCAAAGAAACTAGGCGAACCTATTGATATGACAAGTGTCAGTGGAATGGGCGGATCAGGGTTCTATGTCGGAACAGACGGACTCTATTCGAGCGACACCATAGGTGTGTACAAAATTGATATGGAGACAAATACCAAGACACCCGTTATGCAGTGGAACGATACTGATCTTGAGAGCAGCATGAACGGCGGCCAGAAGGTAATCGTTTTCTCTTCTGACAAGATTATGGTCATGAGCACGACATATTTGAATGCCGGAATGGAGACCAAAGTTTCGATGCTTACCCGTGAGACGACAAACCCTAATGCTGGTAAGAAGATTATTTCGATTGCCGGTGTAGGAATTACGTATAATCCGGATGTCCTTACCGGCGTATACAATTTCAATACGACCAGTACTGAATACCGTGTTGAGATTAAAGATTATATGGCAGATCAGGCCATCACTTCAGAAGAAGACTACAACAAGATTTTGAATACAATGAATATGGAGATCCTTTCGGGTGACGGACCGGACATTATTTTCGGAAGTTATCAGTCATTCGAAAATTATGAAGCAAAGGGACTACTGACCGATCTCTACTCCGTTATGGAAAAGGATACTTCCTTCAAAAAAGAAGATTATATCCCCAGTATTTTCAAGCTCTGCGAGTCCGATGGACATCTGTACCTGATAGGAACGAGCTTTCAAATCCAGGGCTTCGTCGGATCCAAGGCTTTGATCGGAGACCGGATGGGTTGGACTGTCGATGAATTCAATGAGATGGTCAGTTCCCTGCCGAGCGACGTCAAGCCCATTGCAAATCAGACACAGACAAGCCTTTTGTCTAACTCTCTGTATGCTTCAATGGACGCATTTGTTAACAATACAAAGAGTGAAGTCACATTTGATACGCCCGCCTTCTATCAGCTGCTCGATTATGCGAAGACTTATGGAACAGATGATGACATTAAGGACGGAGAGTATGTTGATGAGACGACAATGCTTCAGAACGGCGAGCTCGCCCTTTCAAGCTGTTATGTTTCTGATCCGTCCTCGTATGCCCAGTATATCAGCATGCTCGGAGGACCTGTGTCCGTTACCGGGTATCCGTCATCGGATAAGAGAGGCCCAATGTGCTACATGAATACAATGCTTGCTATTTCTTCCTCTTCAGGAAGCCAGAAAGCAGCATGGGATTTTGTCAAATCCTTCCTGAGCGAAGATGCCCAGACAAAGATTGCCGAGAATTATCAGATTCCTGTCCTGACATCTGCATTTGAAGCTCAGATTAATAAGGCGATGAATCCGGATGAGAACGGCGGCGGAAATATGGTATATGACAAAATGGGAAATGTAACTCCCATGACCGAGGAGACTGCACAGGCCTACAGGGATCTTATCAATGGTCTTGACACCCGTGCCAGCTACGATCAGGAGATCATCAGCATTATTCTGGAAGAAGTCCCGGAATATTTCAATGATCAGAAGACGGACAAAGAAGTTGCAGCTCTCGTTCAGGACCGCGTACAGACACTCGTTAATGAAAGACAGTAAATGTCAGAGGAATAAAGAACATGACAAAACCGGTTGACAAAGTACTAAGTGTGCAGCAGCGGCGCAAAAAGGGCGCAGGAAAAAGAAAGAGAAGAGAGTGGCTGGTTCATACCGCCTATCTCGTGCCAAGTCTAGTTGGCGTTATGCTTTTCTTTTTCCTGCCGCTCATTGTAATTGCTTATAATTCAACACTTAAGAGTATCACCAACAGCGATTTCGTCGGCCTTCAGAACTACAGTAACGTTGTGGAGAATCAGGCATTTGTCCTGGCCATGAAGAATACGTTTCTGTTCTCGGCGCTCGCAGTGCCGCTGGCTGTTCTTCTGTCGCTGCTTGTGGCCCTTCTTTTGAACACACAGATGCCTGGCAGAAGCTGGTTCAGAAGCGTTTTTCTGAACCCGATGATGGTGCCTGTAGCCTCCGTTGTCTTGATATGGCAGGTGTTTTTCAGCTTTAATGGTACGATCAACTCATTTTTGGGTGGGTTTGGACTGGACAAAATTGACTGGATGAAATCAGATTGGAGCCGAATTGTTATCCTTTTGTTATTCCTCTGGAAAAATCTGGGATACAACATGGTCCTTTTCCTGAGCGCACTAAATAACGTTCCGGAGGAATTGCTGGACTCTGCCAAAATCGACGGAGCGGGAAGCATCAAGCGATTCTTCCATGTTAGTCTTGTATATCTGTACCCGACGATCTTTTTTGTAGGAATAATGTCACTGATTAACTCATTTAAGATTTTCCGTGAGGTATATCTGCTGACGGGATCTCATCCTGTTAACTCCCTTTACCTCCTTCAGCACTTTATGAACAATGCTTTTGCCAAGCTCGAGTACCAGAAGCTGTCATCTGCGGCTGTCCTAATGTGTATTGGCATGATTGTCATAGTCGGTGTGCTGTTTCTTGCAGAGAATAAACTTGGAAAGGACGTGGAAGAGTAGCATGAAAAAGAATATCGACCACGAAATTTTCAACTGGTCAGATTCGGAAAAGCACGATAAACCCGATACGGCGAATGAAAATCTGACTGCAGAAGCCGCTATAACTCCGGATGCCGAAGCAGCTTCCAATGTGGCTGCAGCTTCCGATATCGAAGCAACTTCCGATACCGAAGCAGCTTCCGATGCCACCGTATCTCCGGAATCCGAAGCGCCTTCATTTTATACGGAATATGCGCAAGACGCGGGAAACGCGGCTTCCGCGACGGATTCTCCCGAGCAAACCATCCGCATGAATCCGTTCCGTACGATGACACGCTCAAGGATTACCTACAACATTTCCATGACGATATTTTTTATTATCGCCAGTATCATTGCGGTTTTCTCTCTGATGCCGATTGTGCTGACGATACTCAATTCGTTTATGTCCACCAAAGAGATTGTGACTAATTACAGCGCGGTATTCAGCAGTCTCTCGGGGGGGACGTCAGGTACCAAGACATATCTTGCCACCGAAGCACATCTCAAGCTGATTCCCGACATGGTGAGTCTTGAACAATATGCCACGGTCCTTTTCAAGAGCCCGACGTACCTGCTTAAGTTCTGGAATTCCGTCGCACTTGTCGTGCCGATTGTTGTCTTTCAGATGGTGGTGGGATCACTGGCAGCGTATAGTTTTGCCCGGTACCGCAGAAAAAGAAGAGAAGTGCTCTTCTTTTCATACATCATTCTGATGCTGATGCCTTTCCAGGTTACACTGGTCCCGAACTATCTCATTGCACAGCAGCTTGGAATCTTAAATACACCGCAGGCGATTATTCTTCCGGGTATATTCTCGACATTCAGTGTATTTCTCTTAAGTAAATACATGCGCCAGATACCGTCCTCCTATATTGAGGCCGCTAAGCTTGACGGTGCCGGTGAGTGGCATATTTTTACCCGTATTTGCCTGCCTTCCTGTAAAAGCGCACTGTATGCAATGGGAATTCTTCTGTTTATTGATTACTGGAACATGGTTGAACAACCGCTTATACTTCTTACGGATCCGGAAAAGCAGCCGCTGTCCGTTTTCCTGGCGGAGATCAACAGCGGAGAAGTGGGCATTGCTTTCGCTGCATCTTTTATCTTCATGATTCCGCCCCTGCTGATTTTCCTGAATGGAGAGCAGTATTTGATTGAGGGAATATCGAGATCGGGCATCAAATAGCCCGGACAAATATATTATAGTAAGAACCCCGTCGGGGGTGGGCGGCCGTATAGAAAGCAAAAGTCATATCTGCCGAAACCAGGAGGATGTATATGAAAGAGATCAAAGCATTTCCAAACAGAAAATGGGTTATCAAAGTCGGCATAGGATTTCTTATTGTTATGGGACTTCTGACCTTCTTTTCTAACACAATTATGAATTATTCGCTCCCGCAGGTTACTGTCGTATACTCAACGGGAGGGTCAATGACTACCGCTGTCAAGGGGACAGGAACTGTTGAGGCGATTACACAGTCCAAAGTAATTGCAAAAGGCGTCCGCAAAATCGATCAGGTCCTTTTTGGCGTATATGAGGATGTGAAGGAAGGCGATATCATCGCCTCACTCGTGCCGGCTACCGATGCCGAGAATGAAGAGCTCAAAACGGCAGAGGCTGCCCTGAAAGCCTTGAAGAACGCGCAGATAACGGATGATCTTCAAACTCCGGTATATGATTACAGCATGGATGAACGCGCCATCTCGGATGCGCAGGAGACGCTTGATAAGGCGAATGCGACACTTACGTCCGCTCAGGGAAAAGATGCTGCCGTTGCTGCAGCGCAGGCTGAGATTACCGCAGCGCAGAGCAAGATCGTGACAATCAACAACGAACTGATGACGCTGGATACCAAGCGCGAATCCTATGCAGGCGCTGAGGGGACGGCCGCACAGAACCTTGAGGCGGCCAAGGGAAAACTTATATTAGCGCAGGGAGACCTGACAACAGCACAGGAGAAGCTTGCGGCCGTTGTTGCTGCGGGAACCGATAGTACGTTTGAAACAGCTGCAGTGGAACAGGCGCTGGCTGACGTGAATCAGGTGCAGTCAGAAGTGGATCTGGCCCAGACTTTATATAATCAGGCTGCTGCTGCTCCGGCCGATATTGAACAGCAGATCAAAGACAAGAATACAGCTCTCAAGAATGCCCAGGCCGCAGAGACGGCAGCCGGCGACAAGCTCTTAGCAGCACAGACTTTACCTTCCGTTACAGAAGCATCGGAATTAGTTAAGCTGGCGCAGCGCAGCGTGGATGATCTGGAGAAAGCTCTTGCGGATAAGAAGAAGGCGGACGGAGTCGCACAGAAGATAAGCGGGATGTCAGATGAAGACAAAGCAAAAGCTCTGGAAGATGCACAGAAAAAGGTAGATGATCTTACCGCTCTTTCTGATCAGACGACTATTGTTGCGCCGAAGGCAGGCAGAATCTCCTCTATCAATATCTCAAGCGGATCGGAAACCGTAAAGGGCGATGTACTTGTAGCAATTGATGTTATTGAGGATGGATTCAAAGTTCCGCTTACCTTTACGACCGAGCAGGTATCACAGATGCAGATCGGTATGGGGGCGAGGCTCGATAATTACGGCGGCTCGGATAAGGATGCGACCCTTGTGTCTATCAAGCCGGACAGCACCGATCCGCGCAATAAGAAAGTTGCAATCTTCCTGCTCAATGATCCTGACAATATGTTCTGGTTCTCATCAGGAACCAGCGTCACGCTTTCCCTGAACAACAGAAGCAAGGACTACCAATGTATTGTCCCGCTAAGTGCCGTTCATGAGGAATCCGGCGAGACGTTCCTTTACACGATTAAAGAGAAGACCAGCCCTCTGGGTATGCGTTATATAGCTATCAAAGTACCGGTTACCATACTGGCCAAAGATGATACCAATGCTGCTATTGATCCGTCGGCGCTTGGTGAGTACGGGTCCCGTGTTATTACGGAATCCAATGACAAATCATTCAAATCCGGTGATCAGGTGCGTCTGGCAGAGGGACTATAGGAGGCTTTACAGTGAAGATCGGCAGGACCCGAATAGGTAAATATATCAGGACAGTCTGGGACAACCATCGCCGGCATACCCGGATGGTTCTTGCTGCGCTGCCATTTATTCTGCTGACTGTGGGGGTGGGTCTTTGTATTTTCTCTGCTGTACGCCTTGTGCAGATCAAAGAATCACAGAAATCGCAGATAGCAGCAGAACTGTGGTCCGGTGATTCGGGTAAAAGCTACCGTCAGCTCACTTGTTTTGCCCGTGGGCAGCATCAGACGGACGGCACGCCGGACCTTTATCTGTCGACGAATGTCAGCCTGAATATTCAGGATATTGAGAGCATTCGTACCAATCTTGACACCATAGTCAACTCGGCGTCGGGAGAGAAGAATAAATCAAAGAATTCCGGAAAGACAGCTGCGGAGAGTGATGATAAGAAGCTCTGGATAGACGCATATTCTTCTGCGGCTGCCTGTACAGTTGTACGCGAGGCAACAGCCGTGAAGCCGCAGGCAAGCGCAGAGGTTCAAGTGACCGGTGTAGCAGGTGATTACTATCTCTTTCATCCGCTGACGCTCTTGAGCGGAGCATTCCTTTCGGAGGATACGATTGATTCCAAGAAGATTGTACTCGATAAGGAACTGGCCTTTAAGCTCTTCGGGTTCTATGATGTTGTGGGCTCGGATGTCATGATTAGCCAGCGGCACTATACCATTGTCGGCGTTGTGCAGCATCCGGATACCAAGATAGATATTTCTACATCCGGTGATTTATTACATGCTTATATTCTCTTTGATGAACTGACGTTTCTATCCGGTGCTGCCGTTGATCCGGGCAGCGTACCGGCAACAGCGGACGGCTCGGCGGCCGCGGAAAAAATCGCTGTATCCGCTGCATCCGCCGGAATTGCCGACTCCAACGCGTTTTCCGGAGCAAAGACGGATTCCTCGACTCTGGCTGTATCGTGCTACGAAGTCGTTCTTCCCAATAAAATCAGAGGTATCGCCCTTCAGAATTTCGGAAATGCGATGGAATCAGCCGGGAAGGTCGAAAAGAACTTTCTTATTGTAGATAATACCAGCCGGTTCTCACTTCTTCGCCTTTATGATACTGTTTTCCCGATCGGAGAGAATGCACTCGAAAGACAACAGTATGATCTCCCTTTCTGGGAACTCTCTGCTCAGAAAGCAGAATCCGTAGCGGTATTCTGGTGCTTTATCGGGTTGTCGGGATTTGCACTGATTCTTACATCAGGACTCTCGGTATACACGGGTGTTCATAAGAGAAAGGAATCCGGAGTATGAGTTCTGCAGGGCAGGTACATCTCTACTACGGGGACGGCAAAGGCAAAACCACAGCATCTGTCGGCCTTGCCGTCCGTGCTTTCGGAGCAGGCTTCAATGTGCAGGTAGTTCAGTTCCTTAAGGACGGCTGTTCATCGGAAATGGCGGTACTCAGGGATCGCCTCGGCATATCTGTACTTGCGGAGAAAGTAACACATCACATGTCTTTTGCCATGTCAGAAGATGAGAAATCTTTGACCCGTGAATGCCATGAGCGAATCTGGGAAAAAGCCATGGACTGGGTCGGGCAGGCTGCTGGTGCCGACCGGATTCTGATACTTGACGAAATCATAGGTGCCATAGAAGCCGGCTTATTTCCTGAGGAAAAGCTGATTTCATTTCTTGATCACAGACCTCCCGATCTGGAGGTCGTACTTACCGGACGAAATCCATCTGCTTCGGTCATGGAGAGATCGGACTACCGTTCACAGATTATTTGTGACGGACATCCCTACAATAAGGGTATTCCTGCACGTGACGGAATCGAATTCTAGCAGAGGAATACACTCTTGCGGAGGTATAGAAATGCTTGATAAGAATATAAAAAGAAAACTTCCCGTATATGAGGAAGCAGAATATATACAAGTGCGCCCTGAGGAGATGGAAAAGGAAAGCTTCGCGATCATAACCCGTGAGCTGCACCGCCAGAAGATTCGGATGTCTTATGATCATGCCCCTGTGATTCTTAGATGCATTCATACTTCGGCGGATTTTGATTATGCTGACAGCCTGCGTTTCTCTAAAAACGTAATTCTACTGGCGCAGACAGCCATGCTTGCAGGTCCGCGGATTGTTACAGACACCCGGATGGGTTTTTCAGGCATCAATAAGACAGCGGTAAAAGCCTGCGGCGGTGAGATACTGTGTTATATGGATGATCCGGAGGTTGCGGCAGAGGCCAGACTGCGCGGTATGACGCGGGCTGCGGTCAGTATGGAGCGTGCCTGTGAGGCAGATATTAAGCAGGACAAAGATTCGGCCAAACCGTATATATTTGCAGTCGGCAATGCACCGACAGCTCTTCTTGCGCTTGATGCACTCTTGAATGAGAATGACAATTTCCGTCCGGCCCTTATCATAGCGGTACCTGTCGGATTTGTTAACGTCGTATATGCCAAGCAGACTCTTCAGGACACAATGGACCGTCTTCGCATACCTTACATCCTGTCTTCTGGCTACAAAGGAGGCAGCAGCATTGCTGCTGCGATAGTGAATGCCCTTCTTTTACAAGTGAAGAACCAGATGCCGCATAAGTGATATGTTTTCCGTTGCATTTATTGTTTATTTGAACAATATTATCTGTTTTGACTTAAAAAATAATAAATGTTTGATATTTATGTTGACAGTCAAAAATATTTTAGGTAGAATTGGATTGCATACGGATTGCATCGGTTCAAATGCAACTGATTAATAATAGTTTATGATGACGGATTTCCCTACAAAGAGATGGATTTGCGTACAATCGTTTTGTAACAACCTTGCCAGAGCGGTAGCCCCATCTAGCCGCTTTTCGTCGAAGCCTGTAGCTCCCCCTACAGGCTTCTCTACGTTTTCAAATGGAGTAACCACATGTGTTGCCAGACTCCATTCAATATATTCAATTGTCGTAATGGATATGGAGAAAATTGACCGAAGTTCATCCGGAAGACCTGATGCATTGCTGCTTTTGATCTGAAGTATGCAAAAGACCGGGTGCCTGCCGGGACGATAGTCCCCGACAGCTCCGTGAAAAGGTGATTTTCCGACCTGAATCTGCTATGATATCAGGTGTAAATCCGGGACATAATTCTTGCGTTTTTACCGAAATGCCTTCTAAATGGAGGTTTTCAGGATATATTACAGCAATTTTCAGGAGGAATCAGAATATGACTTACAGACGATTGTGGGGATCCGTGTCAGGCGCTTTTTTGCAAAAACGACCGGGCGTTCTGCTGGTTCTCCTTGCTTTTCTTTTGTCCGGCTGCGGTTCCGTATCTGTTCTTTCCGGTTCTTCTGCAGCGGCCGCGAACTCATCAGAGACAACCGCGTCTTCTGCGGCGACGGCAACGGGGACAGCAACGGCAACGACTGATTTTTTCGCTATGAATACATATATGACGATTACAGCAAACGGTGTTGAAGCACAGGCTGCAATTGATGCGGCTCAGACCGAAATATACAGACTCGAGAATGAACTTTCGCGCAATCTGGATGCCAGCGAGATAAGCAAAATCAATTCAAATAGCGGGATCGGACCGGTTGTGGTATCGCAGGAGACATTTGACATCATTGCTGTTGCCGTTACTTATTCAGGGCTGACCGACGGGGCGTTTGACATTACGATTGCCCCGATCATGGATATATGGGGATTCAAGGATAGTAATTACCGTGTGCCTGCGGCATCTGAGATACAGGCAACTCTTCCGCTGGTCGGCTGGAGCCGGATCATTCTTGACCGGACGAACATGACTGTGGAGCTTCCTGTTGTGGGGATGGAACTGGATCTGGGCGGAATTGCAAAGGGATATGCATCCGATAAGGTGCAGAAAGTCATGCACGGATTCAACATCACTTCGGCACTGATATCTCTGGGCGGCAATGTCGCGGTATTCGGTCCGAAAGCGGACGGGTCCCTGTGGAAGATAGCAATATCGGATCCACAGGCACCGGATTCCTATATAGGCGTCCTTCAGGCGACCGATGTTTCCGTGATCACTTCCGGCGGATATGAACGCAACTTTACGCAGGGCGGCATCACATATATTCATATAATGGATCCTGCAACGGGATCCCCTGTGCAGACCGACCTGCTTTCCGTAAGTATTATCAGTCCGGACGGTGTGCAGGGCGACAGTCTTTCCACGGCGCTTTTTGTAATGGGAAAAGACAAAGCGATCGCATATTGGCAGGCACACAAGGATTTTGCGTGCGTTCTGGTTACGACAACCGGCGAAGTTTTTGCCAGTGCAGATATAAAAGACACATTCGCACTCCTTGACACGAAGGGGTCACTGACATTCTTCAATTAGCACAGTGATAAACAGCACAGTGATAAGCGGCACTGCGAAAGGATAGACAAATGAATCTGCAGCGAAGCACCAGGACGGGAACCCAA
>Ga0209540_10002505_pt1 | contig 13073 bp, 5 predicted proteins | sample BarGraIncu01121A_FD_184501 | JGI IMG/M metagenome (GOLD analysis project Ga0209540, IMG submission 184501) | Arctic peat soil microbial communities from Barrow, Alaska - Barrow Graham LP Incubations 011-21A (SPAdes) (version 2) | ecosystem: Environmental > Terrestrial > Soil > Wetlands > Peat... | reverse complement strand
AGCCACCGGATTGGCAACTTTGTCGGATCTAATAATTATTTCATTCCCCTGAATTTGTGCAACAGCCTTGTAGAACTTCTTGTCTGCTCCGGCAATGGTGAATTCGCGTGGAAATGAATTATCTTTTGTTTTTAGTCCTGATCCAATTTCCGAAAGTAAAATTCTGATAGCATTACCTTCAATTCCGAAACTACAGAACATGGGCCCTGAAACTATATCTTGTTTTCCATAAACCATTTTTTCAGCATGTAAAGCGAATCTGAAACCAACATCCTGTTTGTTTTTTGGATGAATGTTTTCGGCTTCACCCAAATCGATGGTACAAACCATCCCTGTCTTTGGTTGTGTTAAAGCCATTGCCTGAGCTTCGCGCAATTCAGCCCATTCGCTTTCCATTGGTTCCGATTGTCGCTTTTTGTAGTTAGGTAGCTGAACATATATAAACGGAAGATAACCTTGTTGCCAGCGAATTCTCCAATCAGTTATCATCATAGGAAACAAGGTACGGTAATTATAGGCTAATGTGTCGTTAGCTTCGCCCTGATACCACAAGAAACCTTTTAACCCATAAGGCAATATTGGATGAATCATGGCATTGTATAAGAAAGTAGGAGAATACTGATAGTAGTGAATCTTTGGCAAAGCAGGCTCCAGGTCTTTCATATATTTCCAGTTTCCGGCAATGCTTATTTGGCTGTTTCCATCGGAAAGGAACATTTCCTCAGCAGGTGGATTAAAGCCTCCACCTCCCCAAAGATAAGCCATGCGTATCGACAGCATGTTTTTACCTTTATGTATAAATTTTGCCTGAACGGAGAAATTTTGAATAGGATTAGCATTCCAGATTGTTTTGCAAATCTCATTTCCATTTATATAAACCGTATAATTCATTTCTGGGTGACCAAGATGCAACATTGCATTTTTGATGTTGAAATATGCAGGAAGCTCAATTTCCTTGCGCAACCAAATCATACCCTCGTAATAAGGAATACTCGAAGTTTTTAGCACCGAAGGCATTTTTACGTCGGTCCATTTCGAATCGTCGTAAGACGATTGAATAACGGTTTTCTCCGTTTTACTTTCAGGATGATATACGATATCCCAAAAACGGATTAAATCGAGGCTGTCTTTTACGAAATGGGTAGGATTCACCGTGTCGTTGGCAATCGCTTTATCGCGAGTAATTGGTGAAGTCAACAGCATTTCTTTACTTGTCCATGCCTCAACCGGTGTTCCGCCCCAGGTTGATTGCAATATCCCAATCGGAACATTTAAATCTGTATGGATTTTTCGTGCAAAATAATAAGCAACAGCAGATGCAGCCTTTATGTTCACTGAATCGCACACAGACCATGATCCATCCAAAATATCAGTTTCCACCTTCACACTTTTATTATGAGGAACAAAAAAGAAGCGTATATTCGGATAATTGGCTTGTTTTATTTCCTTTGCAGCATCTTTGGCTTGCTGAACCTGAAGTTCCATATTGGATTGACCAGAAGCCAGCCACACATCACCAACCAGTACATCATCAAACACAATTTTCTGCTCGAACTTTCCTGTTTGGAAAACGACAAATTTATACGGTCCGCCTGCTTTAAACTTTGGTAAATGTAACATCCATTTCCCGTTTTCACCGGTGGTTCCTTTTGTCTGGGTGTTTCCAAACTGAATTGTAATTTCGGTCCCTGCCGGGGCATTTCCCCAAACAGGAATTTCAATATCACGTTGCAGAACCATGTGGTTGCTGAATACTTTTGGCATGGAAATCTGAGCAGAAAGGATGATATTCGAGAAAAGAAAAAATATAGATAAGAATCTGAATTTCATGCGTTCATTTTTTGCAGAGAATAAAAATTATTCTCCTAAATATAAAGTTTGCAAGTCCATTTAGGTAGCTTATTGAGCTATTTCACCTGATATTTCACTCCTTTAATCGTACCTTTCTCTAGTTCGTAAGCCTTTCTCTTTTTGGAAACTTCCACTTGCACCAATTTATTATCTGTTGGCAGGCACACCAATCCTTTAGCTGTCGGTTCGTCACCATATACATTTAAATCGATGTTTGACCAGTCGATTTTGTCGGTACTTTGTGCGAGCTTGGCATGAGGAATCACGGCTCCATTACGCACTAAAATGATACAAGGGATTTCTCCGGCTTCAATATCATTCCAACCGCGGTTATACGTTTTTCCTGTTTGATAATCGATCCATTTTCCACCGGGTAAATACACTTGGCGTCCTTTGGTATTTTCCATCAATGGCGCTACATAGATGTCTGAGCCAAATAAATAAGCATCATCCACTGTCCAAGCTCCGGGATCGTTCGGAAATTCCACAAACAGCGCACGCACCATCGGTAATCCTTTTTCGGTACAGTTCTTAGCCTGGGCATATACATAAGGCATCAGTTTATATTTCATTTCGGCAGCTTCGCGGAATGCCTTCACGAAACTTTGATTGTATAACCAGGGTTCTTTGGGAGGTGCTCCGTGTGCCCGGCTATGCGAAGTCAGAAATCCGAACGGTAGCCAGCGACGGTATAAGGCTTCGGGTGACGATTGAACGAACCCGCCAATGTCGTGACTCCAGAACGAGAAACCGCTTAAGCCGAACGATAACCCGCCGCGCAATTCCGATTCCATAGCAATGTCTTTATTGGCAGCATCGCCACCCCAGTGCAACGGATAGCGTTGACTGCCGGCCCACGCACTACGTGCCCAGATGATATTCTCATTGTTGGTAGCTTTGGTTACTTCAGCAACCGCTTTGTTATAGCGCAAAGGATACAAATTATGCTCGTACCAACCACCACGGCCCGATGCGTACATGCCATCCAGTGGAGCGGCTTCGCCAAAGTCCACTTTAATGGCTCCCACACCCATTTTGAGCAATCCGGCTAGTTTATCCTGGTACCATTTCACTGTATTTGGATTGGAGAAATCGAGCACGGCATCTTCGTAAGGCATTTCGCCCTTTGTATTCTTTACATTCAGGTTTTTATCGATGATTTCGGGGAAAAACTTATTCTTTGGGGTGAAATAGGTAAGCTGCCACAGGGAAATATGGAAACCATCCTTTTTCAAATCATTGATCATCTTTTGCGGATCGGAAAAACGCGATGGAGCAAATTTATAATCACATTGCCAGTCGGTTTCGAACCATCCGGTATCGAAATGAATCACATCGGCAGGGATTTTATTTTCACGCAACTTGGCTGCCACTTCGTATCCTTCTTTTTGTTCAAAGTACGTGATGCGGCTCATCCATGTTCCGAATGACCATAGCGGAGGCATCTGCGCTTTTCCGGTGATTTCGGTATATTCGTTCAGAATATCTTTTGGCTCACCGATGAAAACGAATAAATCCAGTGCTTCATCGCCCATAAACAGTTTATTGGCCCCTACGTAAGTGTTTCCAAAATCGCAGGTGACAGGGGCGGAAGTATGCATAAACATACCGTAACCACGGTTACTCATAAAAAATGGAATGGGCTTGTACATTTGGTCGGTTTCAGGTCCTTGCGGATCGGTAACGTATAAGTTTACTTTTTGTCCGCGCTTGTCCAATTTGGTAAACGATTCACCGCAACCAAAAATCTTTTCGTTGGGAGATAATGAAAATACCGGATTAATCTCACGACTGTTATCTGCCCCTTTTTTAATGAAGTTGAAAGGAAGTATTTTCACCTGCGACGAATCATTGTCGTTCCAACGCCAGGTATCTGTCAGACGATTGCCTTTAGCATCCATCAATACAATGCGGAATGGATTGACTTCAATCAGCAATTTTCCAAACGCGCTGGTGTAACTATGACCTGTTTTTGTTTTAGCGTATTTCCACGAGATGTCTTTACCCGGTTCTTTTACCAACATAGGCGAATCAAAAGGCTTTGGCTCTACCGGAGTTGTCAACATACGAATACGCAGAGTCCGGGGAGTAATAAAATCAACTTTAAAGCTCAATTCTGGATTTTGCTGATAAGCTGCACCCGGAAAATCAAGCATAGTCAAGTCCTGCGGCAAGATAGTGTTCACATTAAAAGCCTGACGGTTATAAAGTGACGACCGTTTCCAACTAATCTTTCCTTTGGCGGTAGCCGGATCGAAACTTGCCAATTTATCGGCAAAGAAATAGGTGTTATGAAAATCCTTAAAGTCAAGGCTCATGTCTACAGGGTCACCGAGGAGCCGTTTCTGTTGTGCCATAAGAGGCTGCAAACAACTGCAAGCCAGCAAAAGCAAAGCGGGAATAATTTGTTTTTTCATTTTGTATAAAATAAAGAACCCCTAGTCCCTAAAGGGAAATAGAGAGTTTGGTTATGAAAATATTATATTAAATCAGTCTTTATTCCTCCTAAGGAGCTATGGATAATATTTTTGTCAGTTTTATATCTGCTGACGAACTACCAACCATCAGCTTCACGTTCCCCTTTTCAACGATAAAAGCGTGCTTTTCTACATTCCAATACGCCAAATCTTCTGCTTTCAACGGAATTTCTACCGTTTTCGATTCACCGGCGGGAATAAACACCCGTTTGAACCCTTTCAGTTGTTTCATCGGACGTTCCACTTTTGAGCCAGGATAAGAAACATACAATTGAACCACTTCGTCACCATCTCGCTTGCCGGTGTTTTTTATACTTACCGATACAATGATTGAATCAGAAAGAGTCAGTTTTGATGTTTTCAACCGGGAATACTCAAACGAAGTGTAACTCAAACCAAATCCGAAAGGATAAAGCGGTTTACCTTTAAAATATTGATAGGTTCTGCCATGCCGAATATTGTAGTCCATCATTGGAGGTAAGTCGGTAATGCTTTTCACCCAGGTTTGTGTGGTACGCCCAGCTGGATTGATGTCTCCAAAAATAACATCTGCTAACCCGTTACCTAATTCCTGACTATTGTTGGTAACATGTAAAATAGCTGGTACATTTTCTTGCGACCAGTTAATCGCAAACGGGAAGTTACTCACCAATACCATGACTGTTTTAGGATTTGCCTGCATCACTACTTTCACCAAGTCTTCTTGTTCCAATGTTATTGCTTTGCGGTCCACTCCTTCACGTCCATCACTCGGTACCGGCGAAAACATCCAACGCGCATCAGTTCCATACGGGTGATTGCCTACACAAACGATTGCCACATCGGCCTTTTGGGCTGCTGTGGTTGCTTTGTCCATTTGGTCGGACGAAGCATAAAATACGTTTACATCCTTGCCTACGGCATTCTTGATGCCTTGTAAAATGGTTCCGGTATAAGGTGGTGTTCCGCTATACCAGTCAAGCACAACTTCATCTGCCCGTGGACCGATAACGGCAATCGATTTAATTTTCGATTTATTTAATGGCAACAAATTCGAATTATTTTTCAATAGAACAATTGACTTAGCTGTTACTTCCCGAACAAAGATTTTTGTTTCGGGTTTGTTCCAAGGTGATATGGTATCGGTTACACCTATGTTAGCATACGGAACTATTGTTTGGTCGGCATCCAGCAATCCCAGTTTCAATGCCACGTAGAAATTTCCACGAATAGCATCATCAATATTTTTCTCATTTAGTAAGCCTTTTTTCAAAGCTTCGTAGATATATGGTTTGAAATTGTCAAGAAATTGACCCACCGAAGCTTTCACCACAGCGGCTGCTCCGTCTGCCATTGTTGGGAATGCCTTGTGTGCATTTACAAGCAAAGTAAGTGCGCCTCCATCGGTACATATAATACCGTTATTCCCCCATTCATCACGGGTAATCTTTTTCAATACTGGGTTTATTGTCATCGGAATGCCATTCCATGCATTGTACGAAGCCATAAATGCACGCGAACCACCTTCAGTGATACCTTTGTAAAATGGAAAAGAATAATATTCGCGGAAAAGTTGTTCATCAAAATTCGACGAAGTCGAATCGCGACCATCTTCGTTGCTGTTAGCCAGAAAATGTTTCATGAGCGAAGCTGACTTCCAGTATTTCGGATCGTTTCCCTGCAATCCTTTGACAAAAGCCACCGTTAAACGTGAAGCCAGAAATGCATCTTCACCGTAACTTTCTTCGGTGCGCCCCCACCGAGGGTCACGAGCTAAATCGGCATTCGGAGCACGCATCACAAGACCTCCTTTATTCAGGTTTGGGTTTTGGGTATAAAAGCGTATCTCGGTAGCTTCAACATCGGCAACTTGTTGAATAAGTCCCGGATCCCAAGTTTCACCTAACCCATAAGCTTGAGGGAAAATTGTTGTTGGATAAGTTTTAGGAATATGACCGGCAGCGGAAAAGTCACCCCAGTTGCCTGGACCACCGAGTGCCATACCATGTAAGCCCTCTGAATGTCCGGTGTTACGGATACCTAAACGCGGAACGCCCAGATTCGTAGAAAGAGCATTGACTTTTTCATCGAGTGTCATCAACGAAAGGAGATTCTCGACCCGTTTATCGTCGGATAAAGCCGTGTTTTGAAAAGAATATGTAGTTTGAGCTGCAAGGGCTAAATTCAGCGCAAGAATAATGGCAAGTAGTTGTGTCTTTTTCATTCGACTTAAGTATGAGTATGCAAAAATACTAATATATAAAAACAATTATATGCGTAATATGTATGCAATACAGGGGCAATTTCGAATAAACCCGTTGAAATTGTTTCTTTTTAAGGGGCTAAATGTAAAACAAACAACATTCCATATAGAAATAAAGACTCTAAATGCCGTGATAAAAGAGTAAAAATAGCCCTTTGCAATGTCTCCAGCTCTAAAAATAGACTGAAAGCCGCAGTTCTAAAACTAAGCTCTTTTGAATAAAACACAGTATAAAACAAAAAACAGACTGATTCGTGAGGCACCAGTCTGTTTTATATGAAAATAATGTCTTTTCTTGCTATTTCGAACTTTGTCCACCCAACAGCACAAACAAACCAAAACTCCAGGAAGACGGATTAATACTGAAGGTGGTAGTTTTTTGTGTCCCTGAATAAACCTTAATATTATAACCATCACCATGACCTATAGGCACGTAATCAGGAGTGATAACAGGAACAGAATTATAGCTAAAACCAGTGAAATTTACTTGAAGACCAATTCTATTTGTTATCAAATACTGAAACTCTGGCGAAAGATTAAACCTATTTGTTTGTCCGGAAGGCTTCTCTGTCGCAAAAACACTGGGCCGTTGAACAAGCAACATCCCCTGCAAGTCTTCAACCACTGTTGTCGAATTTATTAAAATTTCTTTTTTTACCAATCCATGGGAAAATTTTGCTTTCAGAGAAAAGCTTAGTTTGTCAGTAATGGGAAAAATATACTTTGCAAAAATAACAGGAGCAAATTCATTCCATTTGGTAGATCTCACATCAGACATATAGGTTACAGAATCTTTTACATTAAAAACATAATTCATTCCAGAACTTGAACCAAATGTAGATCTATAGTCCAAACCAACTCCAAGTACAAAATTATCAGCTAAAAAGTAGCCAATATTAGGCGATACTAGAAGATTCCTCGATTTTACTTCTGCAGAAACGCTTATCAGTCCCACATTATTGTTTGTTAAGTCGTTAGAGTAGTTTACATTCCCATCAATATAAATGCTACCTTTTTTGTACTGAGCTGAAACTACTAAAGTAAATAGAAATAAAACAAGGGCCAAGCTACAAATTTTCTTCATACGGGAATCTGGTTCAGAAGATTAATATTAATTACTGTGAATTCTAATCGAATAACTTATTATCAAACATCTATTTGAAAGCACAAAGTTATAATCTAATTTTGAAAAAACAATAATTTTGTAGCAATATTTACAAGTAATGCGAAAAATAACGACTATTTATATCATAATATTTGCTACTTAAGTCTAAAGTGTTTAATGATTCCTTTGATTTCTGTTTTTTAAAACTCAATATTATTAGTTCAAAAACTTTTTCTTATATTCGTTCGGGCTCACTCCAAATTCATCTTTAAAGTATTTACGAAAATATTTAGGATCATTAAACCCAACCTGAAAAGCCACTTCGTTGACAAATAATTGACTTTTTTCCAGTAGGTCAGCGGCGCGTTTCAAGCGGATAAAACGAATAAATTCAGAAGGAGTTTTATCGGTGAGAGAAAGTATTTTCTTATAAAAATAGACCCGGCTCATTCCCATTTCCCGACAAAGATCTTCAACAAGGAATTCACTGGTCGAAATATTGGCTTCTACCAGAGCTACTGCCTTTTTCACAAACTTCTCGTCCATACTTGTTATCTGTACATCACTGGTGGTAATATCAACTTTATGTTTAAACTGATCACGGGTTTTCTTTTGTCTTTCAAGGACACGATTTACTTTAAGCGTAAGCATTTCCATATTAAATGGTTTCGAAATATAATCCTCGGCTCCGGCCTCCAATCCCCGGTATTTATTTTCATCCCCGGCTTTGGCTGTAAGTAATATTATTGGAATGTGAGAAATGCGAATATCATTTTTCACGAGTTTACACAGTTCGAAGCCATCCATTTTAGGCATCATCACGTCACAAATAATCAGATCAGGCATTTTGTTCAGAATGATTTGATAGGCTTTTTCACCATCCTCGGCGCTCAGAATTCTATAGTTCTGGGTAAACAATGTTGTCAGGAAGTTTCTGAAATCGTGGTTATCATCTACAATTAACATTAATGGTAGTTTAGTTCTTTGATCTTCTGAAACTACATTTTCTTCAAATGTAATTTCTTCCTCCGGTTCATTATTTTCTCGTTTTTGTGCTATAATTTCTTCCTGAATATGTTGGTTGGCCGGAATCATAACGGTAAATGTTGAACCTTTGCCTATCTGACTTTCAACGCCTATTACACCTTCGTGTAATTTAACATACTCGCTAACTATATGCAGGCCAACTCCGGTTCCTGTTTGGTTCCCGTTTTCCTGGTTTTCCACCCGATAAAAGCGTTCAAAAATCCGATCAAGATCTTTAGCTGGAATACCGATTCCACTATCGGTAATTGTAATCTTAAGTAACTTTTTATCTTCATTGAGTTGTTGGATCAAACTCATGCTAACTTCGATTTTTCCTGAGTTGGGTGTAAATTTAAATGCATTGGAGAGAAGATTAGATACAACCTTCTTTATTTTCTCCGAATCGAATTCCATACGAAGTTCACTTATAGATGTTGAAAATGAAAAATTAAGGGATTTCTGATTTGCCAGCTCGGTAAATGAATAACAGATATCTTTAATATAAGCCACCACATCACCTACAGATATATTCAATGTATCTTTATGAACATCCAGTTTTCTGAAGTCCAACAACTGATTTACCAGTTCTAGCAATCCACGGGCATTTCGTTGAATAATGGAGAGTAAGGCTTTATCTTCATCTGATTTGTTTTCTTTTAGTAACTTTTCTACCGGATTGATAATTAGTGTCAGTGGAGTCCGAAACTCATGACTTATATTCGTAAAAAATCGGAATTTCATTTCATCTATTTCGTGTAATTGTTTTGCCTCTTGTACGCGATGTTGATTTTCAAACTCCCGTTTCTGTTTCCTTAAATTAAAATTAATAATATACCATAGCGCAACAAGGCCTAAGATAAAATAGATTGTAAAAGCCCACCATGTAAACCAGAAAGGGGGCTGAATGACTATTTCCAAAATCAACGGCTTTGCGCTCCACAGATTATCATTGTTACTCGCGTAAACAATGAGCTGATACGTCCCCTGATCCAGATTCGAATAAGAAGCAGACCCGATTCCAGTTTTAGTTTCTCTCCAATCTTCATCAAAACCTTTTAGTTTATACCGATACCGATTTTTTTCAGGATGGATATAACTCAATGCAGAAAAGTTTACTGTAAAGTTCTTTTCATCATAATGCAAAACAATCCGGTTTTTATCTACAATAGAACTACTCACTATAATCCGGTTCTTGTATTTCTTTCCCGGCACTATTTCTTCATTTCCTATCAGCAACTCTGTAAAATGTGGTTGCGGTGAAATGGCGTTAAAATGAATATTCTGAGGGTCGAAAACTGTATAACCTTTAGTGCAACCGATAAAGATCTTACCTTGCTTATTCTTGAATACAGCATTTTGATTCAAAATAGAACTTAGCAATCCGTCATTTTCGTCAAATGACACGATGTTGTATTCATATTTATGCGTTGTAGGATTTGTTTTGCAATAAATACAAGCCAATCCATTTCGCGTCCCAGCCCAAATGTTTCCGCTATTATCTTCTATCAAAGATACTACCTGATCAGTTGGCAAACCGCTGGCTTTATTAATATATGTAATTGTATTCTTTTTGAAATTGTAGACATTAATGCCGTTATCGGTTGCAAGCCAAAGCTGATTTCGGCAATCAATAAGTGAATTGTTTATTATCAAATAAGAAAGCTTATTCAGGTTGGACTGCTCATTGAAAATTGGAGTAAAAGTGTTTGTACTTGTGTTTAATAAATCTATTCCGCTTGAAGTGCTTAAATACATCTGTACCGAATTTTTAGAATAAATAGACAAAATGTAGTTTGATGACATACCCGTGGCTTTTCCGACAATATGGTGACGAAAGTTCTTACGAGTAACATCCAATTCATCTAAACCTCCTCCAAGTGTGCCAATCCAAAGATTTTGCCGATAATCTTCCACTAACCCGTATATGCTTTTATTTGATAGTGAATTTGGATCGTTCACGTTCGGTTCAAAACGATTAAAGCGTTCGCCAACCATTTGATTAAGCCCTCCCAGAAAAGTGCCAAACCACATGGTGCCCTTTTTATCTTCCAATATTGAAACTATAATGTCTGAGGAAATGCTTGAACGATTATTTTTTTGATTATGATAAAGACGAAAGCTTTGAGTTCTTTTTTCAAACTTCAACACACCGCCACCATTTGTTCCTATCCAAAGGTTTCCGGCTCTGTCTTCATAAAGCCTGTTACAGTCCTTGGTTTCTAAGTCCGGATTATGATAAAAAAACAATGGAGATTTGTCGAATTTAAACATTCCCGGATGATAATACGATACACCGTTTTTATAGGTACCAACCCACATAATTCCGGTATTATCGTAATATAAACTTATGGTTGAATTTTGGCTCAGTGAATTTGAATTTAACGGGTCATTCCAAAGGACGGTAATGTTATTCGTTTTTTTATTGTAGATATTTACCCCGCCATGATCCGTTGCCAACCAAATCTGACCTTTATTATCTTGAGAAATATCACGAACCAAATTGGATGATATATATGTATCGGTCGAGGAGCGAAATTCTTTCTTATCATTTCCAAGAAACGTCCACTGATGTTTTAATACATTAAAATAAAGAGCTCCTTTATCGCCTATTCCAGGAAAAACCCACGGACATCCGTCATTATCAACATATAGATTTTTAAAGATACTAGAACCAATACTATTCTCCAAAACATAACGGTTACGAAAATCCACTAATTTTGTTTTTTCATTCACGCGTTCCAATAAGCCAGACTGAAATAGTACCCACATAAAACCACGAAGTACTCTAATATTTGAAATGACTCCAAGACTCAGGTTGTTTTTATTGGATGATTGTTTATAATGGTATAATTTTTTTGTTGAAAAGTCATATTTATAAATGCCATCATTTTTTTTGTAAAAATAATAGTTTTTTTGAGGGCTAATTTCAACTAATGAAGGAATGAAATGAATACCTAACGGTGAAATGTAGGTTGAAATGTTTCGGTTAAATTTTTCAGTAAGAATATCATAAATAACATATCTGGGATTTTCCGGTGTCCAGATATTCCCTGTTATCCATAAGTTTCCGGCTTTATCTTCCTGAATTCGGGGAATAGAATTATATATTAAACTACTGCTGTCATTTTTTATTGATGTATAAACTTTCACATGATAACCATCATATCGATTTAATCCATAGTTTGTCCCGATCCACATAAAGCCACGACTATCTTTGAAAACACATTCAATTTGATTATTCGACAAACCGTGAGTATTATCTAACCGTGCGAAATTATAGGTTTCAGCATTCACACTAAACGTGACAGTTAGGACTAAAAATAATAGGTATCTTTTCATAAAAAGAATTAGCAATTGAATTTATAGCGCAAATGTATGAAATTATTACGTCTTACAGAAAGATAAAACGTGATGTTATCAATCCGCGCCTATCTGGTGAACATTTGCACCCCATAGGTTATCAAATACAACCACCGATAGCAACATTGCACCCTATTTATCTAAACTAGGTAGTGTATATTTGCGTAATCTTAAATGATAGGATTCGTCTTTATTGGGATACAGTAAAAACTATTATATAAATCATGATCAGGTATAAATTAATTGTGTTGTTTTGTTGCATTGCATCGGTGGTAGGATGTAATTGTGCTAATTTTCAGAAAATGCCGGATGGCATTCTTATTTCATTAAATCAGTCTTCGCCCGAAGCTGTAAGAACAATTCGTTTACAAGTTGTAAATAATGATATCATTCATATTACAGCTTCCCCCTCAAAAAAACTTCCAGAAATACAGAGCTTGATCACAGCTTATGTCAAAACACAGCAAAGAGGGTGGCAGGTCTTCGAAAAAAATGGAACAGTAGTTTTGGAAACAGCAACTATGAAAGCGTTTGTATCATTAAAGACTGGAGAAGTCAGGTTTGCCGATTTGAAAGGAAATGTAATTCTTCAGGAACAATGTGGTGGAGGGAAGACATTCAAGCCAATTGAAGTTGAAGGTAAATTAGGTTACACCTTCCGTCAGGTATTTGAATCGCCAGCTGATGAAGCATTCTACGGTTTAGGTCAGCATCAATCGGACGAATTCAATTATAAAGGAAAAAATGAAGAGTTGTTTCAATACAACACCAAAGTTTCCATTCCATTTATTGTATCCAATAAAAACTATGGAGTCCTTTGGGATAACTACTCATTTAGTCGCTTCGGTGATCCTCGCCCTTACGCGAATCTGGATCAATTCAGATTGTTCGATAAAAACGGGAAAGAAGGAGGGCTTACCGCTACTTACATGGCGGATAAAGCGTCTAAGAATATTTCCCTAGAAAGAACAGAATCGACCGTTGACTACGAGAATATTAAAACCATAAAGAA
>Ga0209540_10002504_pt1 | contig 13074 bp, 15 predicted proteins | sample BarGraIncu01121A_FD_184501 | JGI IMG/M metagenome (GOLD analysis project Ga0209540, IMG submission 184501) | Arctic peat soil microbial communities from Barrow, Alaska - Barrow Graham LP Incubations 011-21A (SPAdes) (version 2) | ecosystem: Environmental > Terrestrial > Soil > Wetlands > Peat... | reverse complement strand
CTCATCCATGGTGCCGAAGCCGCCCGGTAAAATAACGTAAGCCATGGCATATTTGACAAACATTACTTTACGGATAAAGAAGTACTTGTAATCAAGATGAATATTGGCATAGGGATTCGGCTTTTGTTCAAAGGGCAGCTTGATATTCAGCCCTACCGATTTACCGCCGGCTTCACTGGCGCCTTTATTGGCCGCCTCCATAATTCCGGGGCCGCCGCCGGTAATTACACCAAACCCGTTTTTAGCCAGAAGCCGGGCCAGAGTTTCCGTTTTCTGATAGTAAATGTCATCAGGCTTAACTCTGGCTGAACCAAAAATAGTGACGGCATTATGCACATCAGAAAGAGTTTCAATGCCATCAACAAATTCCGCCATAATGCGAAACACCCGCCACGATTCATCAATGGATAGTGAATCAATTACGTATTGTTTTTCACCCATATTCTATATAGCTCCCGCAACTGATAGTGCTCAGCCACTAAAATATTAAAACAAACTGGAATCTTAATTAGTATGGCGCCTTTGAGTCTTGGCCAACCTGCGGCGCGCCTCAATTGTTTTTCTCTTTTTCTTAACAGATGGCTTTTCATAAGCACGGCGAACTTTTAATTCCTTAAATAAGCCACTTTTCGAAAGTTTGTTTTTCAATATTTTTAAAGCTTTCTCCACATCGTTGTCAATTACTTTTACTTCCAAATTAATTCCTCCAGTTTTTCATTATTTATATATTAGTTAATTATTATTAATGCCATTCGCTTTCAAAGGATAACGAGGCGGCAAGGAGGAGGCGTGTAGGGAACGGTCGCGACCATTCCGTACAAATACGCTGAGGAAGCCGACGACGCAGCCAACAAAGTTAGCCAAAGAAAGCGAATTGGTATAAACTATCAGGCGCAAAAAAAGGGCAGTACGGCAACTCCAAGAATATCTTGTGCCGTAAACTACCCTGAAAATTTACAATCAGTTTTAAATCACGCTCCCAACTCAGAAATAACGCTCTTCAAAACCTTAATAAAGGTTGCGTTTTCTTCAAGATTTCCTACAGTAACCCGCATGCAGTTTGTCATTCGAGGCGGTTTATTCAGGTTCTTCACATAAATACCCGCTGCAGTAAGGTTTACATATATGCGATCCGAATCAAAAATGCAACTAAAATAAATAAAATTAGCCCGGGACGGATAGGGCTTAATTCCGGCAATTTCCTGCAAAGCCAGGTAGAGTTCTGCGCGTCTTTTTATCACTTCTTGGACTTGACTGGCGAATTCCATCTGATAATCCAGAAAAAAGTTGGCGGCTATTTGTGACAGTGAATTGATGTTATAAGGTAATCGCACTTTATCCAATTGAGCGATAATATCTTTATTGCCAATTAAAAAACCCAGGCGCATCGAGGCCATACCCTGCTTGGACAGGGTTTTTAAAATAATTAAATTGTCGTATTTTTTTAATAAGGGCACCAAAGTGTCCCCCGAAAAGGCGGCATAAGCCTCGTCAACGACGACCACGCCGGGAGATTTTTTGATGATTGCTTCTATTTTATCCCGGCTAAACAAATTACCGGTTGGACTATTCGGATAACTTAAGAAAACCAATGCAGGAAAATTTATCTCAATTTTGCCCAGCATCGCGTCTGTATCGAGGTCAAAATTCTGATCAAGAGGTACTTCCACTACCTTATTGTCGGTATTTACCGCAATAATTTTATACATAACAAAAACCGGAACAGGCACCAATACCCCATTTATTTTACCTTTAAGCGTCAGACATAAGATTTGAATCAGTTCATCTGACCCGTTGCCCAGCATAACCATATCCCGATCTACGCCGAAATATTGAGCAAACCTTTCGCGCAATCTAGGTGATCCTGCTTTCGGATATCGATTGAAATCAACCTTGCCCATCTCTTCGAGAAGTTTTTTTTTCAAAGGCTCCTGCAGGCTGAATGGATTTTCATTGGCATCCAGTCTGATTATGAGGCCCGGGGAATATGCCGGGGCAGCATAGCCGCTTTGTTCAAAAATTTCTTTTGCTACTAAATCCCGAATTACCATAGTAATAATTAACCTATCTTATACCAATCCTAAATCAAAGCGCTATCTTTGTTGGTCCCACTTTTAGCGGGATCGGTTTCCTCAACGTATTTGTAGGGAACGGTCGCGACCGTTCCCTACACGCCTCCTTCTTGCCGCCTCGATATCATCTTTGATTTAGAATGGTATTCAATGTTTTTTCCGTTCTATATTCCAACGCAAATCTTCATATTTCTTTATTAAATCATTTTTGAGCATGTTTTCTCCCGGCGTCAGGGGTTCTTCTACTATTTGGGCTCCCAATACGTCGGCAAAACCTTTTTTCAGCGAATTGCAAATTTCCTTTGTTTCTATGGGATTAGCAATTCCTTCGTTTATTGCCGCTACTGAATTTTTTAGTTTTGCCAAATGCTCGGACGTACTAAAAGGCAAAATTACTGATAACGCCTTTACTGGATCAAAAGTTAAAAGCAATGAGCCGTGTTGTAAAAAACCGCCCTTAGTCCTCATTTGAGCGCTGCCGCAAATCTTACGGCCAGCAACTAAAAGTTCGTTTCTGGAAGGAATAGAGAAGCAGCAAGACCCCAAATCCAGATCTTTCGTGGCTTGGCCAGCGGGGGCGAGATTTGCCTTTATCCCCAAATAAGCCAGGCCTCGAACAAGGCAATCACTGATTACTTTATATGTGCCTAAAATATTCGCAGGAAAAGATTTCTCCCCAACGCCAGCTACAACAGAATACGTAATCTCATCATTATGAAAAACAGCCTTCCCGCCCGTGATCCTTCGGACAACATCAACCCCCATATTGCCGCACTGCTCTAAATTTAACTCGCTTTGGGGATCTTGAAAATAACCAATGGAGACTGCCGCGGGGTGCCATCCATAAAATCGAATTGTCGGTTTCTTTTTGTTCTTGATAGTTTCCCGAAATATGGCCTCATCAATAGCCATATTTTCAAATGCATTATATCGATTATAATTTAAAAACCGCCACGTCATAAAATGGATTCAGTCAATCTCGTCCTGCATAATAAAATCATGGTAGCCTCTGGCATCAAAAAGGTCATCTAATTCCCGTATATCATCCATTGCAATAACAATGAGCCATCCAGTATCATGCGGATCACTGTTAATTATACCAATATCATCGGCAACGTCTTCATGGATACTGACAACTGTGCCGCTAACCGAAGAGATCAAATCCACTACTGCTTTGGTTGATTCAATGGATCCGAACGCTTCATCACGCTCTATATATGTATCAATTTCGGGAAATTCGACAGACAATATTTCGCCCAAACTTTCCTGAGCGTAATCGGTGATACCTAAAGTAGCCATATCTCCGTCAACCCGCACCCAGATGTGCTCACGACTATAAAGTAAATCTTCTGGAAATGTCTTCATAACAGCATAACCTCTGCTTTTAATTTATAATGAGAAGTTGTTTATCCATTTTTGTAAAAATTTCGCAACTATTTTCTTTCACCAAAACTGTATCTTCAATTCTGATGCCCCAGAGCCCCGGAATGTAAAGACCAGGTTCGACTGTAACTACCATTTGTGCCTCTAAAACATCTTGAGAATTAGGCGCAAGACGCGGCGCTTCATGAACTTCCAAACCAACACCATGACCTGTTCCGTGCGGAAAATATTGGCCATATTTTTCTCCCAAAATACTACGGGCGCAATGATCAACCGCACTGGCAGTAACATTTGTTCTAATTGCCGCTATAGCATCATCATGCGCCTGCTTGACTATTTGATAAGCATTCTTTTGCTGATCTGTCAATTGCCCAAAAGCAAAAGTGCATGTTTCATCAGAACAATATCCTTTATACTTCACGCCAAAATCAATAACTATAAAATCGCCTGCTTTTATTTTTCTGTCAGTTGGTTGAGCATGGGGGAGCGCTGAATTTTCACCCGCGGCAACTATTGCCTCGAAGGCGAGTTGATCAGCACCGGCTCGGCGCGCGTGAAGTTCAAGTTGCAGCGCCAATTCTCTTTCTGTACAGCCTGGTTTTATATCACGAATGAGGGCGGCAATAGCCGCCGACGAAATTGCCGCTGCTTTTTTCATAAGTGTGATTTCTGTTTCATCCTTATAGGCCCGAAGAAACTTCAGATCGTCACCAATATTTATGAGAACCTCATCATCAAGACGTTGAGTTAATTGATTATACATATCTACACTCATGGAGACTGCCTCAAAACCGATATGCTTTAAACCAAGGTCTTTGATCGCCTGAATGATTCCTTCAACTTTATCCTTATATTCAATTACCGGGATATTTTGAACTTCAAGGGCGGCTTGAGTTGTATATCTTCCGTCAACGAGCAAGAATGATCTATCCGGACAAATTATCAGCACGCCATCGCTGCCGGTAAATCCGGATAAATATCTTATATTGATAATGTTTAAAAAAATAAGGCCATGAATTTTTAAATCGGCAAGCTTGCGCTGAATAACGGAGATTCTTCCTGGAAAAATTTTATTTTCTTGTTGCATGCGCACTTAACCTATCGATGTTTGCAAGCCAGCATGACAACATGCAGATAGAAAGTTTATTTTATGGACCGCAAATATTCTTTGGCTTTTTTACCGTAAGAGGATTGAGGTGAATATTTAATAACTGCCTGAAATGCTTTTTTAGCATTGGCCTTGTCTTTAATTTTTAAATAAGTCTCCCCCAAAAAAAATTGGACATTGTAAAGAGAAGGCGACAATTCAACTGCTCTTTTAAAATACTGGATGGCTTCTAAGAGATTAGACTGATCTAAATAAATAAGACCAATATTTTTTTCAATTTGCGGCCGCAAGATAGTTCCCGGATCCCTTTTAAGAGCCTGCTGATATTGGATTAAAGCATGCTGATAATCTTTTTTGTTATAATAAGCCCAACCTGAATTATAAAGAGCGAAAGATGGCGTATCATAGATATCATTGGCAAGGGCTTTGTCAAACTCTTCAATGGCTTTATCCCACAGCTCCATATCCATATAAAGAACACCCAAATAATTATGGGCTTCAGAATAGTTTTCTTTTAAAGAAATTGCTTCTTTAAATTCACCCATGGCTTTGTCCCTCAAACCTTTACCAAGGTATGCAATGCCCATATAATAATGGATTTTAGGATCTCCTGATGAGTATTTTTCCGCTTCAATTAATTCCTTCAGAGCATTATTAAATTGACCGGCTTCGATCAAAGAGATACCTTTATTCAGAAACACTTCGGCTTGTTCCTTGTGCCAAGGAGTATTGGTGCAGGAAAAGAAAACAATTTGGCAACAAAGTAAAACTACAATTATTAGTTTATTCATTTTATGTAATGATAAAGACCTTCCATTGTAACTGTTTTACAAAAATCACAATTATTATTTAGTTTTTTCCAATCCCCCAAGGAATCCCGCTCCTCCTATTATTTTTGGAGTTATAAAAATCAAGAGTTGTCTTTTTTGTTTTTTGACATTTTCCGTTTTAAACAACCAACCCAACACCGGAATTTTATAAAACCAAGGGATGCCGGTTACTGTTTCATCTTCTTGCGTTCTTGATACGCCACCAATAACAAGGGTATCTCCATCCTGTACAACAATTTTTGATTCCACTTCATTCTTTCTTATTGGAGGATTACCTCCAAGACTTGCGCCTTGGGCATAATCAGGAGTATCATTGGTAGCCTTTATTTCCATTGATATCTTGCCTTCTTCAGTTATTTGCGGTTTTACTTCCAGTTTTAATACAGCCTCTTTAAAAGTTACAGTGGCAGGAGAACCGACCGCTCCCGGAGTAACATAGGGAACTTCATCACCCTGCTTGATTACAGCCTTAACACCATCCATAGTCACTACTTTGGGTGAAGAAATAATTTTCCCCGTTTGATTCTGTTCCATAGCAGAAAGTTGGGCTTCGATAAAACCAAGAGCGTTACCAAATACAAGACCTAAAGTAGGCGAAGCTATCGCCCCAGCAAAATTAACTGCCGCCATAGTCAAGGGAGTTGTGCTAAGTGACGTCCCAGTAATTTCAGGAGGATAAGAGAATTTTTGAGAATTAGTGGAAAGTGGATTGGAACCACCGGATACACCCAGACCATAGGAACCTACTGATTGCGAATTGGCAAAACCCCACTGAATTCCAAGATTTCTGATAAACAACTCGCTTGCTTCAACAATTTTCGCTTCAATCAGTATCTGTCTTAATTTACCTTTCTCGACTAATATTTTTAATTCTCTTTCTTTACGCTGCTCTTCAACCTTACGTTGATCCTCTTCGGCTTTTACTTTATCACCTTCATCTTTTTTCTTTCTTTCCAACGTCATAACGCTAATAACATTGCCTATTTGCTTTTTGGCTAAACCTTGGGTATCCAGGATAGCGTCCAGAGCCTGTTCCCAAGGAACATTCTTTATAGTTAAGGTAACTTTACCCTTGACATCATCGCCGGATACTATACTTGTATTTCCGTATTCAGCCATCAAACGCAACACTGTCTTGATATCCGCATCTTGAAAATCAAGAGTTATCAATCTATCTGTATTACGCCTAGAAATTATTTTTTTAGCCGGCTTTGCTTCATTGATGTCAGCATCATCATTGAATGTTACAGTTTCCTCACTTATTTTTTCCACATCTTTTTTCTTCGCTGCTGCTTTCTTGTTTTTTCCTTTCGCGGCCAAAGATTTAACCGGTTTTTTTACCACCAGTCTGGAGATATTAAAATCTATAAAAATATTTTTCTCCTCTTGTCTTATCGCATAGGGAACGTTTTCTTTAAGGTCAATAGTTAAATATATAAATTGTTTACCATCTAATAATTGTTGCATGGGCTGGACACGAAGAATATTGGCTAGCGATCCTTCTCCCAAAGAACCTCGCAGATTATCCGGTGCAAACATATTTTCTAACTTAACCAGCAGGCTGCCATCAGCCTGAGCCGATACATTAATTACCGGCTGTTGAGATACAACAAGATTAATTCTTTCTTTACCGGGTAATTTTTCAAACAATACGTTTTCCAAATATCCTACTTTGGCTGCCGCCGTCTCACTTTTCTTATCCGGAGTGTTTCTTTGATCAGCATTTTCAGCAGATGGAGAAATCCCCGGATTATATACAAAAATCCAAAAAACTATAAAAACAGGAATTATCCTGGATAAAGATTTTTTCATGGTTTTACCTCATTGCCTTTATGAAGCTTTAATATAATTCTTCTTGTTTTCCTTTTGTCGGGTTCTTCTACAATAACACGGTCGGCCATTATTTCCAAAACCTTCCCCCTATGCAGACCAATGTGCGTTCCCTTTAACAAAGGGTAGAATTTCAACTTGCCTTCGTCGATAATTTCAACAATAGCCAAGCGCTGTATATGATCACCAACAATTCCTGACAGTTTGAATTTTTCAATTTCATCCCTTTCCAGCGGATAAGTTGAGACCTTTTTTTCTTCTTTCTTTTTAGTGGCAATATCTACATCCATGAAAGGCTGGAATGGATCAGGTTTACCTAATGGATAGTATTTGTAATTACTGTCTGGCATTTTCTCTGCTTGCACTTGCTCTTGGATTTGCGGTTGAACTGAGGTAGGCGCAGCAGACGAAGGAGGGACGGATGCCGGAGTATTTTTAGTCTCCACAGCATAAGCAAATATAAAGACCGTATGGATAATTACAAAAATATTAAAAATAATGAATTTTATTTTTTTCATTTTATTTTTTCTTTTTTATCTACAAACATGTATGTCTTTATTGTACAAGAAGTAGTGATAGCATATCCTCGTCCTTTAACATCCTTTCTCTCCTCCATGGAAATATCGGAAATATTGATGATGCGCGGTAACTTGGCCACCTTTTCAAAAAAATAAACGATATTTTGAAAAGAACCGGTCACCGTCACTCCCACAGGTATTTCCTCGTAAAAGGGCTCAAGTTCAGGTACAGGATTTTTCTTGCCATCTGCGGGATTAGTTGCTGTGGCCGCCGGTTTTTGTTCGGTTTGGCGCTGATCCGAAGGCTTTAAGAGTGCCGCCGCCTTGTGTTCTTCTTTGGAAATTTGCTTATCCAGAGTCTTTGGTACCACGGCTTTAGGCTCAAACAACAAAAAGTCAATACCCGCGTCTCTGCCAGCCATGGCCACAGAATGGAAAAGGCCGGGGATTTCCCGCTGGTCGGGAAGTTTTTGCAAAGCTACTTTGTAATTTTCTTTCAACGCAGCAACATCAGTTTTATATTTATTGACTTGCATTGTAATTTTTTCTTTTTCTCTAATTTGCCCCTGCATATCTTCTAGTTGCTTATCCAATTTTGTTTTATTTTCAATTGCATCAGACAAAAAGTAAAAATAATCTAAATAACCAATTATAAAAATAACCAAGATTATAATCAGCGCTTTGGCCTGAGGTGACATTTTTTTTATGTCGTTGATTGAAATGGCCATAAATTAAAATCCTTTTTTCATAACACATGAAAAAATAAAAAGCTGTAAGGTTATCCCGGAAATCTCTGTCTTCTTTGACGAGACCAAATCTACCGACTTTATTGGTTCAAATTTCTCAATAGTTTTCATAAAATCGGCAACAGTAATATTGTCCCGGCCAACTCCTTCAATCTTAAAATTATTACCCTTTTGGGTAATTTTAGTTAGCCAGATATTTTTGGAAGGAACAAGAGCGGCCAGATCATCTAAAGTTTTTACAGGTGCTAAACGGTTTTCTTCCAGAGTATGAATTACAGCAAGTTTTTGTTCCAGTTCTTTTTTATTGGTTTTAAACTTTTCTAAATCACCGATTTTTTTATTTAAGTCAGCAAGAGAAGCCTCTGCTTCCTTTACTTGACTTGCCAAATTGCTAATCGTAGACGTTAATTGAATCTGGACATAAATCAGCAAAAGGATGAAAAAAATAAATGAACCGGCAATAATAAATATTTGACGGGAAATATTTTCCTTTTTTGCTTTTTCGTGATAAGGTAAAAGGTTAATTTTAATCATTTATCACCTATTTTCCTTAAACCTAACCCGATAGCCAAAGCGGCAATTGGCCTGATACTGTCCAATTTTTTAGCATCAATATTTCTCTTGTTGTAGCCGACTTTCAACAATGGATTGATTAGCTCCGTCTCCACATTTAACCTTTGCGATAAATTCCCTGCCAATCCCTGAATTCTTGCCGATCCACCGGAGAGAAACACATGCTTGATGTATTCTCCTCCAAAAGTTGAGCGAAAATAATCAATTGATCTTTCAATTTCTGCGCAAATCGGCTCGGCGAGTTCCAGAATACTGCTATTAAGTTCCGCGTTGTCCTGATTGCTGCCAGAAATTCCTTCCACCTTAATTTTTTCCGCATCTTCAAACGATACTTTGTGTTTTTCCTGCAAACCGTCAGTGATGGAGTTCCCCCCCATTGTAAAATCTCTCGTAAAAATAGACATTCCGCCTTTAATAACATTAATATTGGTGATGCTCGCCCCAATATTAATAATTACCACTATTTCATTGCTCTCAAATTCATAATTAGCCTCATACATGGTTTCCAGAGCGAAGGAATCTACATCCATAATCGTTACGCCCAGACCAGCAGATGTAATTGCATCAAAATAATTATTAACATCAGCTTTCTTGGCAGCAACGATTATGACATCCATTTGATTTGGATTATATTCATTATCACCCAAAATCTGAAAATCATAATTAACATCGGCCATATTATCAAAAGGCAGGTACTTGCCCGCTTCATCACGAATCAGATCTCGTAATTCCGTTTCATCCATTTGCGCAAATGTTACCTTTTTCACAATAACTGAATTACCGGAAAGAGAAGTGACTATACCTTTGCCTTTACAGCCGGAATTACGGAAGAGCTCCTTGATTCTTAAAGACAACATTTTGGCATCAGTAAGAACACCTTCAACTATTATACCTTTTGGCAGAGGAATTTGTAAGAAGCGGTTAAGAACATGGCCATTAGAAGTGCTGATGATTTCAGCTAATTTTAGAGAACTTGATCCGATATCCAAACCAACAAGTCTCTTAGTGCCAGAAAAAATATCTTTTAAGTTTAACATTTAAACACCGTTATATTTCTATTGTCTGAAAACTCTCTGGGCTCATTTTGCCAGTCGATAAACAACATCCCCCTTTTTAACCATACCTAATTCGTTGCGGGCTATTGATTCTATGTAGGTCAAATCACTGCGTAACAAAAGTATTTTCCTTTTTAATTCATCGCTTTCTGCTGCTATCATACCATTTTGTGAATTCAACTGAGCTAGCCGCTTGCTCATCAAATAATTATCAACAATTCCCCGATTACCAAACGTTATCAAAAGCGCCATTAAAAATAAAAAAACAACGAGATACCTGCCTATCTTCATGAGTAATCAATCCCTCCTCACTAATTATAATGTATCCATCGCCTCTTCAAGGAAATACTTCTTCATATTGCTTCTGCAGTGCCTTGGCCACTTTCAATTCCGAATTTTTTCTCGTAGACAAACCCTTCTCCATTTTCGCAATTGTTTGCGGCGTCAATTCTGCTTTCCTTGCCAACTCAGCTATACTTAAAGGAATAGCCTCTCGAAATATTTTCACTTTATTTTTCTGTATATTTTCTGCCATAATTTAAAGAGACACCTCGTTTGTTCATTAAAAAACACTAATTTTAAATAAAAATCAAGAAAAAAGTTTAATATTAATTAATATTAATTAATATTAAACTTTTAAATAACCGGCATATATTTACTTTGGACTAAACACAGAATATTTAATTTATTGACAAAATAAAGCATAATACCTTGAACCACGGGTATAAACCCCAAAGCAAGTTTTGGAAACCGATTCCGCAGCAAGCTATGGGGTATTATACCCTCCGCTTCGCGGGATTGTTCAATTTACCAATTCCGATACGCTTCGCTTTCGGAATTGGAGTTTCACGATAAACAATAGGATACAACAGAAAGGAATAATTATTTCAGAAATTAAATTTGATGGAGTCGTAAAAAGTCGAAAGCTCCCTCTCCCTTGACGGGAGAGGGTAGGGGTGAGGGTGAATATACAAAGTTATTTCTACGTTAGAATCCCCCTCCCTTTCATTCCCTCCCGCCAGGGGGAGGGAAAAAGCTACTTTTTACGAGTTCATCAAATTTCCACGGAAGGCAATATCTGTTGCGGCTCACCAAGTAAAAACTTACCGCATTCAATCCATTCCTTTAAAATATTGGCGATTTGTCTCGCCTTATAATAACTGGAAAGGGGCGCGGTTATAACCTTTGTCCCATTGATGATGATTGTACCGCTGCGCAAATCCTTATAACTGACTTCCGCTAAAGGCTTGGCTACTCCTTTGGGATAATCCATACCATAGTCATAAATTTGAGTATAGATATCTTCATCTTTAACTGCAGTAAGGCGAGCCATTTCTTCATCCAAAATGGGAATTGGAATGCCAATGCCAACAAATAATGAAACGCCGTAACCCAGTATGCTCGCTCCGGTTAACCATTCCGGAATCATTTCTTTCAAATTGCCCACAACAGCAATTGTACCGGCACCTTGCTTAGGGACGCCATTGGCACCTCGCAGAACGTTGGGATTGTGCTGGGTTCCCGGCCAGGCAACGAACCCTTGCGCCCCACCTAAAAATATTCGTGTACCAACGCCGATTGTCCTGTAGTAGGGATCGTTAAATAAAGGACTCAACTGTCCTGATGTTGCATAAGCAGCGTTGGCCATCTGCGGACGCAACATTCCCATATAAGTATAAATTGTTGTGTCTGATAAATTAACGGCACAGTTATAATTTTGATAGGCATTGCGCGGATTAAATAAAATAGCATCCTTTAAATCATGAATTGTAATATTTTTTTCATATTTTCTTGCGGGATAACAATCTGTCCCGTAGCCTTCAGCCCGTAATTTAACCACGTTTCCGGCAACTAAGTCTTCTATGACATGGCCGCCTCCGTAATTAAACTCTCCGGGATAAACGCTATTGAGCGGATCTCCCTCCACTACTTCCGTCGCCCCGATATAGCAATCAACAGCGGCAATGCCTCCATAAGCGGGAACATCGTTCAACCATACCTTGGAGGCGCGGATACGGGGAGATGTATGACCGAAATTAAGAAAAGCCCCCGACGAGCACATGGGGCTGAATGTGCCGGTAGTAACAACATCAATCTTGCGGGCAGCTTCGACTTCGCCGTGTTTTTTCACCACATCAATCATTTCTTCGGCGGTGACAACTACTGCTCTTCCCTTTTTTATCTTTTCATTAATCTCCTGAAATGTTTTCTTAACTTTAAATTTTTTCATGAATCCATCTTGCCGAAGAAAATTTTAATTTCTCATACCACTGTTTAATGACAATTGCAAAATCCAGAAACTGGACCAAAATTTCAGGTATGGCCAAATCCGCCGTTTCCTCTTGATGTATTATTTAATTCAGCGACCTCGACCCAATCAACCTGAAAGATCTTTTGCACAACCATTTGCGCCAGACGCATCCCCCTGGTAACAGCAAAAGGTTCTTTTCCATGATTAATAACAATTAACCCAATCTCTCCGCGATAATCAGCATCGATAGTCCCTGGCGAATTTAAAAGCGTTATCCCTTGATTTATCGCCAGTCCACTGCGCGGCCTTATTTGTGCTTCATACCCCTTAGGCAGCGCTATCATTATTCCTGTCGGTATTTTTTGTCTCTGGCCGGGCAAAATAATCGTTTCTTCAGACACAGCCGCACATATATCCATTCCGGCCGACTGACCAGTCATATACGTAGGCATTGGAATATCTTCACTGCCCGCAATTTTCTGAATGCATACCTTTATTTTTTCCATTGAAGAAACCAGTCGATAAAATGAATAAGGTTATTCTCATTTGCCAAACACAAATTGGGTTGGACAAACCACCATAAAGCAAGAATAATTCCGTACCCACAAAGACATGGATACGGAATTAATATGGAATAATTTAATCTGACAAAAAATGCTGGCGCAACTATTTTACTTCGGCCCCTAGCGCATCCTTTCGGCTCAGCCG
>Ga0209540_10002503_pt1 | contig 13084 bp, 13 predicted proteins | sample BarGraIncu01121A_FD_184501 | JGI IMG/M metagenome (GOLD analysis project Ga0209540, IMG submission 184501) | Arctic peat soil microbial communities from Barrow, Alaska - Barrow Graham LP Incubations 011-21A (SPAdes) (version 2) | ecosystem: Environmental > Terrestrial > Soil > Wetlands > Peat... | reverse complement strand
CCTTCACTTTTTTTGTTCCACGGCCTTAGAACTGCGGCCAGGCTCTGCCGGGCCCTGAAAAGCAATGACTCGACCGCCGGGATGGATACTTCCATGACGGCCGCGATCTCTTCATAGGACTTCCCCTCAAAACTGGCCAGGATCAGCGCCATTTCCTGGCGCGCCGGCAGGGAAGCCAGCGCATTTTGCAGTTGGATCCCCCGCTCCGCCGCCTCCAGTTCATCAGGGGCCTGGGCGGTCGCGGCTGCAAGATCCCCGGTCAGCGGCATGGGATCGGGCCGCGTTTTTCGCCGCTGGCGGTGATTCAGGCAGGTGTTGACCGCCAAACGGTAGAGCCAGGTGCTGAACGCGGATTGCCCCTTGAATGTGCGGGCATGGCGCCAGACCTTGAAAAAAATCTCCTGGGCCAGTTCTTCGGCGTCCTGGCGGTCGCGGCTGAAGCGGTAAGCCAGGTTGAGTACGCGGCTTTGATGCCGCCGCACCAGTTGCGCGAAGGCAGCCTGGTCCCCGGTCGCAGTCAGGGCGAGCAGTTTCAGGTCAGACGCTTCTGTTTCCATTGTTCAATAATTTCGTTAGGATAACCAATCGGATGATCACAAATTCATGCCTGTGTCTGCGACCGGTTGATTGTTGATTATAACAAATTCTGGCCCAAATGGAACTGAAATATGATAAAATCGCCCCATGCAGCAAACAATCCTGGAAGTAAAGAACCTGAACAAAAGTTATGGCGAAATTACGGCCCTGGCCAACTTCAGCCTTAACCTGGCCAAGGGCGAGGTGCTGGGCCTGCTCGGCCCCAACGGTGCCGGCAAGACGACCCTGATCAGCATCCTTTCCGGCACCCTGCGCGATTTCACCGGCACGGTCGCCTTCAAGGGCCAGGACCTGTTCAGCGATCGCCGTTTGAAGAACCTGATCGGCATCGTTCCGCAGGAGATGGCCTTCTATGAAGACCTGGGGGCGCTGGAAAACCTGATGTTCTGGGGCGGACTTTACGATATCCCGGAAAAGGAATTGAAGAGACGGGCGCTGGAGTTGCTGGCCGTGGTGGAATTGAGCGCCAGGGCCAAGGAACCGATCAAGAAATTCTCGGGGGGCATGAAGCGGCGGCTGAACATCGCCATCGGCCTGATCCACAAGCCCGAGCTGCTGCTGCTCGACGAACCCACGGTCGGCATTGATGTCCAGGCCAAGATCAGCATTTTGGACATTATCCGCAATGTGGGCCGGCAGGGAACTTCGGTCATTTTCACCACCCACCAGCTGTCCGAAGTGGAACAGATCTGCTCGCGCATCGCCATCATGGACAAGGGCACGATCCTCGCGCAAGGCACGCTGGCCGAACTCATTCGCATCGTCGGCGAAAAAGAGATCGTCGATATCAGCGGCGAATTCACGGCCGACTCTTTTTCCGAGATCATCAAACTGGCGGACGGCGACGGCATCGAGATCCTGTCGATCGCCGACAACCAGGCCCTGCTGGCCTTCAGCAATTCCGAGCGCATCCCGGCCATGATGCAGCACCTGTTCAAGCACCACCTGTCCGTTTCCGACCTGAAGATCAAATCACCCAACCTGGAGGCGGTGTTCCTCAAAATGACCGGCAGGAGTTTACGCGATTGAGCCGCACAACGTTGATCATCAGAAACGACATCAAGCGCCGGCTGAAGGCGCCCATGGCCACGATCCTGTTCCTGGTCATTCCCCTGGCCATGACCGCCCTGATCGGCATGATCTTCAACCCCGGTTCCGGCAGCGAAACCAAGCTGCCGGCGATCAAATTGCTGCTGGTCGACAAGGACAAGGGCCTGGCCTCGAAGTTCCTGATCGGCGCCTTCGACCAGAAAGAGATCAAGGACATGTTCCAGGTGACCCTGGTCGAGGAAGCGGCAGGAGAGAAGCTGATGAAGAAGGGCAAGGCATCGGCCATGCTGGTCATCCCCGAACATTTCAGCGATGACCTGGCCGAGCAGAAAACCAGCACCCTGGAGGTCGTCAAGAACCCGGCCGAGGAATTCCTGCCCGGCGTGGCCGAGGAATTCGCCAGGACCATGGCCGTGGGTCTTTCCGCCATCGCCCAGGTGTTCGCCGACGAGCTGAAGGTCATCAAGAGCGCCAGCAAGCTGGAGCTCGAATCCATATCCATCGCCCAGATGACGCCCTTCCTGGAAATGGCCCGGGTCAAGATCATTGCCCTCAAATCCTACCTGTCGCCGCTGCTGCTGCAGCTCAAAACCAGCACCACGGCCAAGCCCGGGGAAACCGCCAAACCCAAGGGTTTCAACATTTTTGCCTATATCATGCCGGGCATGCTGATCATGTTCCTGCTGTTCATCATCGAGGCGTTCATGCGCGAGATCCAGAACGAGCGCGCCGACGGCAAAACCCGGCGCATGATGTTCTCGCCGCTCACCACCCGCGAGTTGGTCACGGCCCGCCTTTTCAGCGGCTGGCTGATGGGCGTGTTGGTCTGCTTCCTGGCTATGGCCGTGGGATCGCTGCTCTTCCACATCAACTGGGGCAATCCGCTGTTGGTGTTTCTCCTGGTCGTGGTCAGCTGTTTCTGGTGCGCCGCGTTTTTCGGCATGCTCAACGCTTTTTTCAAGAACAAGAACCAGGCCGGCGCCTTCTCCAGCCCCATCATCCTGGTGTTTGCGGCTTTCGGCGGCAGCATGCTGCCCCTGGAACAGATCCCGCCGGGCATGCGCTGGCTATCCAAATTCACCGTCAACAACTGGTTCATCACCGGCAGCCAGCAGATCATGGACGGCAAGATCCCAAGTGGTCCGTTCCTGGTTTTGGCGGTTTCCGGACTGCTATTCGCGGTCGTGGCCGTGATCGCCTTGCGGCGACGGCTCAGCACCTGACACCCGGCATGACGCCTAAGGAAAGACCATGAAGAAAATATGGCATATCGGTTACCTGGACCTGAAACTGATGGTCAAAGACAAGGCTTTCTTTTTCTGGGTATTGATCTTCCCCCTGGTCTTCATCCTCATTTTCGGCAACCTGTTCCAGGGGAGCAAGACCGACACCAAGGCTTCGTTGACGGTTCTCAACCGGGACCAGGGCCGGTGGGGGGCCTACTTCGTCGAAAAACTCAAGGCACCGGGAATCGAACTGGCAGTGCAACCGACCGAGCCCAAGGAATATGTCCGCATGCTGGTCATCCCGCTGGATTTTTCAGCAAAAATCGAAAAGCGCGCCGCGCAGACCCTGCAACTGAAAAAAGACTCCGATGCCAACATGCAGGCCGGCGCCGTGGCCGAAACCAAGATAGCCCAGGCCATGGTCAAGCTGATCGCCGAACTGGTCATTTACGGCAACCAAAGGGACATCAAGGCCTTCTTCGACACCCGCAGCCCCTACCGCGACCTGGTCCTGGTGCGCACGCGCCTGCCCAAGGACACCATTGTCAAGATCCCTTCGGGTTTCGACCATGTCATCCCCGGCATCCTGGTGCAGTTCGTGATGATGATGGTGCTGATCTACGGCGGCATCTCGGTGATGGAGGACCGCAAGCGCCGGGTGCTGGCCCGCATCCTCTATTCGTCGGCGTCGTTCGCCGAGCTATTCGGGGGTAAATTCCTGGGACGGGTGCTCATGGGGCTGCTACAGTCGGCCATCCTGATCACCGCCGGCAAGCTGTTCTTTCACCTCAACCTGGGCAACATCTGGCTTTCCGGCCTGAACATCCTGGTCTTCACCCTGGCCATGGCCTGTTTAAGTATTTTCGTCGGCTCGGTCCTGAAAAAAGAGGAACTGATCGTCGGCGTCTCGGTACTGACAGCCAACATGTTCGCCGCCCTGGGCGGCTGCTGGTGGCCGGCCGAGATCGTGCCGCCCACCTTCCGCGCCCTGGGCATGATCTCCCCCGCCTACTGGGCAATGGACGTGTTCCACAAGGTCATCTTCTTCGGCAAGGGCTTCGACGCCGTCTGGCCCAACTTCCTCGTGCTGCTGGCCTTCACCGCCGTGTTCATGGTCCTGGCCCTGCGCTTCTTCAAGATAAACGAATAAATAGCGAGACAATCCCCTTAGGGGGTAGATGATTGCTGCAGCGCTCCGCCCCTGCAAGACTGCTTTTTGCAAAACTGAAGATGCACGACAACTCCTATTGACATTCGTTTCCAACCGATATATTATTTCTTTTAATCATCATTTTTGATGATATATGGAAACAATATGGACTTCAGGAAATTCAAGGAAAAAGTAAAGGTCCTGCCCTTTTTCAGCAGCGACGTGGCCGAAATCTTCAGCACCTCACCGCTGACATTGAGGAACCAGTTCTCGCGCTGGAAAAAGCAGGGCCTGCTGGTGGAATTGAAAAGGGGGTTGTATGTCCTGAGCCGGGGGGAAAGACAAACAACCCTTTCCCGGCAGGCGCTTGCCGCCATTTTGTACCAGCCCTCTTACATCAGCCTGGAATCGGCGTTGAGCCATTACCAGATGATCCCGGAAAGGGTGGACACGGTAATGTCCGTCTCTCCCAAAAAGACCCGGGTGTTCCACAACCCGGAAGGAACGTTCAGCTATCGAAATTTGCAAACCTCATTGAATTTCGGCTTCTTGGCTAAAAAGGACGAGAACGGTTATCCCTACTTTATCGCCGAAGCAGAAAAAGCCCTGCTTGACTACCTGTACCTGAATCTGGGCGGACTTGACCCCAAAGACGGCGATATTCTCGATCGTTTCCTCCGCTTGCAAAACCGCTCCATTATGAACAAAAATAAATTGTCTTCCTACGCCCGGCGCTTTGCCGTAAAAAAACTGTATGCCATCCTGGAGGAATTAAAATGAAAGAATTGCTCCTGCAAAAACTGGCTGCGTTCAACTCCCGGGAAGATAAACTCAATTTCGCCCGGGAATTCCTACAGGAGTTGATCCTGCAAATCATCGACAGAAAAGGATATTTCAAAAACCTGGCGTTTGTGGGCGGGACGGCGCTGCGGACGATTTACGATCTGCCCCGCTTTTCTGAAGACCTCGATTTTTCATTGGTCAACGCCAGGGGCTTCACTTTCAAACGCCTGCTGGCGACACTGCAAAGGGAATTGGAACTCAGCGGTTTCGCGGTGGAAGAAGCGCCGGGAAAGGAAAAGACCGTTCAAAACGAATTCATCCGCTTCAAAGGTTTGCCTTATCAATTGGGGCTATCGGATCATAAGAATGAAAAACTGTTCGTCAAGCTGAAAATCGACGCCCTGCCGCCGCCGGGATTTGTCAGCGAAATCATCATGATCAACAAGAACTTTCTCTTTAAAGTCCGCTGCTATGAACTGCCATCGCTTTTCGCGGCCAAACTGCACGCCGTTTTATTCAGAAAATATACAAAGGGGCGTGATTATTATGATCTGCTCTGGTTCATGACCCGCAAAATCCCGGTAAACTATGAATTGCTGACCAATGCCGTTGCCCAAACCGAAAAGGAAGCATTGCCCATGAACCGGGAAGCACTCAAACGCCTCCTTGCTGCAAAGATCGATCGTGCCGATTTCAGTCATATCCGCAACGATGTGCGGCCTTTCCTGGCCAAAAAGGAAGAAAGCGAATATTTCAGCAAGGAGTATTTCCTGGCGGCGCTCGGACATTATTTTTCGCAAAGATAACGGCTGAATGTCAACAAAGGGACAATGGCTAAAACAATGAATAATACGCTTTTTTTAAAATCCATTTTCCCTTTGCGCATTTCTCTCCCTGGCGATGGATTATAGCAAAAATAACACAATTCTTTTCCCGGCCGCGCTGGCGATCCCTCAACGCTTGATGTTGGGCATTTCCAGGCCGTAGCCCTTCTTGCGGTCATCGGCTTTGAGCATAAAAGCCACGCCGACAGCGATGACGCTGAAGCTGAGGAAGATGAGCATGGGCAGGGTGTAGTTGTAGGCGACCTTGCCGTCCACGTTGGGCAGCCGGCAGTAGCGGTCCAATACCCAGCCGATGAGGTACGGCACACCCATCAGGCCGATGTTCTGAATGTAGAAGATCATCGAGTAGGCCGTGCCCAGTTGCTTTTCAGGGATCAGCTTGGGAACCGAAGGCCACATGGCGGAAGGCACCAGGGAGAAGGCCACGCCCAGGAGCAGCATGGCTCCCACAGCCACCGTCCAGTGAGAAAACGCCGGAATGGCGAAAATGATGTGCACAAAGACCAGCAGGAAGGCGCCGAGGATCATGATGGACGCGCCCTTGCCCTTGCGGTCGTAAATGGTGCCGAAGACAGGCGTCAGCAGGATGTTGCCGAAGGGCAGCAAGGCCGGGATGAGTCCAGCCAGTTTCAAGCTCACGTGGTACTTCTGCACCATGAGGTCCGTGGCATAGTCCAGGAAGGGGAACACGGCCGAATAGAAAATGAGACAGAGCAGCGCAATGAGCCAGAAACCCTTGTTCTTCAGGATTTCCACGATATCCGCGAGCTTGAAGGCATCTTCCTTGGCGATCTCCACTTGGGGTTCGGAAGCCTCCAGCTTTTTGTCCATCCCGCAGTAGAGGATATAGGCGATGGTGCCCGCGACCAACAGAGCCAGACCCAGGAAAGCCACCGCTGCCACGCCATATTTCAGGGCGATGGGCATGGCCGCGGCCAGGCCGACGGCGGTGCCCATGCGCGCTCCGGCAAGCTGCAGTCCCATGGCCGTGGCCAGTTCCTTGCCCTTGAACCATTTGACGATGACCTTGGACACCGTGATGCCGGCGACCTCCACCCCCATGCCGAAGAAGGAAAAGCCGATGGCGGCAACCCACACCTGCGTCTTGATGGGGAAACCCGAGATGAATGCGGTCCAGCATATGGCGACGCCAAAAACCATCACCAAGGAAGCCAGGATGCCGGTAAAGCGCACGCCCTTCTTGTCGAGGATGATGCCGCCGATAATGAGCATGAACGCGAAGACGTTGAGCCAGCCGTAAGCGCTCTTGAAGAAACCGAAGTCCACGCTGGTCCAGCCGGTGGCGACCAGGGCGGTCTTGAAGGCCGAGCTGGCCTTGTCAAAGTAATAGCCGCAGAACATGATGATGGACACGACAGCCAGGGCCGACCAGCGGGCAGACGGGGACTCGCGCAGGGATTTTCTGATTGCTTCAACCATATTACACTCCATAAAAAGTATTGATAGAAAAATCTATTTCAGCCGAACATGATTTTAGGGGAAATATATTGAAATTGCAATAAGGACGTGAGATATTTGCCAAGAGCCGCGAAAAAGCATTTCAGGCACGGTTGAAATACCTTTTGCGGAAATACAAGGCCACGTTGACTAGCATGAGGAGCGCGGGCACCTCGACCAGCGACCCGAGCTCGAGGCGCTCCTTGCCTTCGCTCGTGAGGGAGATACCGTTGTTGTTCACAGCATGGATCGCCTGGCTCGAAATTTGGATGACCTGCGACGGCTGGTCCAAATGCTGACAAAACGGGGCATCAGGATCGAGTTCGTCAAGGAAGGGTTGCATTTTACCGGTATTAATTTAGGATGGAATCCATTTGATTCTGTAAATTTTTAAAATTTTATATAGCTCTTTAAAATCAATTTGCTTAAAACTTTGCTGTTGCAACTGAGATTTCGCCCGTTCATATAATGCAATCGATCTTTGCGAAGGATCGTGCCGAGCCTCATATAATATTCCATCAGACTTTTCGTTATGCTGCCAAATGGATAAAGACCACTGCTGGCTTTTAGAATAATCATCGCCACTGCATAGCCGATTGTCTGCCCCAATCAACGGCAAACCTTTGCCGGTCAAATTGACAAGTTTCAATGGCACTGTGCTCGCAAAAACAGCAAGATGATTTTTTTTAATTTCCTCTTCGGATATCCATTTTGTACCAGTCATCCACAAGAATCTCTCAGCAAAGGCTCCACGAATACTCTTTGAAAAATAGCTTGTTCCAAATTCCATTGCAGGCGCATTGAACCGAAACAAGTTTTCTTGACAAAAAGAAAGCGGATCTCTTCCACTTTTAGAAAACCGATATAATACAAGCTTTTGATTTATTATCGGCAGTTTGATCGTGTTAAAATTTGCAGGCGGTTTCGGATGCGGCAGCATTTTTGTGGAGCTACTGACCACCTTGCTCTCCAGTCATCTTGGCAGCGCGAATGATGAGATCCATCTTCTCGTCATCCTTCAAGGCATCGAGCGGCCGTTCGCCTTGCAAATAATTATTTTTACTCAACCAGAATACCAATTGCATCCATGGGTCTAAATGTTCCAAATTGGCCAATATTTTTTCAAAATTCTTTTTTATACCGCTTTCCCCGAACTGCCAAACCGGATAAAAATAATCATTCCGGCCATTAAGATATACTGCCAGCAATTTGTTTTTTTTCCGTCTGTTATCGATAGCTTGCCTGGACAGCCCAAGCAAGCTTGCCACCTGTGAAGATGAAATGGCTCCTCCATCACTATTCAACAATTCCATCCTGTCTTGAAGACCCTTTAAAACACTCACGGCACTTTCCAGTTTATTCTTTATGAGTGACTGCTCCAACTGATATTGTAGTATTTTGCTGATGACTTCCGTTGGCTGCTTGACTGCTGATATTCTTTTTAAATTTTCCACATTCATTTCTCCGAGATATGTGCCGAGTGCATCACAGACTCGCTCGTGGATATTTTCCCGCACAATAACTTCAAGAGGCATCCCAGCGGCGCTTGCTCTAACATGTTGATGTATTGTCTGTTTCATTTTTTCCTCACACTTGACCATGTATTATATAATATTAAAAACATATTTTGTCAAGTTTTTACGAATAATTTGGCTCAATTGAGGTCAACGCAGAATTCGGAAAAAATCGTACGCTAGTGCGCCGGGAGACCGGCAAGGATACCAAGTGGCCTGAGCTCGAGGCGCTCCTTGCCTTCGCTGAATTTGAGCGGGCTTTGATCCGCGAACGCCAGCGCGAAGGAATCGCCCTGGCCAAAAAACGTGGAGCGTACCGTGGCCGCAAGAAAGCGTTATCGCCCGAGCAAGTGGCCGCTCTGCGCCAGCGGGCCGCTGCCGGTGAACAAAAAGCCGCCCTTGCCCGCGAGTTTGGCATCAGCCGCGAGACCTTATACCAATACTTGAGATCGAATGACTGACCATGCCACAAACACAACGGCAGAGTGCCCAGTTCCACGATCCAAAGAACTGCGCCGGGCAGCAAACGAAAAGAAAAAAGTAATAATGAAAGACCTGGTACTGATATCTTTGGGGAAAATCAAAACCAGTCTCGCGCCCGCTTTTTACCCCAAATGAGCGCTGGCCATGAACATAAAGTAGTATAGGCATTATCCAAATGCCAATAAATTTATACGGCCACTGGGAATTTCAAACGAAAAGCAGTGCCGGCGGAGCGGTCCAAGTCAATGGAACCGTTTATCTGATGGCTCAACATCTTGATCAGCCGCAGTCCCAGGGTTTCCGATTTCCCCCAGTCCAAGTCCGTTGGCAGCCCGACCCCGTTGTCGGCCACGGTCAATACATTCATACCGCCTTCCTGTTTCACGATAACATTGATTTCGCAGTTGCCCGCCCTGGAACCGGGGCGGCCAGCGGGGAAAGCATGCTTGAAGGCATTGGTAAGCAGTTCGTTCAGGATCAGTCCGCAGGGAACGGCGATATCCAGGTCCACATCCACTCCAGCCGCCTGCACCGAGAAGCGGATATCACGATCCGCTCCGAATTGGGCGTGTATTTGGGCACTCATCGTCTCGATGTAGTTTTGCAGATCGATATGGGCCAAATCTGCGGATTTGTAGAGACCCTCATGCACCAGGGCCATGGCGCGGATCCGGCCTTCCAGCTCCTGAAGCAAGGGATTGAACCTTTCATTATCGGCTTTCGTTTCCTCCATTTTGATCAAACCGATGATGATCGTCAGGTTGTTCTTGACCCGATGATGCACTTCTTTTAAAAGCACCTCTTTCTCCACCAGGGAATTCTTTATTTTTTCCTCGGCCAGCTTCTGGTCTTCGATCATGCTCAACAATACCAGGCGCGATTGGTTGGAAGCTGCCAGCAACTCCCGCGCCAGCTTTTCCGAAGCAATGATCGTATCGCCGCGTTTCTGCTCGGTCAGGTCGGTTGCCACCAGGCAGTAGGAATCGGGCATCCCGTCGATGACCAGGTTGCTCACTGAAAGATAGACCGGCACCAGCGTTCCATCGCTGGCGGTAAGAACAATTTGCTCGCGGCATTTTTTTTCTGCGCCTTTTCTCAGCAGTGATTGAAAAAGTTGCTGACTTTCGGACGCTATCCAGGTGTGGATGGCGGAACCGATCACCTTTTCAAGCGGCATCGAGAGCATCTCGGCAAAGCGCCGGTTGGCATACAAAATCACGCCATCCATCGTCAGGGTCAGCGCCCCTTCGCTCATGTCCTCGATCAGCACCCGGTACGGATGATCGGCGCCATCCAGTGTAAAGACCTGCTCGCCACCCACGCCTGAGACGACGAGCGCGTTTGTTTCGCCGCTGCGGATTGCGCGCAGGGTCTCTTCGGCTTCATTCAGCCGCGCTCGCAGTTCTTCCAGTTCAAGCAAGAGTTGCTTTGGGGTTGCTGGTTTTTTTGACATTAAACTTTCATTTGCAAATCCAGCCCCACCAGCACGCACTCGGTATTCGACATATCGCCGATGATGCGGCGCAAGGGAGGCGGGAGCTTTTTGATAAGCGTGGGCAAGGCGATGATCTGCTCGCCCTGCGCCAATCGGGGCTGCTGGTAGAGGTCGATCACATCGAGCACGTAGCGCCCTTTCAGGTTTTCTTCGCAGATTTTTTTGATATTGGTAAGGGCGATAAGGGATTTCAGCGTTTGCCCGGCGACGTACAAGCGCAGGACAAAGGTGTCTGATTTTAATTTTGCTGGCCTGGGTTCAGGCGGCGTGTACTTTGGTTCGGCCGGATTCGTCTTCATTTTGAGTCTCCTTTTTGTTTGCCCGGTTTCGCATCCGCCTTGCGGCTCAACCCCATGGCCACTCGTTCTTGCTTCAGTTGCACTTCCTGCGCTTGTTCTCGCCCTATGATCCCCATCGATTCGGCTGCTTGCGCCTCATACTCGGCACTCATAGCGGCGATCTGCGCTTCCAGTGCTTCGCGTTTGCGTCCCAGTACAATCTGCCGGTGCTCAGTTTCCTGCTGGCGCGTCAATTTTTCGGCTTTCTCTTGCGCCTCTTGCGCCAGCCGCGCCGAACCGGTCAGCACACCCTGCGGACCGACGTACACGTCGTGCAATTCCACACCATGATCGGTCAGCAGGAACTCGCGGATCTGGTTCGAGTGCGCCATGCCACGCGATTTCAGGATGACCAAGCCGCGATTGCGCTCGCCGCCGATTTCAATGTCACGTAGTAACAGCCAGGTATCAATAAGGGACGAAATGGCAACGCCGGTTTGCTCGAGCACGCCCCCGCCCCCGCCCTCGGCTAGACAGGTGAACAAGCCGGTGATCTGCTTCATTTTCAGGTAATCCATCAACCGCATCAACATGGATGTGACTTCAATCTTATTGTCCCCGATGACGAAATTGTTCAGCGTATCCACGATCATGACCTGCGGTTTGAAGACGTTGATCGCCTTGTGCATCCCTGTCAGGTGCATTTCCAAGCCCGTAAACGCGGGGCGGGTCGCCTGAAACTGGAGCAGGCCTTTCTGCACCCACGATGACAGCTCAATCCCGATCGAAAGCATGTTGCGCATGATCTGACTGGGAGATTCCTCAAAGGCAAAATAGAGGACGCGTGCGCCGCGACGGCAGGTGGCCTCGGCAAAGTGCGCGGCGACACTGCTCTTGCCGGTGCCCGCCATGCCGGAGATCAGCACGCTGCTGCCGCGGTAATAACCCGCGCCACCCAGCATGGTGTCGAGGCGCGCAACTCCGCTGGGAATGCGTTGGGTGGAGGCGACATGGCGCAAGCCGAGCGACGTGACTGGAAACACCGAAATGCCGTCTTCGTCAATCAGAAATGGATACTCGTTCGTGCCGTGCGTCGAGCCACGATACTTGACCACGCGCAGCCGCCGCGAGGAGACCTGGTCGCTCACGCGATGGTCGAGCACGATCACGCAGTCGGAGACATATTCTTCCAACCCCTGGCGCGTGAGCGTCTCTACGCCGCTTTCGCCGGTGATGATGGCGGTCACGCCTTTGTCTTTCAGCCAGCGAAACAGGCGGCGCAATTCGGCGCGCAGGATGAGCTGGTTGGACAAGCCGGCGAAGAGCGACTCGATGGTATCCAGCACGACGCGCTTGGCGCCGATGGAGTCAATGGCTTGCCCGAGGCGGATGAACAACCCTTCCAGATCGTATTCGCCGGTCTCTTGGATTTCGCTGCGCTCAATGTACACAAAATCCAGCACGATCTTTTTACGCGCGATCAGGTTTTTCAAGTCGAAACCGAGCGAGGCGACGTTTTGGGTCAGGTCTTTGGCGGTCTCTTCGAAAGCCATAAAGACTCCCGGCTCGTTGAACTGCGTCGCGCCGCGGACCAGAAACTCCATGGCCAGGAGCGTTTTGCCGCAGCCCGCGCTGCCGCAGATCAGCGTCGGCCGGCCTTTGGGCAAGCCGCCGCCGGTGATTTCGTCCAGCCCCTGGATACCGGTCGGCGCTTTAGGTAGTTGCTTTCTTGCTTTTGTCATTTTTTATTTCTCCTTTTTGTTTTGTGATTCGGCGCTGGGATAGCGCGGCGGCTGGCCGGCTTTGCCCAGCAGTTCATTCACCTCGCGCTTGAGATCAAGGATGCGGTTCTCGCGGTCCAGGGTGACGTTATGCCAGCGTTGCAGTTCCGTGATCTGTTCTTTGAGTTTGGTTTCCGCCTGCTTGCGTTCGGTGATGTCCTGCACTATGCCAAACAACTTAATGACGTGACCCTGAGCGTCCTTAATGGGCCGCAGCCTAGCCGTTAAATAAACCTGTTTTCCACTGAGGAGAGTTGCCTGCAAATCGTATTCGAAAAATTGGCCTGTCTCGATGGCATTTCGTGTATATCCGCGCAGTATTTGCCCCTGTTCAGGAGAATAATAAGCCGCTTCCTCCTCGGTGGTAGGCGGACCCAGAACTGGATCGCGCTCGTATAGCTTGTAAACTTGTTTGGACCAGGTA
>Ga0209540_10002502_pt1 | contig 13084 bp, 17 predicted proteins | sample BarGraIncu01121A_FD_184501 | JGI IMG/M metagenome (GOLD analysis project Ga0209540, IMG submission 184501) | Arctic peat soil microbial communities from Barrow, Alaska - Barrow Graham LP Incubations 011-21A (SPAdes) (version 2) | ecosystem: Environmental > Terrestrial > Soil > Wetlands > Peat... | reverse complement strand
CCGTCGTCCGCCGCGAGCACGAACTCGAAGTAATTCGCTAATTTTTATTCGTGGTGATACGGTCGGCCGGCGACGATTTCTTGTGCACGGTAGAGCTGTTCTGTGAGTATCAATCGTACGAGTTGATGCGGAAATACGAGAGGTGAGAGCGACCATATTAGATCGGCCCGATGAGTCAGGCGCTCGTCGACGCCATAGGCTCCGCCGATTACTAATACGACATTTCGGCTATTCGTAAACAGATTATCGATATGATGCGCCAAAGCAGGCGAATCGAGCAATTTACCCCGCTCATCGAGCAGAATCACGTAGTCAGATGGATCTACGCGTCCGATTATGCGCTCTGACTCCTCCTCGCGCGCCCTAGAGCCCTCGAATGAGCTATGTGGCAAAAGTACCCATTCCAAATTCCACGGTGCTCTCAGGCGTTCCTGATAACGCGATACGCCCTCTGCAACCCATTGCTCATGTTTCTTGCCGATTGCGAAGACGGTGATCATTAGAACCTTAGTTTCTCAGCAACGGGGGAGAGAGAGTCAAAATCAACCTGTTTCAGGCCGTCTTCAGGGTCAAAACTTACGCCACTATGCGTATCCACTGGGATGAGATGGACGTGTACGTGAGGCACTTCAAACCCCTTTACGACAATCCCAACTCTGTCCTTGCCCGTCACCTCCCTGAGGTGCAGGCCAACTTTTTTGACGATCGACATCAGATAGTGGTAGTCGTCATCCTGCATATCCCAGATATTCTCATACTGCACCTTCGGAATCACGAGTGTATGCCCCGCCGCCGCTGGCGCGATACTTAGAATGGCGAGTGTTTTGTCGTCCTCGTAAATCTTGTGGCAAGGAATCTCGCCATTAATAATCTTCGTAAAAATTGAATCTTCCATACTATAGATTGTACCTTATCTGGGATGGCTAGGTGGCGCGGGGGGGTAAAGTACTCGTATCGTTGTTAACGCCGCGTCGGCGTATCGTTTTTGCCCAGATGTATCAGGGTGGAATACTGCACCTCCTGAGGTCTGATATCCCAACCCAACATCCACAGGAACCAATAGAATACGATTGTCCCCGACTTTCGCGATCGCTTCTTGGTTCGCCTCGTTTAGTTCATGAGTTACCATCTCTGCCATCTCTTCAGTACCCTTACCTGCGGCCACATTGACGAATGATTTCGCAAGATCTCCTAGTTCTGTATATCCCATGACTAGTACCTCTGCGTTCGGGGCCCTCGAACGAACCTTGCTCAGCAGACCAGCCACACCGTCAACATGCTGTAGAGACTCTATCTTCTCTTTAACTGAGCTATAGACATCTGTCTCTTTGCCACACCCATACTTCTGGCAGATAAACGCAAGGTTACCGAGGCTCATTACATCATTTCCCCCCACGGTCATGACCACCACATCCGTATCTGTGCCGAGCGCGTCGAGCTGCGACCCCTCTCCTTTTGATCCGTTTTCAACTCCGGCAGTATCTGCTCCAGAGCAGGCAACACTTTTGATAGTTGACTTCGGTAGGGCTTCGGCCACAAGATAGGGATAACTCTGAACGCTCCGGTGGCACTCGTCAACTCCCTGTTGATCTGTTTCGTCGACATACGGGGCAAGCCCGTCACCCGATGTGAATGAATCGCCGATGGCGACAATGTTCAAAGGTTGTATTTCAGCAATAGGCATAGGCGCCGATGAACCGGTCATCGTAGCTCCAACGCCCCCGCAAGCAAGTGCCAGGGATCCAACCTTACGAGCACCACGGACCCAAAGGGGCCGCTTGCGTAGTCGTCGCTCGATTCGTGGACTTTCCATATCTAGTATTACCATACTCCAACAGGGGTAATTTTCAAAACATGAGTAGCCTGTCCGTTAACCAACACGGCGGTCCCTTGATGCTGGGGGCCATATTGGGGGAGAGGGTGATGGGAATATCGGTCGCCTATTCCCCCTACGAAAAGCGCCGAGGCAGGGGCCTCGACGATTTTCATGGCGGAGAGGGAGGGATTCGAACCCTCGGAACCTTGCGGTTCACCGCTTTTCGAGAGCGGCCAGTTCAACCACTCCTGCACCTCTCCAATATTTCGAGTATACACGATTGCAACAGGGGTGTACAGGGAAATTGCGCCCGACGCGCTAATCACGCTGCTCGAGTGTTTCGAGGTCAATCTCGACATCGCTCAGCCACGCGGTGATAATTTTTTTCGCATCATTAAGCGCTTTGTTGTAAATTTCGGGCGCGAGACGTTCGAGGACGATGTCGATAATGTCCCTCGCGGCGATGATGCCGGGAGACGAATCACCAATCTCATTGATCCGCGCGATTACTTCGTCGGTGCATTGGCGGAGCAATTCCTCGTCTTTGGGATCCCATTGATTTTTCATGTTTCTAGCATAGCAAGGAACGCAAATATAAAAAGCACCCTGGTCTATGGACCAGATACGATATCGCTCCGGCTAAAGCCTCCGCTCTTCCGTTCGTAAAGGGTCGAAAGCAAGCTTTCGCTTCCTTTATTCACTGCACCGCACGTACGACTATGGTATTTTGCTGAAGCAAAATCCCAGTCGTCCATTTGAACCGCCTCGCAATAGACCAAAGTAAAAAGAGGTCCGTAGAGACCTCTTTTTACTTTGGTGCACCCGATACGATTCGAACGTACGACCTCTTGCTCCGCAAGCAAGCGCTCTATCCAGCTGAGCTACGGGTGCGTGTGTTAATCTCTGCCCACGACCAAGGTCATGGACACATATCCACCAATAGCTTACACCAGCTGGATAGAGCGTCTCGCGATTTTTTTCGCTGAAGGCTCCCCAGCTGAGCTACGGGTGCATATTCGTCCACGATAAACTCATGAACGCATATCTGCGAACACTTGGTAAGTATTCGCAGTTGTAACTAGAAGGTACGCGCTCCTTACGAAGCGAACAGGGGATAGTATAGCACCGATAAGGGGTGCGGACAAGGCTATATGCGGAGCTTAGCGAGGAGTTTATCGATCGTATCTGGCGTGTGCGTTTGCATAGGAAGACGCGCTGCTAGCATGTCAACGAGCGCTTCACCGACTTCTTCTGGGAAGTACGCGGTCACCCCCATGTGAAAACGTTTCCTGGGGACGAGCAATACCGAGTGAGCGCCAGCGTGTGAAACGACGCCAAATGAACGAAATTCATCGTAGCTATAGAGACGATCATTGACGTGAATACCTTTTCGGCTCACCGTGTAATCAACCAACGTCGGCGGGCGGCGAGTGTAGACGAAGAGCGCGACGGCCATCACCGGAATAAGGATAGCGAATGTCCAAGAATTGATGAGAAAGATAGCGACGGCCATGAGAACGAGAGTGACAATGATAAAGGCAACATACCAACGTCCACCCCTGTCGCGCTCGATATATTCTGGGCCTTGCCAACGAAGCACAGCATCGGCACCTTCGGAGTCAGATTCTTGCTCGGGAGCCTCTTCTGGGCTCTCTTGAGGGTCAACGGGAGCTTGCCCTGAATCGGCCGGCTGATATGGCGCACCGGTTTGCTGTTCGACTGGCTGCTGCCAATCCTCTTTGTTCTCCTCTTCGGGCTGCATAGTTTCAGTATAGCATGAGCGCTACGCGCGTGTACAAAATAAAACAGAGGTCGTGCGACCTCTATCTTACTTGGCGGAGGAGGGGAGATTCGAACTCCCGCACCAGATCTCTCCAGTCTAACGATTTAGCAAACCGTCCCCTTCAGCCACTTGGGTACTCCTCCGTATCACACTAGAGCTTCCGCTCTAAATCATCGTACGCTGTGGCTCGCCTAATTGTACCACGGGGATTCTATGAGGAATAGGGGTGAAAACCAAAACGAAGTATGTTAATATATAGGGGTATATGTCAAAGAAATTACGTATTTTCACCATTATCTTGCCGCTCATCATCGCGTCGATCATCAGCTCTCCAGTGTTTGCAACTGTCCAAGAGGGTGTTGATTCGGCTCGCGGCAACCAGCAGCCCCTGACGCTTTTCGGTAATGCGGGAGTCTTCTCCGAGATTACCAATGTTCTCCTCTTCGTCATCGGCGCAGTCGCCGTCATCATGATCGTCATCGGCGGCCTCCGTTATGTCATCTCTGGTGGTGACGCCCAGCAAGTTCAGGCAGCGAAAAACACCATTCTCTACGCCCTCGTAGGGGTTGTCATCGCTATTCTCGCGTATGCGGTCGTCAATTTCGTCAGTAATACGTTTGTAACCAACGGCTCAGGCGCGGGTCTTACGGGTTCCGACACATCATCAAGCGGTAGCTCGATAAAATAGCGGGGAGAGGGCGAGGTATCGCCTTTGGCTCCGCCATGCAAAACGACCCCCTTTGGGGTCGCTATGCATGGCGGAGAGGGCGAGATTCGAACTCGCGGTAGGTCGCCCCACGGCAGTTTTCAAGACTGCTACCATCAACCACTCGGTCACCTCTCCAGATGACTTGATCATCATACCAAAAACACCCCTGTTAGTCGAGTGGCTCGCGGGAAATAATGGCGATCCATACATCACTCGCACCCGCTTCGCGCGCTTTCTCGGCCGCATAGCGCAGCGTGGCACCGGTCGTGAAGACGTCATCGACGAGAATGACGACACCGCTCACCGCATGTTTAACCGCAAAAGCCCGTTTCGCCTGCGTGAGACGATCTCGACGGCCAGCACCGCGCTGCGTCGTCGAGGTCTGACGAGATAGTATTTCGGCATAGTTCACGCCTTTATCCTTCGCGAAGGTTCGCGCGATCAGCGCACAATGGTCGTAGCCACGCTGTCGAATGTGTTGAGCTACCGTAGGGACGGGAACGACGGTCACGCCTGATGGTAGTTCGGGCATGGAATCAGCAAGTAGGGAACCGAGCACTTGTCCGACCGCTTTGACACGCTCAAATTTCAAGTCAGAGATTAGCCGACGGACCGCACCCTCATGAGCCGCGACACACCATGCCCGTGAGTAGGGAACGCGGCACGACTTGCAAAGAGCCTCACTTGATTGGACTGGTAGCCGACATATGACGCATGCTCCATAGCCGTCGTTCACGATGTGATATCGACAACGGTTGCATAAAAGTGTGCCAATCTTACCGCAAGCGCAACAGTAGTGCGGGAAAATGAGGTTTATGAACAGTTCTTGCATTGTATTTTTTACGTTTGAGATTTCCTATTGTTGATTATACCTGAGGTGTTATGTATACTTAGTTTAGAAATTGTCAACTAGTGCCTAGAGAAAAGTGGAGGATATCATGGCCCGCAAACAAAATGACGATCTCTTGATCGAAGACGAACTGGCTGCCGCATTCCTGAATGATGACAGCCCACAGGACGACGCGCAGGTGACTGCTATGCCGTCAGACGACGCTACCGACCAAGCTTGGGGTGACTCAGAAGATGGAGATGGATTCCCAGGCCAACTCGCAGTTGATGTCTATGAAACACCCGAGCAACTGCTCGTAAAAGCCCGCACGGCCGGCGTAAACAAAGAAGATCTCGATGTCAGCATCTCTGATGGCATCTTGACGATCAGCGGCACGCTCTCGAGCGGCGACGAGTCAGACGCGACCAACTGGCACATCCAGGAATGCTACTGGGGCGAATTTAGCCGCACGCTCGCGTTGCCTGTACCAGTAAAAGAAGATGAAGTCGGCGCAGTCCTCAAAGACGGCGTACTCACTATCAGCTTCCAGAAGGTCAAACAAGAACAAGCCAAGAAAATTACCATTCAGTAATTACCACGCGTTCACCATAAATACCCCGCTGGTCGCGGGGTATTTTTTGTCACCTAGCCCTTAGCGCCAAATCAAAACCCCCGACGTTGCCGACGGGGGAGAGATGTGACTGATTACTTGTATTACGCTTTTGGTACGAATGCACCTATCACGAAGTTCACGACCGCGTAAGCGAGAAGTGCGACAACGATTCCGACGATTGCGTAGAGAATCGTGTTCTTCGCTCCGGTTACGGCGCTCGAATCACCGGCCGAAACCGTGTAGCGGATACCGCCGATGACCAACATGATCACCGAAACTGCACCGATGATGAAGAGGAGTACGTTGGTGATCGTCTTGAAGACTGGAGTTTTACCAGCACAGGCAGCATCACCTTCGCTACCGAAGAGGCATGGTGACTGATCGGTACCTTGAGCACTATTCGCGCCGTTCGAGAGGCTGAGGTCAGTCGCAAATGCCGGTACGGCGACAAACCCCGCCGCGAGCACGGGGACTGCGAGAAGCGTCAGTAATTTTTGTTTGATTGATAGTTTCATTATTATTCCTTTTTTCCTTTCCTTAGGAGATTAGATCTTAGCTTTATTTATACCAGATAAGAGGTCATTTGTTAAGTAGAATTTGCTACTTTGGCAAAACCGAGATGACCCATTGAACAATTGCGTAAGCAAGTGCCGCCACAACGAGACCGATTACTGCGTAGAAAATCGTATTCTTTGCACTCGTCACCGCCGCGCTCTCACCATTTGAGAGTACATATTTGAATCCACCAATGACGATCATTATGACCGACACGGCGCCGATGACAAATAGCAGGATATTGACGATCGTCTTGATAATCGTACCGGCGTCAGTTTTTGGAGCCGTAGAACCGCCCGCGTTGTCGACACCCGAAGTGACACAGGATGCGGCATCCGTACAGGTCACGGCATAGGCGGGAAGTGCCGGCGCTAGGGCAACGGCAAAAACGCCGAGTACGCTTGCGATAATGAGTGATAATTTCTTCATGTTCTTCTCCTTTTATTTTAGGGCGTTTGCCACAACAAAGTTTACGATTGCATATGACAGCATGGCGACCGCGAGACCAATCACCGCGTAGAGGATCGTCATCTTACCGGACGTGATGGCGCTAGCTTCGCCATTCGATATCGCGATCCTGAGTCCACCGATGACGATCATCAGCACACAGATTCCCGCAAGCACATAGAGGGCGGTATTGATAAGATTCTTAACAGCAAAATTTGAGTTTCCCTGTTGGAGGCTATTGTCTTTGACGACCGCGCAGCTCGGATCCGTACAGTTGCCAAATATATCCATTGCCGCAACAGGTGTCGCACTGACGCCAAGTACTGAGAGAAAGATTGCGACCGCGAGAATTGCTTTTTTCATTTCGTTGACCCCGCGATAAACTTCGTGATGGCAAATGCGAACAATACGACGGCGAGCCCGATGACGGCATAGAGAAGGGTATCCTTGGCTTTTTTCACTTTGCTAGGTTCGCCATTTGAAAGAACATACATGAACCCTCCGTAGACCACGAACCCGACAGTGACGATTCCCGCCCAGAAATAGACCGGCATCAAAACGTTATTCATCAGGTTACTCGCACTCGTTGGGCCTTGGTAGTTGATATCGTTCGGCGACAGAAGTGCCGCTGCAAAGTAATAGAGGTAGGTGAGTGGTGCCATTTAAAATATCCCCGCTACTGCGTTTACGATTGCTGCTGAGAGAAGTGCGATGATGAGGCCGATGAGGGCATTAGCAATTGTTTTTTTTGCTGACTCAATACCACTCGGCTCTCCCTGGCTCATGATATACAGGAAGCCACCCTTGATCACGAAGAAGGCGGCGATGTAGCCAACGATCACGAGCGCGGCCTGGATAACGTTGAGGGCGATTTTTATGATAAAGTTTCGCAGTTTACTCCCGTCCGTATCGGGGTTCGCTTTTGACGAAGGTGGGCTGACGTCACAGTTCGGGCCTTGCAAACCCTTGTACCACGCGGGGATACCGAGCAAGGTGTCTGACGGACAAGCATGCGCGACGGGCGCATACGACAGCGCCGTGGCGAGCACCACCACGAGAGTAGCAAATGTGAGATAAAGCTTCTGGACCATTAGTTGAACACCCCGCCAGGAATCAGCCAGTTGAGTAGCAGGAACATGAGCGCGTAAGCGACAAGCCCAATAACCACATCAGTAATAATCGTCTTGGCTTTTTTCACCTGATCCATCGCGTCACCTGCGCTCGTATAGAGCACGGCCGCGTAGACTACGCCTCCGACCGCCGCAACGCCGACTCCGGCCGTCATAATCTGAAGAACGATTTTGAGCATTACGAAGATGGCGTTTTTGCTTACGTCGGTTGACTGTTGGCCCGCGGCGTCACATATACTCGATGGCAAAATAGAGCAGTTTACCGCTGCCCCAGCGACGGGAGACATAACGAAGGCGCCGGCAGTAATCATCGCTAGTCCAATCACAGATGTCGACACTATTTTTTTGATACTTTTTTTAATTTTTTGCATCGCTGTTTATACGATAAACTACTTCGGCTTTTAGCACAAGTACTAACGAGTACAAAAACAGAGGGAACTGCCTTGACTTTTCATCTGTAAAATGGTAGGCTAGGACTGATATGTGGGATGTTCTCAACAAACGCCCGCGCGGTAGATTATCGCTGCGGACACTTCATGTATTGGCCACGGGTCTTATTGTGGCCGTTTTACTGTGCGTCGGGGCAGTCACGAAGACCGCCTACGCCGACACAAAAGACGCACTCTTGAAAGACGGCGCGCTGCAATACGACAGCAAGACTTTTGCAGCACAGCCCGATCTTGGCGCGAACGATCCTCGAAATTTCTCGGCGGGAACGCATGTGTTTGGTTATAGCGCGAGCGGAAGCAATAAAGTCGAATATATCTTCATCGACGGTGGTGTCACGATCGACAAAGCTACCGTCGGCGCCTATGTGACGTACACCTACACGCCTCCGAGCACGTACACCGACCAATCCAGCCCAGTCCAGGTGAATATCACCCACATGACGAGCGATCCGACCGTCGCAACGTCAAATACATGCAATGGCTTCGGTGGTCTCGGCTGGATATTTTGCCCAGTCGTGAATTCACTCTCGGGTGCGATTGATGGGATTTATAGCTTTATCACGCAATTCTTCGACACGCCACCGCTCACCTCAGACAGCGCAATCTACAAAATATGGGATGCGGTCCGCTCGATCGCAAACATCGTTTTCGTCATCGCCTTTCTCATCCTCATCTATTCTCAGGTCACGAGTCTCGGCATCTCGAAATACGGCATCCGGAGTATGCTTCCGCGCCTCATTGTCGCTGCTATACTGGTCAACATCTCGTACTGGGTGTGCTCACTCGGAATCGACCTCTCGAACTTCCTCGGCCATTCCGTCGAGAGTTTCTTCATGTCTTACCTCAGTACACTTCAGGGGACAACAGTAATCCCCGACTGGTCAACACTCACGCAGGCTCTCATCGGTGGGGGAGCGGCAGGTGGCGCCTTGATCGGTGGCATCTGGTTTTCCGTCGCCACCGCTGGATCAGCACCGGCCCTTGTCTTCATTTTGCTCGGCATGGCCGTCAGTGTGGCCCTCGCGCTTCTCGCCGCCCTGATCATTCTCGCCGCCCGACAAGCGATCCTCGTCATATTCACTATCGTCTCACCCCTAGCATTTGCGGCCATGGTTCTCCCGAGTACTGAAAAGCTATTCGACAAATGGAAAGACACGATGCTCTCGATGCTGATATTATTCCCGCTCTTCGGGCTGGTCTACGGTGGCGCCCAGGTCGCCGGCGCAGCCATCGTGCTCGGGTCGAAAGGGAATATCTTCCTCCTTTTGCTCGGCAAGTTTGTTATCTTTATCCCTCTCGCCATTACGCCGCTCCTCGTCAAATTCAGTTCCGGCATTCTCGGAACTGTCGTCGGCGCCGTCAATGACCGCAAGAAAGGAGCCCTTGATCGCTTCCGCAACTGGAACAACGAACAAATCGACTTCCACCGCAAGATGTCGTTACCTAAGAATGGCCCCATCGCCCGCTTCAATCCCGCCCGTCGTACCGCGCGGTTCTTCGATAACCAGAAACGTCGACAAACAAAGGATCTCGAAGGCGCAGAGTCTCGCTCTGCCACCCTTGCCCAGAGTACGCGCCGCTACCGACGAGCGTATAACTACGCCCAGGCTTCTGGTCTCGAGAAAGAGGCCAGCGATAATAATCTCAAGGCACAATGGGATACGCGTCGCAGGACCGACGGTCGCACAATGCTTACAGATACAGACAATCGCAAGTCGGCGAGTAAAGCTAAGGAGCAGGCGGACGCTCTTGAGCAAATGCAGGCCGACCTTATCGTGGGAGGGGCAGCTAGTCCGCACCTTACTAATATTAAGAACACGCGGCTTCGCGCTCGGGTAGCATCGAACGCGCAAAGCCTCAAAGACACGTCAGAGAGTATAGCGTTTATCGGTCTCGCAAAGAAACTGGCGGACGCAGAACATCACAGCAACGTAACTAATCGATTAACCTCTGATGAAGCACTGAGAAATACTATTGGTGCTATCCGCGGGCCCGAAGGCGCCCAACTCGTTCACGCCATGGCCGTAACCGATGAGCGCAAGCAATATGGTGAGTTCGTATCCGCACGCGAACAACTCTACAAACACTTCAAGGTCGATCCGACCGAGATATCTCGCCTCGCCAAGGGCGTAGGCGATGTAGAAAAGGAAGATTCTCATGGGAATAAGATCACCTTTAGGACAAATGATGAATTCACCCGCGAGGCCGCTATCACCACTATCTTCAAGGTCGGCGCATATGGCGACGTCATGGATGTGGTTGAGTCGTCGGGCGAGGGTGGCGCGAACTTCGACTTCCGCTCGACCGTCATGGATGAGTTTATTACCAATGGCAAGTCAAAGATTGCACCGTTCATCAACGACAAGGCCTACAGCGCAATCCTTAATGGTCAATACAAAGGTAAAGCCTCCACGCGATATCACACAGTACGTCGTATCCAAGAGGGTCGACTCACTGCCGGTGACCTCGCTGGTGCGCACGCAAATGCCCTTAAGCTGCTCTTTGAATCAAACGACACGTCTACGCCCGAATGGCAGGCCGCCCACGACGAGATGTTCGGACATCTCACGCCTGCCGCCCGCACCGACGCCGAAGCTGCATATCAAGAGAACTATGGCGCCATGCGAGAGAGTGCAATTGAAGTGCTCCGCGATCCAGAGATTCGCCAGAACACATCACGCGAATCGATCAATACCATCAAAGACTTCCTCGGAATTCCTCGTGCCGATCGACTCGACCAAGTTGACTGGGATACTATCTAACCATAACCCTCTTGACATTTTAGCGAAGATGGTGTATAGTGAACGCATAAATCATTGTATTAGTGCTTAATCACGTAAAAGGAGATTTCGCTAAAATGACCGACAAAGATCCGCTTCAAACTCAAGTTGACCGCCGTCGCCTCTTCAATATCGCCGGTAACATCTTTAAGGGAGTTGCCGCTGTGGCTATCCTTGGAGAAACGGCATGTGCACGAGCCCAGGACGCGGCACCCGCCAGTCCTTCACCAACCAAGATAGATCAGAGCGGCTCAGCTGCACCAATCGACACGCTGAAAATTGCGCGACTCGGCATTGCTACCCCTGAAAGGGTTGCGGGCATTGATGATGAAAGTACTCTTGTCGAGGAATTCACACTGTACGATAAGTACGTCAACGATACTCCAGACCCAGCCGTTACAGTGATAGAAACTTGCGTCTATCTGAGAAATGGCCTGAGTATGTCGGGCACGACACCTGCGGAGATTTCCTCATTTGGTGGAAATTCGGCAGCCTATCTCGCGTATATCAAGCGGTTTAACGCCCCAGCCCTAAAGGCTATGACCGGCGCCGATCAGACAGCAACCGCACTTGAAATACGACACAACTTTGTCGGCGCACAAGCCTATGCGGTCCAGAGATACGACAGTAGCCAACACTACGTCGCAACATCGACTGTCGACAAGGCGAGCATTCGTATTACTAAGGGGTCTTACGCTGCGGGGGAATTTTCTGCCGAGTTCACTGTTGTTGTCAAAGATAACCTCGACAGTACAGAAGCCCACATCGAAAACCCCGACGCGGCCTCCCTCAACGGTAAAGATATCTATGTATCAACATTCACCAAAGTCGGCGATCGATGGATCGACCACTCAACCGGTTCGTACCAAGCAGACACAGGTTCAAAATAGTTCACTCGCGGCCCGTTTAAACTAAAGATAATTGCCAGCTCTCTGGCAATTATCTTTAGTTTGCTGTTTAATATTACACATGAAGCTTATGGCTTTCCGTAAAAGAATAGCCATCGTTATGGCCGTAGCACTCATGCTGACTAGCTCAGTTGTAGGTGTATTATTGCCCAATGGAAATGCATCCGCAGACACAGCGCCACTTTTGGTCAACTCAAAGCTACAAAGCCAAATCGATCCGTATGCCTATAGATATGCCCTGGCGGACTGTATGGCCTTCGCGGCGAGATTGTCGAGCTCTGACCTTACTTCAACCTTCGTAACCAGAAATGATATCCAGGTGGGTAGGTGGTTTTCAGATGGGACTAACGGATGGACTGGAAATGCCAATAAAGTCTATGTAGGCTGGCTCATGAACCCAAGTGATGCAAAGAAGGGGTGCTACGAGGCAGACTTCATCAAGACTGCTGTTCAAGCGCTGGGCTGGAAGGACACAGACTTAACACAGGCCGCCTGCGACCTCGGGTTTTATGATACGAAGAACGCCTCTTCATGCCTGAAGGGCACAAACAACATGGGCCTGCACAGTAAGAGCGTTACTGATTACTATAAAATTATTGATCAAAAAGCTGGCAGCAACCTAGATATATCAATGCTGACAAAAGCCCAGGCCTACCTGTTTTACGCGAGGAGTATGGAGATGGGTTGTCAGATCACATACCATTCCTATCTCGACGTCGCACCTGCCGACGAGATCAAGTTAATGGATGATGGCAACATTGCCGGTTGGCTATTTACCCTTGTCAATAGTGCTTCGATGGATGCACCAAAGGACACTATCGTCACACCAGGGGGAAGTATAGATAAGAACGTACAGATCCCCATATTAGCTGGCAACTCTGGGTCGGGAAGTGCGGGGGCGGGCACCCCAGTGTTAGCGGCAACTACTATGTCATGTATCGATTTAGCCTCAGCTCTGAAGAAAGACGGGCGACCTCAGGCGTATCTCGCATATATCAGTGACCCCAGAAACGCAGCGGGTAACACGAATCCGGGCGGTGGGGCTGGGAATACGACAGGATCAGG
>Ga0209540_10002501_pt1 | contig 13085 bp, 9 predicted proteins | sample BarGraIncu01121A_FD_184501 | JGI IMG/M metagenome (GOLD analysis project Ga0209540, IMG submission 184501) | Arctic peat soil microbial communities from Barrow, Alaska - Barrow Graham LP Incubations 011-21A (SPAdes) (version 2) | ecosystem: Environmental > Terrestrial > Soil > Wetlands > Peat... | reverse complement strand
TCGTCCTCTACCGCGACCTGCCGAAGATCGGCCGCTCGCTCGCGTACCTCCCCGAGGGCCCCATCCTCGACTGGTCCTCGCCGCAGGCGACCGGACTGCTCGAGCCGCTCGTCACGTACGTGTCGGGCCGCGGCGCGTTCGCCGTACGCATCGGGCCCACGATCGTGTGGCGCCGCTGGGGCACGGAGACGATCAAACGGGCCATCGCCGACGACCGCGTGACCCGGCTGTCCGAGGTTGAGCCGGACGCCATCGACCCGGCGGCGACCCGCCTGCGCGGGCAGCTGCGGCACCTCGGCTGGATCCCGCAGCACACCGACGAGGGCTTCGCCGCCGGCCAACCGGAGTTCAACTTCCAGCTGCCGCTGGCGGGCAAGACACCCGAGCAGTTGCTCTCCGGCATGAACCAGCTGTGGCGCCGCAACATCAAGAAGGCGGAGAAGGCCGGCGTCGAGGTGTCGCAGGGCGGTCGCGAGGACCTCGCGGCGTTCCACGCGCTGTACCTCGAGACGGCCTCGCGTGACGGCTTCACGGGCCGCCCGCTCTCGTACTTCCAGACCATGTGGGACGCGCTGCGCGCCGAGGATCCGGACCGGATCCGGCTGTACCTGGCGCACCACGAGGGTGATCTCGTCGCCGCGACGACGTGGGTGCGGGTCGGGACGCACGCCTGGTACTCGTACGGCGCGTCCTCCAACTCCAAGCGCGACGTCCGCGGGTCGAACGCGATCCAGTGGCGCATGATTACCGACGCGCTCGCCGCCGGAGCGACCGTGTACGACCTGCGCGGCATCACCGAGGGGCTCGCCGCCGACGACCCCGAGATCGGGCTCATCCAGTTCAAGGTGGGCACCGGCGGCGAGGCCGTTCAGTACCTCGGCGAATGGGACCTTCCGATCAACCGGGCGCTGTACGGGGCGTTCCGTGCGTACCTCGACCGCGCCCGCTACCTCGGCGTGGCCAAGGGGCTGTTGCGGCTGCCGACCCGGGGTGTACGGATGGTGCGGCAGCGGATGTTCCACCGCAACGCCACGACGATGCCGCTGCCGCCGGCAGGCGTCGCGCGGCCCGGCACGACACCGGATGTGGAGGCCTGAGATGAGCGTTGTGCTGCGCGTACCGGCAGCTGACTGGCGCGCCCACCAGCGACGTGTACTGGCGGCGACGCCCGGACTGGTGCCGGTGGCGAAGGGCAACGGGTACGGGTTCGGGCTGGCGCGTCTGGCGGCCGAGGCGGAGGCGCTCGGCGTCGACACGCTGGCGGTCGGTACCGGAGCCGAGGTGGCGGCAGTCCGGGATGTGTTCGGTGGCCGCATCGTCGTGCTCCAGCCGTGGCGGCCCGGCGAGCCGGGCGCCGAGGAGCTGCTGGCGGACGAGCGGGTCATCCACACCGTCTCGCGGGTCGCCGACCTCGAGCACCTGTCCGCGAGTGGCCGACGCCCTTCCGTACTGATCGAGCTGCTCACGTCCATGCGGCGGCACGGGCTGGACGTGAGCGAGCTCACGGATGTGCGGCGGGTGCTGGGCGCAGACGGCGTCGACGTGGTCGGCTGGACCGTCCACCTGCCAATGCCCGCGGCCACCGGCGGCAACGCGCCGGAGGCGGAGCGGCTGGCGAAGGCGGGCCTGGCCGTACGCACATTGCCCACCTGGTTCAGCCACCTCACGGGAGCCGACTATGACCGGCTCCGCGCCACCTTGTTCACCGGGACGAGGCTGCGGATCGGTACGGAGCTGTGGCTGGGCGGATCCGTAGCCCGCCGCACCACCGCCACCGTCCTCGACGTGCACAAGGTCAAGCGCGGCGAGAAGGTCGGCTACTGGCAGCGCACGATGCCCGCTGACGGCCACATCGTCGTCGTCAGCGGCGGCACGGCCCACGGCATCGCGCTCGAGGCGCCGACGTCCGCGGCGACCCCCCGGCAGCGCGTGGTCTCCGCCGTGAACGGCTCGGTCGAGGCGCTCGGCTGGGCCCGCAGCCCGTTCACAATCGGCGGCAAGAAGCGCTGGTTCGTCGAGCCCCCCCACATGCAGGCCTCGATGGTCTTCCTCCCAGGCTCACGCGGCGTGCCCGGAGTAGGCGACGATATCCCCGTCGAGCTCCGCCTCACGACCGCCACCGTCGACGAGGTCGTACTCGAGGACTGAGGCCCCGCCGTTGTGGACGGCGCTCGGTCCCGTCGCTGCACTCAGCGGTGACCTGCGGCCGCGCTCGGCGAACTTGCGCTTCGTAAGACTCCATAGAGGATCATCGGTCGCTGCGTTCCATTGGGGTTTCTCCTGGGGGCGGTGTGCGCCGGGCATTGTGACTCCCAAGTCCTCCGGCAAGCACAGTCAATCGCGGGATCTGCCTTCGCGGAGCCCCTCAGTCAGTGGCCATACAGAGCCGTACGCGGAAGGGTCAGGCCCTCTATCTCGCACAGGCCGGGGCGCGCGTGATCCCGGGTAGGTACCGAGAGCTTTCGTCAGCTGTCAGGGGGTCGCCGATCCTGCTGCACAGGTCAGTCTTGACTGATGCACGATCGATCGTCCAGGTCCGTACGATGCCGCTCTCTCCGGTCGCGGCGAGCAGGGCGCCATCAGCGATGAACCTGGTCTCGTACGCGCTGTTCAGCGACCCGTCCAGCTCGAACATGACCGATTGGTCCTTGAGGTTCCAGACCCAGAGCAGTCCGTCCGCCGAGGCGGCCGCCACCGTATTGGCGTCCGGAGTGATCGCTAGTCCGTAGATCGCCGACAACGCGTCTTTGTGCTCCTGGGCCAGCACCGGAACCCGGGGGTCGTTCAAGTTCCACACGCTCACAGTGCCCACATCGGTCCCGATCACGAGAAGGCCTCCGTGCCCTGTGATCTGGACGGAAGGAGTCGCGTCGGTCCGAATGGTCGCGGTGTTGGAAGGGCTGGCAGGGTTACTCGTGTCCCATACCTGGACCTGGTCCCCGGCCAGGCTCACCGTGAGGATCGAACGCTCGGGGTCGAATGCCACGATCATTGGTGTGTCAGCGCTCAGACTGGACACCGGGTGCCATGATCCGTCGTCGGACCGATTCACGATCTCGACGGTCGCACCCTGGCTCGGAGCCACAGCGAGAAGGTCACCGGTCGCGTCGAACGAGATCGACCGTATCGCTCCGGAATCGATGACCTGATCGACGCGGGCATTCTCGGCACCGGTCGGCGTGAGATCCCAGGTGACGATTGCTCCCGAGCGTGTTCCCACGCACATGCGGCTGCCATCCGGCGAGATTGCTAGCGCGGTGGTGCTCTTGAGGCCATCCGGCACCTTCGGCGTCGGCATGGCGACGAGCCGTTGCCCGTCGACCCCCCAGAGCGAAATCAATCCGGAGGATGCCCCGGCGAACCACCGTCGCCCTCCGGTGTCACTGGCGAACTGCCAGATGGGCTTTCCGCTCCACCGCAGGACCGGTGACTTCTCTTGCCAGATCCGTACGGCGCCATCGACGCCGGATGTGACGATCGATGATCCGCTCCAGGCGACGTTGCTCACCTTCGACGGGTCAGACAGCTCTCTCGCAGTGCTTCCGTCTGGCACCGAGACGAGATAGGTGTGCTGATCCGAACTGGCGACCGCGAGTGTGCTGCCGTCCGGCGAGTACGCCAACCCGTTGATCCAGTCGGCCCCCACAGTCAGGGGCGTCAACGCGCTGCCATCCGCCAGGTTCCATAAGGCAACCCTCGGAGCGTTGTACGCGGCGGCAAGGGTGCGCCCATCGGGACTGACGGCAAAGGCCTGGATCCGCGTTGACGCGGCGGCCCCGGCGTCGATGAACCCGTTACCCGGCACGAACGTCCCGCCTGCCAGCCGCCAACTGGCGACCTTGCCGTCGCCAGCCGTGTAGAGAGTGTCCCCCACGAAGGCCACCGCCCGCGTGGGCGCTGGGATGGTCGCGAGTGTGGACGCGGTCCCGTTCTCCAGGTTCCACACCGATGTATTCGACTCGGTCCCGAAGGCGACCATGCCGCCGTCAACCGAGATCGCAGCCGAGTAGGCGGTCGAGGCCTCAGCAACCGAGCGCACCAGAGTCGGGGTACCAGTCACCTCCCACACGGCGGTCATGGCGCTTCCGGCTACCGCAGCCAGGTAGCGAGAGCCAACGAGTTCGACGGCCACTCCGTAGATGGGATTCCCTTGCGTGTTCGTGATGACCCGCGTTCCCTGGGAACTGGCGAGCTCCTCCTGGCGCCACACCGTGAGGCCGCCAGCGCCGTCACCCCGTACGACGACGCGGCCGTCGCGGGATGCGGCGACGGTGGCCGATCCGACCCCCAGCCAACGGGTGGGGACGTCGGTTGCGCTGACGTCCAGGAGCGCCGATCGGCCCTCGACCGTGTCACTGAGTGCCGATGCGGTGAGTGCCATCTGGGCCCTGAGGTTAGGGTCCTTGATTCTTAGGGAGGCAGCATTGCCAGCGATCTGGCGCGACTGCGCGGCCAACTGCACCGACTGCGTACGCGTATACATGTAGCTCGTGATCGCTGCAAGGACGATGGCGATCGCCAGCATCGCCGAGATGACGGCCCGCTGTCCCCGCAACCGGCTGTTCGTTCTCTGCTCGATCTGAAGCCGCGTCGCGAAGTGCTGCTCGCTCGCTGTGAGGAACTCCCGCTCGAGTGCGGTGAGTGGCGCTTCCTCCCAGGGACCGGCGATGACTTCTTGAAGTCCCGGAACCCTGTTCACGGGCAGCAACAGATCATCCGAACGCGCGTTGTCGCTCCATGCTTGCGCCGCGTGCCGTACATGGTCGAGCGCTCGAAGCCGGTCACGGTCCTGGGCGACCCAGCCCGCCAACCGGGCCCAACTCGTGAGGAGGGCGTCGTGGCTGATCTGGACTTGGGGTGAATCCGACACCGACACGAGCCGTTCCTGGATGAACGGTTTGAGGAGTGTCATCTGGTCCGGCGTGAGATCCGACAGATCGACGGCACGACGCCTCACCGCCGACTCATCGATTCTCACCAACGTCAAGAACGTGGCCTGCGCGAGTTCGAGGCTCGTCTCAGGAAGTTGCGCGTACACCTTCTCGGCCAGCGCGTTCACGCTTCCGGGAAGTCCGCCGTTCGCAAGGTACTCGGCACTCGTCATCGCCCCGTCAGAACGACGATTCGCCCAGGTCACCATGAGGGCGTTCGACAGGAGCGGCAGGGTTCCCCCGGACAATGTCGCCTGTTCGGACGACAGCCCGACATCACGGAGGACGAGTTCGACGAGAGTCTCTTCGACCTTTGCACCGAGTCGTTCGCAAGGGCGTCGGACGACTTCTCGAACCTCATTCGTCGTCATCGGCGTGATGACGAACGGCCGGCTGATCGGCTCAGAAAGTGCGGGGATCTCCGCCAACCGCGCGAACGCGTCCGATCTCACCGCCATCACGACGACAACTCCGTCAGGCAGTGATCCGAGACTGGTGAGCGGCTGCATTCCGACGTCGTCAAGCCCGTCTTCGATCTGATCAAGAATCCACAGTTCAGGATCGCTGGGCGGGGTTGCCACCGCCCCCGGGAGATCATCCAGAGCGAGGAAGCGTGCGGTCCAACCGCCGAGGAGGCCCGACTCAAGGCATTCCCGGCCGGCCAATCCGGAGGCCACCAGCGATGACTTACCCGAGCCTGATCCCCCCACCACCACCACGATGGGCGACGCCGTCCCCCGTGCTGCCTTCACTGCCGATGCCAGGCGTTCCGTCTCAGCGTCACGACCGAAGAAGAGCTCGGAGTCGGAAACTCCGTACGGAGCCAGCCCGAGGTACGGCGACGTCGACGGATCAATGGCGCGGGCATCATCAGCCCCCGTCCACAGAGTGGAGGTCAACCGATCCTCGAGGCCGAGAGCCGTCGCCAGTTTGGAGAATTCACCACGCAGTGCGGGGGTCGGGAAGTACCGACCATTCAACCAGCCCTGCACCGTGGCTGCTGGTGCGCCCGCAAGACGAGCGGCGGCGCGGATGGACATGTGCTGCTCGATCCGTGCAGCGTTAAGGGCGGCGGCGAGCGAAGCGCGTTCGTCCGAGGGCGGGGTGGCCATAGAGAGAGCCTGGCAGAACCCCTGGGGTACGTCACATCGGGGTCTCGAGAACTCGTACATCCCCGTTCGCCATTCTCACCGACCGTTGGTTCCGGGTCGCTATCGAACTCTGGACGAGGTCATGTTGGATGACTGACTCCGTCCCCGAAGTTGTCGTTCTGACAGCAGTCGGGAGCCGCGCGAGACCTCAGTCCCCCGAACTTGTCGTCATCAGCCCCAAATCAGGGCGTAAAGCGACTACTTCAGGGGACTCGCTCGTAGGGGGTGGTCCGAGGCCCGTAATGGCGACCACTTAGGGGGATTGCCCGACCTACGTCGCTTCGATCAGCCGACGACGATCAGTACGGCTCGCTTGTCGGCGGCGGACTGGAGGTAAAACTTGCGGAGCTTCTCGAAGGCCGGGACGACCTTCTTCTCGAGCACGTCGGGGTCACCCCAGATCGGCGGGTACACGCTGGCGTCGAGCATCTGGTCGATGTCGAACGCGTCACGCACGTCGTCGGCGCTCACCGGCTCAAGGGCGGTCGCAATCTTCGCGACCGCGGTGGCGTCGATGAGCCGTACGGGGTGACCGGGCTGGCTCGGCAGCTCGGCCCCGCCGAGGATCGCATCCTCTGCGCCACTCGGGATGTCCTCGCCGGCGGCGAGGAGCCACTTCAGCCCGTGCCAGGTCGTCTTGAGCTCGATGTGCTGCTTGCCGGGGACGGCTGCCAACTTCGTTGCGGCAGTCGGGTCGGCGACAAGCTGGGCGCGCTCCTCGTCGTTGAGGCTGCGCGCAACCCATGGCATGGGCATAAGTCCTACTTCCAGAGGGTTGCGAGACTGAACGCGGCGGCGATCAGGCCCATGGCGATGAGGATGTTCCAGTTGCCCCAGTCCTTCATGACAGGGACCATGCTGCCGGCGATGTAGTAGACCACCAGCCACGCGACTCCGACGAGACCGACCGTGATGAACAACGGCGGCACCCAGGCGCGCTGACCGGGCATGATCGTGCGACGCTGCTTGACCTGACGGTTTTCGACGAGATCTTTGGCTCTCTTGAGCTTCTTCTTCTCCTCGGCAACCTTCCGTGTCTTGGACTCCGGCACGCCGCACCTCTCTTCCTGTCCGCACTAGGGTAGTCAATGCCGCCCTCCCGAGCAGCATCGGCGGTCACCGAGGGTCCGCCCGCCCCGCGAGGAGAGTCATGTCCCGCCGTCCCGCAGCCGCCGTACGGCGAGCCGTGGTCCGGGCTCGGATCAAGGGCAGGGGCGGACGTCGTACGGCCGGCGCCAGGCTCATCACCGTCCTCGTCCTTGCCGTCGCTGGGTTCATGATGGCGTCTGCGGCCGTCGCCGCCCGCGGCCAGGACCTGCGACCGAACCGCAACACCGACCTCATCGAGCTCGTACGAGCCCAGGCCGCGCGCAACGTCGCCCTCGCCAAGCAGGTGGGCGACCTACGCAGCGAGGTGGACAAGCTCTCCAGCCAGCAGGGTGGCGCCGTCGCCGACAACTCAGCCGCGGCGGCCGCCGCTGGACTCACCGCCGTGAAGGGCCCGGCCGTGTCGGTGACGCTCACGGACGCCCCGCCGAACGTGAAGCCCGTCGGCGTCGCCGAGGAGCTCCTCATCGTCCACCAGCAGGACATCCAGGCCGTCGTCAACGCCATGTGGCAGGGCGGCGCCGAGGCGATGAGCATCCAGGGCCAGCGGGTCACGTCGCGTACGGGCATCAAGTGCGTCGGTAACAGCGTCCTGCTTCACGGCGTCCCGTACGCACCCCCGTACGTCATCGTCGCCATCGGCAACCAGAAGGCGATCGAGCAGTCGCTGGACAGCTCCACGTACCTGCAGGCCTACCGTCAGTACACCGACAGGTACGGCCTCGGCTACTCCGAGAAGCGCATCACCGAGGCCACCCTCGACGCGTACACCGGCGCCATCGGGCTCGGGTACGCCAAACCTCAACCGAAGTAGCGGACTGCGCGGCCTACTTCACCGCCATCAGCGGTGCGAGGCCGCGTCCGCGTTCGACCGCCTCTGTGTCGCCGCACTCGGCGAGCCACGTGGCGAGCATCTGGTAGCCCCACTCGGTGAGGACGGATTCGGGGTGGAACTGTACGGACTCGACGGGGAGCCACTTGTGCCGCACACCCATGATCACCCCGTCGGCGGTCCACGCCGTCACGTCGAGGTCGCCCGGCATCGACTCCGGAAGGATCGCGAGCGAGTGGTACCGGGTGGCGCGCAGCGGTGACGGCAGTCCCGCGAAGACGCCCGTGCCGTTGTGGAAGACCTCTGACGTCTTGCCGTGGCGCAGCTCCGGGGCGCGATCGACCACGCCTCCGTACGCCACGCCCATCGACTGCAGCCCGAGGCAGACACCGAAGATGGGCAGCTTCCCGCCGTACCGGCGGACCAGGTCGATGCACACGCCTGCACGCTCAGGCGTACCGGGCCCGGGCGACAGCAGGATCCCGTCGAAGCCCGACACCCAGTCGTCGCCGGCGAACCTCGCGTCGTCGTTGCGCCAGACCTCGACCTCAGCGCCGAGCTGGCCCAGGTACTGGACGAGGTTGTAGACGAACGAGTCGTAGTTGTCGACCACCAGGATCCGCGTCATGCGCTCATTCTCGCCCGGACAGAAGACCGCCCGACGCACGGTCCACGCCGGGGACTCGGACGAGGACTAGGACTAGGACTTGGACTTGGACGCCGTCGCGGTCGCGGTTGAGCTCGCGGAGCTCGTCGCGCTGGCCGTCGGAGGCGTCGACGGGGCCGTGGCGACGACGATCGTCACCGGCTTCGTACGGTCGGCGACAGCGTCCGGGATCGGGTCGGTGCTGATCACGCGACCAGGCGCGGAGGTCGTGGACTGCTGGTACACGACCTTGACCGTGCCGAATCCGGCATCCTTCGCCTTCTGCGTGGCGGTGTTCTCGTCGTACCCCAGAAGGTTCGGGAACGGCGACTGCCCGGTCGCGTACGTCACCGTGATCTGGGTGTTCTTCGCCACCTCCGCCCCTTCGGCGGGGTTGATGGAGACCACGTTGTTGGCGACCGACGTGGGCGGCTCCGTGGTCGCCGGGACGAGATCGACCTTCGTGAACCCCGCTTGCGTGAGGAGCTGCTTGACGGCGTCCTTGTTCTGGCCCGTCAGCCCTGTCGGAATCTTCATCTTGGCCGGACCGACGTTGACCGTGATCGTCACGTCGGATCCCTGGTTGACCTGCACGCCCTGCACCGGGTTCTGCTCGGTGACGGTGTTGACGGTGTTGTCGTCGGGTCCCTCGATGGTCTTGACGACCGCGTGGAGCTTGGCGGACGTGAGCGTGTCGGTGGCGTTCTTCTCCGTCATGCTCAGCACCTGCGGCACAGGGACCTGGGCCACGGCCGGCGTCTTGGAGTTCCACCAGAACGCGAACGCGCCGATGAGCGCCACCGCGAGGACGGCAGCGATGATGCCGATGACGAGCCCCGTACGGCTCCGAGGCCGTCTCGGCTCCCGGTTCGGCGATTCGGGTGACTCAGGGAACGCGCGTTGGGGCAGCACGGTCGTGGACGGGCTGATCACCGGGCCGGGTACGACCGGCGCGAGAGCGGTAGCCGCCACCGCCGCCTCAGGTACAGCCACCATCGGCAGCTGCGCCGTCGGCGACAGCCCGGCGAGGAGCCTCGCGATGTCGTCGCGCATCTCCTTCGCCGACTGGTACCGCTTCTCGGGGTCCTTCTCGAGTGCCTTGAGCGTGATCGCGTCCATGTCCGGGGTGATCACGCTGTCGAGCGAGGACGGCCGTACAGGCAACTCGCGTACGTGCTGGTACGCCACGCTCACGGGCGAGTCACCCTTGAACGGCGGCTCGCCGACGAGCAGCTCGTACAGTAGGCAGCCCGCCGCGTACACGTCGGAGCGATTGTCGACGGTCTCACCGCGCGCCTGCTCCGGCGACAGGTACTGGGCGGTCCCGATCACCGCGGCCGTCTGGGTCATCGAAGCGGACGTGTCGGCGACCGCACGGGCGATCCCGAAGTCCATGACCTTCACCTGACCGGTGGAGGTGAGCATCACATTCGCGGGTTTGATGTCGCGGTGGATGATGCCGGCAGTGTGGCTGTACTGGAGTGCGTCCAGCACGCCGATCTCCATCTCGAGCGCACGCTCGGGGAGAATCTTGCGTCCCTCGCGGAGGAGATCACGCAACGTGTGGCCGACGACGAGCTCCATGACGATGTACGGGACGTGGACGTCCGACGCGGGATCGAGCTGCTCGCCCGTGTCGTACACGCTCACGATGTTGGGATGGTTCAGCCCCGCCGCGGCCTGCGCCTCGCGACGGAACCGTGCCTGGAAGGTCGAGTCGCCCGCGAGATCGATGCGCAGGATCTTGATCGCTACGGGACGACTGAGCCGCGTGTCGAGCGCTCGCCGGACTTCCGCCATGCCACCGCGGCCCAGAACCGGCCCCACCTGGTAGCGGCCGCCCAGCAGCGTCCCCTGCTCGGCTGTCACCATGACCCTCCCACGACCCTTGCCCGACTGATCAGTCCCGGCACATTGTGACCATTCAACATGAGAGAGGGCTGAACGTGCTTGTCGGGGCCTCTCAAGATTGGGTTAGCGCAGCGTGAGTTCTTCATCGCGAGGCCTCGATCAAGGCCTTGGCGATGGGTCCGGCAAGCGCTCCGCCCGCGATGTCCGTACGGTCCACGTTCGCATCCTCGATGAACACCGCGATGGCGATGTCGGGGTCCTTGGCGAACGACACGAACCATGCGTACGGGTTCTTCGTGGGGTCCGTCTGCGCCGTACCGGTCTTGCCGCCGACGACGACACCAGGGACCTGCGCCTTCGTACCGGTCCCCTTCTGAACGACGTTGACCATCATCTGCTGCAACGTCTGGGCCGAGGCGGCCGACAGCGCCTGCTTGTCGTCGGGGCCATGCCGGTACAGCACACGCAGGTCGGCGCTACGGACCTCACTGACGAGGTACGGGGTCTTGAGCACTCCGTCGTTGCAGATCGCCGAGACGACCATCGCCATCTGCAGAGGGCTGGCGGCGACGTCGTACTGCCCGATCGCGCTGAGCATCGTCTGCGCGGCGTCGACCTTCGTGGGGAACTGGCTCTTCGCGGCGTTGACATCGGTCATCGGCGTCGTGTTGAACCCGAACTTTTCCGCCTGGGCACGGATCTTGTCCGCCCCCAGCATCGCCCCGAGGTTCGCGAACGCCGTGTTGCACGACAGCTGCAGCGCCCTGTCGATCGTCTGCTGGGTGTTGCCGCAGTTCGACTCGTTGCCCAGCACGCTCGTCGAGTTCGGCAGCGTGAGCTGGGACGGAGTGTTGACGAGCGTGTCGGCCGCCATGCCGTTCTCGAGGGCGGTGGCTGCGGTGACGAGCTTGAACGTCGAGCCCGGCGGGTAGATCTCGCGGGTTCCCCGGTCCGACAAGGGCCTCGTCGGGTCCGCGTTGAGCGCTGTCCAGGCCGCTCTGGCGGCGGTCAGGTCGTGCGTGGCGAGTGTGTTCGGGTCGTACTTGGGGGTCGAGACCATCGCGAGGATCGCGCCCGTCTTGGGGTCGAGCGCCACGACGGCGCCCTTCTTCGTACCGAGCTGCTCCATCGCGACCTGCTGCAGCTTCGGGTTGATCGTGGTCTGGATGGTCGCGCCCACCGGCGTAGCACCGGTGAACATGTCGACCAGCCGGTCGAGCGTCTGGCTCGATGCCGTACCGGCCAGCTCGGTCGAGTACTTCGACTCCAGCCCTGAACGGCCGAAGTCGTACGCGTACCAGCCGGTCACCGTCGCGTACAGGCTGCCCAGAGGGTACGAACGCTGGTACTCAAAGCGGTCCTTCACTGGCGTCGTCGTCGCGACCAGGGTGTCACCGGCGAGGATGGCGCCCCGGTTCTGGGCGAACTCGGCGTCGAGCACGCGGCGGTTCCTGTTGTCCGCCGACAGGGACGCCTGGCGCCACAGCTGGACGACGCTCACGTTGACCATCAGCGCCAGGAAAAGGACCGTGGCGACGAGCGCGGTACGGCGGATCGATGCGTTCACTGTTCCTCCTGGTCGAACCGGAACAGCTGCGTCGGTTCGTCGGGATCGGTGACCGGCCGTGTCACGGTCGAGATGGATGATTCGTCCGTCGGCGGCGGGGTGAAAGCGGCCGTCGCCTCCATGTCGGCCGTGTCGGGCAGGGCGCGGGCCGGGGGCTTGTCCTCGACGGGCAACCCAGGGCTCGACGCCGTACGGGGTTGGGGGCGCGGCACGGGCTGCGTCGGCCGGAGCATGATCACCTGCGTGGCGTCGGCCGACAGCGACGCCACGTCACCCTCGTCGACCCGCACGGCCACAGGGCGCCGGGCCTCGTGGCTCACGAGAAGCATGACGGCCATGACCAGCCAGTTCGCCACCATCGACGAGCCGCCCTGAGACATGAACGGCGTGGTGAGGCCGGTGAGCGGCAGCAGCCGCGTGACCCCGCCGATGATGGCGAAGACCTGGAGCGCGAACACCAGGGAGAGCCCGGCCGAGAGCAGCTTGCCGAATGGCTCCGTACAGCTGAGAGCGGTGCGCAGGCCGCGCGCGACGATGATGCCGTAGACGAGGATCACCGCCATCAGCCCCACGACACCGAGCTCCTCGCCGATCGCCGCAGTGATGAAGTCACTCTTCGCGAGCGGGGTCAGGCCCGGGCGTCCCAGGCCCCAGCCGCGGCCGAGCAGGCCGCCGTACGCGAAGCCGAACTGTCCCTGGATCACCTGGTAGTTCTGGTCGTAGTTGCTGAACGGGTCGAGCCAGGAGCTGACCCTCACGCCCACGTAGGCGAAGCGCTGGTAGGCGAACCACCCGCCGGCGGCGAACAGGAGCCCTCCGAGGACGACCCAGCTCGAGCGCCCGGTGGCGAGGTACACCATGGCGACGAACAGACCGAAGAACAGCATCGAGGTGCCGAGGTCCTTCTGGTAGATGAGGACGAGCATGCTCGCCACCCACATCACCGCGATCGGGCCGAGGTCCCTGGCGCGCGGCAGCGTGAACCCCAGCACCTTCGGGC
>Ga0209540_10002500_pt1 | contig 13086 bp, 12 predicted proteins | sample BarGraIncu01121A_FD_184501 | JGI IMG/M metagenome (GOLD analysis project Ga0209540, IMG submission 184501) | Arctic peat soil microbial communities from Barrow, Alaska - Barrow Graham LP Incubations 011-21A (SPAdes) (version 2) | ecosystem: Environmental > Terrestrial > Soil > Wetlands > Peat... | reverse complement strand
ATTCTGGGAAGGCGGGCTACAAATTACAATTCAACAATTGTGCCAATAACAGGAGGGCCTGCACCCGTTTTGCATGAGTATTAATTGAACACAATTATAATAGAAGTTGAATTTATAGATCAAAAATAAAAAAAGATGATAACACACATACAAAGTGGAATTTGTCACCCTGTTCACAAATCAATACATTGTTCAAATTGCACACAGAAAGTTGCATACCCATAAGAATAAATCTGTATTGACACTCCGGGGGAGTGGTCCTATAATTGTCATATGAACGAGTGCGCAGATGAACACATGACGAAGCCGGAGTAGCGGCATTGTCATCATAATGAGAAGTTCATTCCATTTGTTCTGTTTCTAATTATTCAAAGTACGGGAGGACTAAATATGCCGGACCGGGAGATGCTTTTTGAACTGCAGGGGCTTGAATGCGCGAATTGTGCTGCCAAAATTGAGACCAGAGTTAAATCCATGCCGCAGATATCAGCAGGGGAAGTTAATTTTATGCAGCAATCCCTTCGTGTCATTCTGACGAACAGGGAACAGGAGAGCGCGGCAGTCCGGGAGATTGAATCCATCGTTCATTCTTTTGAGCCTGATGTCACCGTTAGAAGGCTTACGGCCGGGTTCGGCGTACATGCCGGAGCAAAGGCGCAGGACGGAGTTAAGATACAGGCCGGATCCAAGGTGCAGGCCGACTCATGCAATGCAGACGGGTGTGACTGCGGTTCGGCTTTTCTGCCGGATTCATTACTTGCAGACAGCGAAAAAAAGGAAAAGAAGATAGCGGATCTTAGGATTCAACTCGCTGTGGGGGCTGCTATTTATGCCGCCGCTTTTGTACTCGATCATTGGAGCGGTGTTTCGAAGACGGTTTTTCTTGCGCTGTACTTGGCATCTTACCTGATCCTCGGGTTCCCTGTCCTTCTGAAAGCAGTGAATAATATCCGCAAGGGCAGGGTTTTTGACGAGAATTTCCTTATGGCTATTGCAACTATTGGTGCATTTTTGATTTCACAATGGTCGGAGGCTGTTGCCGTTATGCTGTTCTATCAGGTGGGAGAGTATTTCCAGTCGACTGCTGTGCACCGCTCGAGGCGGTCGATTTCTGAACTTCTTTCGATCCGTCCGGATTATGCGAATGTACAAAGAGGTGACGCTCTGCTAAAGGTTCGTCCGGATTCGGTATCAATTGGGGAGAGGATTGTTGTTAAGCCGGGCGAGAAGGTGCCGTTGGACGGGGTGGTCCTTACTGGCAGCTCGGCTCTTGATACTTCGGCACTCACCGGTGAGTCGGTATTTCGTGATGTGGAACCGGGAGACGCGATTCTTTCGGGCTGCATTAATAAGCAGGGAGTGCTGACTATTGAAGTGACGGCGTCCTTCGGTGAATCGACCGTCTCGAAGATCATTGAGATGGTTACGAATGCCGGAAGCCGTAAGACAAGAAGTGAGAACCTGATTACACGTTTTGCCGGTATCTATACTCCTATTGTGGTTGCGGCCGCTGTGATTCTTGCCATTGTTCCGCCGCTATTATTCGACGGGAATTTCCAGGTCTGGATTTACAGAGCGCTATCCTTTCTTGTGATTTCATGCCCTTGTGCCCTCGTAATTTCTGTTCCTCTTGGCTATTTCGGAGGAATTGGCGCCGCCAGCAGGAAAGGGATTCTTATAAAGGGAAGTAACTTTCTTGATGCCCTGGATCGTGTTGACAAGATTGTTTTTGACAAGACAGGTACTTTGACGAAAGGTGTATTTTCCGTATCTAAGATTATTCCGGCGGGCAGCCGAAGTGAAGAAGAACTTCTGAGGACAGCTGCTATGGCCGAAGGCTATTCCGACCATCCGATTGCTGTCTCGGTGCGTAGAAACGCTCAGGAAAAAGGGGTGATACCAACTCTTTTGGAGACACAGGCATATAAGGAAACAGCGGGAAGGGGCGTGTCTGTGAATACACCCGAGGGGGAGATTCTTGTTGGAAATAGAAAAATGATGACGGAGTCCCTTGTTGCGGATGTACCCGACCCGGTTACGGCAGGGACGCTGTTGTTTGTAGCGATAAATAATCAGTTCGCAGGATACTTTGAGATAGCAGATGAGACCAAATCAGAGGCAGCGCGTTCTATCGCACAACTGCGCGATATGAATATCAGTAATATTTCTATTCTGACGGGCGATCACGCAGCATCAGCCGACAAAGTCGCCGGAGAGCTCGGAATAACGGAGGTATATTCGGAACTGCTTCCTTCACAGAAACTCGAAAAAATTGAAGAGCTGCTTGCCGTGAGAAGCGTAAGTCAGGCGCAAAACAAGAGGAGGTCTGGCCAGCCGGGGACACTTGTGTATGTCGGTGACGGAATAAATGACGCGCCTGTTCTGGTCAGGGCGGATATTGGCATTGCTATCGGAGCGATGGCATCGGGAGCGGCGATAGAAGCGGCGGATATCGTCATAATGACAGACGACATGGAAGCTCTCCCGAAGGCAATCCGTATTGCGAGAAAAACAAAGAGAATCGTAATGGAGAACATCTTCTTTGCCCTTTTTGTAAAGGTACTGATTCTGGCTCTTGCGGCTCTTGGACTTACCAATCTCTGGTTTGCGATTTTTGCAGATGTCGGTGTAGCGGTACTTGCCATACTGAATTCCGTACGGGCCGGGAAATAATAAATATAGTCAGATTTTGAAAAGAAGGTTCTCTCCTTCCATCGGCCAGGGCGTGAGCCCTAAGAGGTCGACAGCCAGCGGGCAGATGTTTAATAGACTTCCGCCCGTTTTTGTGTCTCCCTGCGGGACATTTTTGCCGGCGGCCAGATAGAATGTATGGTACAAATCGCGGTCCAGTGCATATCCATGCTGCCCCGCTTCGAAATTGCCGAAACAGTAACCGGAGGACGCAGCAAAACCATAGGCGAATTCCCGGTCCGCACCGGACTCATTCATTTCTACGGGTGTAAGAAGACGGTCTACAAAGGGTTCCTTCAGGTAACTATCAACAAATGCAGTGATTTTGTCTTTGTTCTGCGGATTGTAAAGCTTCAGGAAACAACAGCCGCCCGCACTGTGGAAATAGGCATCGGAAAAGGAAAGCCCGGATTGCAGAAGCGCATCATTTGGCTTTATGGCGGTGTGAACCGCGCAGCAATTGTGGTCGCTGAATACGATTATTGATGTGGTGTCTGTCAGACCTGCTTCTTCAACGCTCGCTATAAGATCGCCTAAGCGTTTGTCGAGCTGATGAAGTGATTCCCGTGCCTCCGGGCTATCAGGCCCGAAATGATGTTTTTCCAGATCGGCATTAAGGAGATGGACCATCGTGAGGTCAGGCTTCCTGCGCCTGATCGTGTCACAGGCGATGGCCGTTGTAAACAAATCAAGCCCGGCATGATCGTGGGTCAGCATCAATCGGCCGAACCTGAGGAAAGCAGACATAACATACCCGGTTGATCCATATCGGAGCATGCGTCCGATACGCAGCAAAGCCGGCAGATGTCCTGCTATTTCGACGAAATTGAAGCGTATGTTAGGTGAACCGCCGGTGACAGGGTAGAGAACCGTGCATACTGTTTTTCCGGCTTTTGCAGCTTCGTCTATTAAAGTTCTTGCCTGTATGTATTTGACGTGAAAACGCCATCTTTCGCCTTTTTGGCCGGGTTCCTTAAAATCATTGTCAATAATGCCGTGCGTTCTCGGCAGAACTCCGGTCTGGATGGTGGTGTGCGTCGGATACGTGTTGGAAACAAACACGGAGGAGACTTCGCGGACAAGCGTGCCGCGGGCACACAGAGAGGCAAAATTCGGCAATGTGAGAAGTACATCTATGTCCTGGCTGCCGACAGCGTCAAACGATACCATCAGCAGGCGTTCATTTCTTGTCATATTAGAATCCTTTCACGAAAAACAGTAAATCCGGCGGAAAAATATTGATCCTATTATATTCCCAAAATACAAAACTGTCTGTACATAATGAGTGAAGAGAAGACATCGGCAGAGGCTTTTCCCGCGCAGCAATGACGCTGCCGTGTTATTATATAGATAGCGGACAGAAGATAATTATCAATTGGCTTTTCAGGAAGACAGACATAAATGGTCACTGCAGCAACAGGCGGGCATTTACTTGAAAAGGAGCGTGATTTTGTGAGATACGTTTTGAACCAGGGTAACTGGAGGGCGGTTGTTGATACATTAGGCGCAGAAATGATTTCCTGCAGGGAAAAGGATCTGGAATATGTCTGGTCGGGTAATCCGGCGTACTGGACGGGTCACGCACCCGTTCTTTTCCCGGTCGTATGTGCCTTGCGAAATGACCGGACGAGCTTCGGCGGACTGCCGTTCGCAATCAAACAACACGGATTTGCCAGAAAAAGCGAATTCACAGTGGTGGCGGTCACGGAAGACAGCATTTCACTGAAGCTTATGGATTCCCTCGAGACACGGGAACAATATCCGTTTGCATTTGGGCTGGTTATCCGCCACCAACTGACGGAGAATGGATATCAGACAACTTATGAAGTGCAGAACACCGGTTCGGGCGTCCTCCCGTTTGCCATCGGGGGACATGCCGGCTTTAACTGCCCGCTTCAGGCCGGCGAGGCTTTCTCGGATTACCGAGTGATTTTTGAAAAGAACGAGGACCCCGCCGCATACCTTTTAAATGACAAGGGCCTTATGTCAACAGAGCGAAAGAAAGAGGTGCTGATCAAAGACGGTACGGTTCTTCCTGTTACGGAGGCTGTTTTTGCTGAATCAGCATTGGTATTTCTTCATATTAATTCCAGAAAATTGTCTCTCGTGCATCGCGAAAAAGGCACGGGGATCGATTTTGTTTTTGATAATTTCTGCAATTTCGGGATATGGACGCCGCCCGGTAAAGGAGCGCCGTTTCTTTGCCTGGAGCCCTGGCAGGGAATTCCGTCGTACGAGGATGATGCATGGATCTTTGAAGAGAAATCCGATGTGGTATTCCTGCCGGCGGGAAGCGTCTATAAAGCCGGGTACGAGATGGTGCGCTGCGGATAATAGTGTGACGCAGTTAAATGGGTTTGAATATGTCTGAGGAGGACGGGAAATGACTGACAGGACAACCGGAATCGCTGAAAATACAAAAGAGCAAAAGAGAGTATTTCTGATCGTACTGGATAGCTTTGGTATCGGCCGGCAGCCGGATGCCGCAGCTTTCGGGGATGAAGGCAGCAATACGCTGGCGGCAGTAGCGACAAGTCCCCTGCTTGAGGCGCCGAATCTTACAAGACTCGGCCTTTTCTCAATAGACGGTGTCCGGGAGGATGTGCTCTCTGCCCGCGAAGGAGTGCCCGAGGCTGTTGGACAGAAGCTTTTCGCGATGCCGGAGAGCAGCTTTATTCCGGACGGTGCATATGCACGCCTTGAAGAAATGAGTATTGGTAAAGATACGACAATCGGACACTGGGAAATCGCCGGCATTATTTCCGAAAACCCCATGCCTGTCTATCCGAATGGATTTCCGCCTGAAATAATTGCGGCTTTTGAAGCGGCAACCGGGCGCAAAACAATCTGCAACAAGCCCTATTCGGGTACTGACGTAATCAGGGACTTCGGCAAAGAGCATGTAGAAACAGGAGCACTCATTGTGTATACGTCCGCGGACAGCGTATTTCAGATTGCCGCACACGAGTCTGTGGTACCGATAGAGGAACAATACCGATACTGCGAAATGGCCCGAAAGATACTTACCGGTCCCCATGCGGTAGGGCGCGTAATTGCGCGGCCTTTTGAAGGCATGTATCCGAATTTCAAAAGAACGGTGAGGCGGCATGATTTTTCGCTGATTCCACCGAAAAAGACGATTATGGATTTGGTTTCCGGGAACGGGAAAGTGATGATTGCGGTCGGGAAAATATATGATATTTTTGCAGGACAAGGCATGACAAAGTTTGTACGGACCTCCGGGAATGCGGATGGTATTGAGAAGACAAAAGAGATCATGAAAGAAAAGTTTGAGGGGATGTGTTTTGTTAACCTTGTCGATTTTGACATGTTATATGGACACCGAAATGATATTGACGGATATGCCGCTGCCATTTCTGCGTTTGATAAAGAGCTTGCAAACATCCTCAAGTTGATGCGGCAGCAGGATATTCTTATGATTACTGCGGATCATGGATGCGACCCGTCCACACCTTCGACAGATCATTCGAGGGAGTGTGTTCCGCTTGTCATATACGGAGAAGGAATAAAAAAAGGAGCGAACCTTCACACCAGAGCCAGCTTCTCAGATATAGCATCAACAATTGCGCAGTATCTGGATATTCCGACGGATCAAAATGGACAAATTTCAGGAACATCGTTTTTGTCGTCATTAACATAGTGCCCATGTGCGCTTATCCGGAGTAAAATGATAATAGATCAAAAAATAGCAGAAAAATGAATAATGGAACTGATGAATTGAAATTTTGCATAGAGCACGTATCAATAGGAGGTATATTTTATGTCTGATTTACATTTAACACCTGAGGAAATTGAAATTCTAGCAGCGGTTGATCATACGATGCTTGCACAGACGTCCACATGGGAACAGATTCTGGCGCTCTGCGAAGAAGCACTTGCCTATAAAGTTGCAAGTGTATGTATCCCGCCTTCTTATGTTAAGCGTGCATCGGAATATCTTTCCGGAAGACTCGCAGTATGCACTGTGATTGGGTTTCCCAATGGATACAACACGACCGCAACGAAGGTTTTTGAGGCAAGGGAAGCGATCGCTGACGGAGCTACGGAAATTGACATGGTTATCAACATAGGCGATGTCCGCCAGGGACATTATGAAGATATACGTGCAGAGCTCAAGGCCATGAGAGAGGTCTGTTCCGGTGTGATTCTGAAAGTTATCGTCGAGACGTGCCTGCTTTCTGATGAGGAGAAGATTCAGATGTGCCGGCTTGTGACGCAGGAGCATGCGGATTTCATCAAGACCTCGACCGGTTTCTCAACAGGCGGAGCAACGCTTGAGGACGTCGTCCTGTTCAAGCACAACATCGGCCCGGATATTCGCGTCAAAGCAGCCGGCGGAATCTCCACTCTTGATGATGCCAAAGCATTCATCAAAGCGGGGGCCTCTCGTCTTGGTACAAGCCGCATCATCAAAATTGTTCAGAAAAAGCACGCGGACGGCTATTAATAAAGTCAAGCAGTTAGGGGAAAAATCACTATGCAGGAATTCTATGCAGAGAATGAGCAAAAAGCACTCGTCGATGCTGCACGCGCAGCGCGCGGCCAATCATACTCACCCTATTCCCATTTCCAGGTGGGTGCGGCTATATTGACCAGGGACGGGGATGTATATACAGGCTGCAACATCGAGTCTGTTTCCTTCTCTCCGACAAACTGTGCGGAACGAACGGCTATATTTAAGGCAGTCAGCGAAGGGAAAAGGGAATTCTCAGCGATTGCTGTTGTTGGGGCTCCTGAAGGCAAACCACTGACTTTTTGTTCGCCCTGCGGCGTGTGCCGGCAGATGATGCGTGAGTTCTGTGATCCCGCGACGTTTCAAATTCTTCTCGCAGAGGAAGATTATCTTACAAGAAGTTACTCCCTTGAGGAGCTTCTGCCAATAGGATTTGGCCCGGAAAATATCAGGTAAAGGAGATCCGTATGATCTATTTGCTTGCCGCACTTCATGCTCTGGTTGATGCAGCCTGTGCGGCTAAGCTATATTCTGCGGCAGGCAGTCTAACTGTGATGGAAATATCATCATGGTTTCTTCTGTATAATCTTATTGCATTTTCGACACAGGCAATACTGGGTGGAATACTGGATACGGTCTTTCATCGACAGCATCTTATCGCAGCCGTCACAGGAGCGGTTATTGTTGCTCTCGGAGCAGCTTTTACGCTTACGCTGCCTGTTTCTGTCTGTATGATCGGTCTGGGAAACAGCCTTTTTCATACCGGAGGCGGAGGGTATTGTCTATCTGTCTCCCGGGGAAAAGCCGCCGGCATCGGCCTCTTTGTCGGACCCGGAAGTCTGGGCCTTGTACTGGGTACTTTATTCCCGGCTGCGAAAGCCTTCTTTGCGGCCGGTCTCATTATCCTTGGAATTGCTGTAATATATCTGGTATCCACGGGAGACCGCTTTCAGATGCGAAAACAAACAGGAGCCCTTTTTGTACTTTCAGAGGACAAACCGCAGGAAGATCTGCCTCTATCGCCGTGGACACGCGTGATGATTGCTGTATTTCTTTGCCTGGCTGTGGTTTTCCGGGCGTTTGGAGGTTCCTTTCCATCTTACTCCTGGAAGAAGGGCGTTACGGCTATTATTGTTGCGGCAATCTTTGTTATGGCGGGTAAGATCGCAGGAGGTTTTGCCTGCGACAAGTTTGGAGCCGTGAGGACAATTATCGTGTCTTCCTTACTGGCGGCTGTAATCATTGCTTTTTTCCCGGATAATGCACCTGCTTCACTGGTCGGAATTCTTGCCTTGAACATGGCCATGCCGGTTACGCTGATTCTCCTTTACCGAAGCATGAACAAGTATCCGGCCTTTGCATTCGGACTGGCGGCCAGCGTTCTTTTCCCCGGAGCTCTTCTGGGAACAATGGCCGGCAGCGGTATGGGAACGGCATCGTCCCCTATCAGAACCGGACTATTCATCAGTTTTTCGTTAATAGCTCTAATATTTGTACTGGTAAGTTGTATGCTCATTGCCCGCAGGGGAAAGAAGGAGGACTTTTCATGATTCTAACTGCTGTCGCTGACAAATTATTGCTGGATGTTGTTTCTGTTCCTGATGTGTCCGGAGCTGTGCCTTTTATTGTTCTTATAGTGCTTGGCTGTGGAATTGCGCTGGTCGCCGGCGTGATTATTCTGCTCTATTTTATTGTCTTTAAAAACAGAAAAAAGAAATGATCAAAGCTGCCGTTCTGACGGTTCTTATTGAGACGAGTCTGTTTTTCCTCTACGGATACCGGCAGAAGACGTTTCTTTATGTTGTCGTGCTTGCAAATCTGCTGACTAATGTCTCGCTTAATCTGGTGGTCTTTCTGTCCGCTCTTCTTTGTGCGCGACAGATCCTGCCGGGCTTTGTCTTGTTTATTGTAATAGCTGCCGGAGAAGCCGCGGCAGTTGCCGTCGAGTATGTTGTCTATGAGACATATATGCAGAACGGTATCCGCGTTATAGCTGCAGGTGTAAATGCAGATAAAAATGCAAATAGAAACGCAGATAAAAATGCGTGTGTAAATGCAGATGAAGTTTCAGCTGCAGCTTCCGATGAAATCCCCGGAGGAATACGAAGCTCCCGCCAGAAGCGCCGGCTTTTTCTACAGGTACTCTTGTCGAACGCCGTGTCTTTTGGGGCGGGACTTCTCCTTACGCATTTTTCCGGATAAGGGATTCGGATCAAATCAGAGATTTCACAGGCTTTTCATAAAGTGAGATAAACATGATCAGAAACCCGATGAAGCCAAGTATGGTGGCTGCGAACAGCATACTGTGCAGTCCCCATCTGTCTATGACGAATCCCGCTCCCAGATTTCCGAATACATTTCCGATTCCAAGTCCAGCGACCATGGATATTGCCTGGGCACGTATTCTGTCGGCATCCGATACGGAGTGATCTGAGAAATGCACGGCTGCGGGAGTATATAGTCCGAATGCAGGCATCTGGAAGGCTTGAACCAGGAATAAAAGCGACATACTCGGAACAAGCATGGTGGCCAGAGATTTGAGGAAAAAGGACAGCGCAGAAATCGTCAGAAGTTTATGACTGCTTATCCGCCGGGCAAGTATGCTGTACACGAACATAATCGGGAGCTCAAATGCTGCGGAAATACCGCGGATTATGCCCTGATCCGTTATTGACCCGCCGAGTGAGTCCGTGATATTCGGAAGAAAGTTGTTGATGCATGCGTGACATGAAAAAATGAAAGCCGAAGCAATACAAAAGCCTGTATAGGCTTTGTTTTTCCGCAGAAAAGTCAGGATGTTTGTCTGCGGAATCTCTGCCGGTGACGCGGTATCGACATCCGGTTTTGGTTTTGGCGGAACAAAGTACATACGTGACACCAGAAAACATGTGATAAGAAGAAAAATAACAGCAGTGGGAATGATTATATTCGTGCCGGAAATATCAACAAGTTTCCCGAGAATAACACCGAACAGCGCAAAGGAAAGCGATCCGATTCCTCTGGCGACTCCGTAATTTACATTAATGCCTGCATTTGCAAGCTGCATCGCCATTGCATTCACAAAGGCCGGCGCCGAAGTCTGTGTCATTCCTACAACCATAAATATCAGAATGGCCGGAAGAAACAGATGCGGAATGAAGTAGAATATCGAAGTAATAGCGGCACCGAAAAGAAGCATGGCGGTTATAATGTTTTTGAGTGGAATGTGCGGGTGTTTTCCTGCAAAAATCGATATAAGGGGCTGTGCGATAATGGATGCGATAGACTGCATTGCCAGAATGATGCCGATTTCAGAATCGGTAAAATTCTTGGACTGCAGGAGAACAACTGCAAATCCGCCGAGCGGCAGAAAAGAAATCCAAAAGGATGACTGGATGGCCGCGAACTGCAGGTTGACCTTTTTTGATAAGGATATCTCGGCGTTGGGCATGTAAATGACGCTCCTTTTCTGAACGGGAAAACACTATATTAGTATATCAAAGGAATGGAAAGATTGCGGAATTTTCCAAATTAATGTACATTCGAGCATATAAGGACACGTTAGGAGCGTAAAAACTGCATGAAGATGATGTATCAGATTGGCCTTCTGTTTGGTGTCTGTCTGCTTGGGCAGGTGATTTCTATATTTCTTCCGATCCCTTTTCCGGGAACCATACTGAGTATGATTATCCTGTTTTTTCTTTTGTTTTTCCACGTGATAAAGGTAGACCATATCCAGCAGAAAGCGGATTTTCTGCTTAAAAACATGTCCTTCTTCTTTATTCCTGCTGGAATAGGCATTCTTTCAAGCTTTGAACTGATACGCAGCAGCATCCTTCCGCTGCTTGCAATAGTCATTGTGACGACGATCCTGACATTTGGCGCCACGGCTCTTACGGTCCAGGGTGTGATCGCTTTGCAGGACAGGCTTGCACGCGGCAGCTCCGGCAACTCCGGCAGCCCCGGCAGCCCCGGCAATTCGGCCGCACCGGCAACCCCGGCAACCCCGGCAACCCCGGCCAACCCGGCCGCCCCGGCCGCCCCGGCCAACCCGGCCAATTCAGGAAATCCAGAGGGAGGAGAATTACATGAGTGAAATTTACGCATCGCCGTTTTTTGGAATATTCTTAAGTATCCTTGCCTTCGAAACGGGCGTATGGATCAATAGAAAGACAAAATCAGCTGTAGCGAACCCTCTGCTGATTGCAGTAATCCTGTGTATCCTGGTCATAAAAATATTCCATATTCCACTTGAAAGCTATTATGTCGGCGGAGATTTGATCTCTGTCTTCCTCGGACCCGCAACAGCGGTTCTTGCATTATCAATATACAGTCAGTTTGCACTTCTGAAGAAATATTTCCTTCCCATTCTTATAGGAACTGTTGTGGGTTCTTCGGTTTCGATGGGCTCGGCCTATCTGCTGTGCAAAATATTCAGGCTCGACGAGGCGCTGTCCCGGTCTATGCTCACCAAATCGGTCACAACACCTTTTGCCATTGCCATTTCCCAAAACATCGGCGGTGTTCCCGCGGTTGCCGTAGCGGCCGTTGTGCTTACCGGTATTCTCGGCGCTGTGTTCGCGCCCGTGCTGATCAAGCTTTTCCATGTCAAAAATCCGATTGCGGTCGGAGTAGCCATCGGCACATCAAGTCATGCCGTCGGGACATCCAAGGCAATTGAATTAGGGGAGACGGAAGGTGCAATGAGCGGAATTGCCATCGGCATGGCAGGTATTGTTACTGTTATTATTTCTCTTTTTTTGTGATTTTCAAAAAGTGAAGATAATATGACAACTTCGAATTATGTGCATTTCTGACATCAGAAATCAATTTCAGACACTCGAAATAGGCTGAATTCAGTTCTTCATCTGTAGGGAGATGACGACCATATACAAAATTGTCGTACATGCCGGCTATATGTGCAGCTTCAAATTTGTATGTATCTTTGTGACAGCCGGATATGTACACGGGGATACTTTTGAGGCGAACAGCAAAGTCGGATACTGTCTCCGTAGGATCAATACGTATAGACAGAAGCGAGAGGTGATTCACGCTTTTTTGCTGCAGATATGAGACAACTGCCTCGGGAGAATACTCATCCCTTATGCTCGACAAGGAAGCCAGTGCAAATTTCCTGTTCCACCGCCGTCTGGAAAATAGCAGGAAAACAGCACCTGAAATAGCTGCTGCAATAAACAGCGGCAGAATTACCAGACGCAGGATTGTGGATAGGGTGGACAGAAAGCTGTCGGAATTCCCCTGCAGCGCCGCGGGATTAACCGTGTCATGCGGGGGGACATAACCTTCATCAGGCGGGATAAATGCCGGGACATTAGAAGGAAGAGGTACTTCGCCAAAGCCGCTCTCAGAAAGTGCACCGCCGCCGGGCAGGCTGCTTGCCGTGGCATCAATCGGAACCCAGCCGATGCCGTCGATATAGACTTCGCACCAGGCGTGTCCGTTTTTGCCTGTTACGGTAACGCGTTCAGGTGAATCGGCAAAAGCTGTTTCGGGTACGTCAACTACAAATCCTTCGACATATCTGGCCGGGACACCATTGATTTTGGCCATTACCGTCATCGCCGAAGCAAAATAGGTGCAGTATCCTGTCTTGGTGGAGAGGAAGAACTCGACGAAATCAGAGTCTTCGGGAGGAACCTCAACATCAAGGGAATAGGTAAACTCCGTCAGGAGGTTCTCTCTGATTGCGAATACTTTTTCAAGAGGAGTCTGTTCATCTGTGGTAAGGGAAAGCGCGTAATTCACTACGGAGTCCGGAGCGGTCACGGGAAGATAACTGTCCCGGATCGACTTGAGACGGCCGGCGGAATCCGCTGCCTCCGGATGCGCAAGGATATATGATTCCAGTGCAAGAAGATTATCAATATAGTCAGGACTTGATACTTTGAAATGTGAAATCGTCAGCGAGTATGTCTGCCCCG
>Ga0209540_10002499_pt1 | contig 13086 bp, 9 predicted proteins | sample BarGraIncu01121A_FD_184501 | JGI IMG/M metagenome (GOLD analysis project Ga0209540, IMG submission 184501) | Arctic peat soil microbial communities from Barrow, Alaska - Barrow Graham LP Incubations 011-21A (SPAdes) (version 2) | ecosystem: Environmental > Terrestrial > Soil > Wetlands > Peat... | reverse complement strand
GAGCCAATGTGCAGCCCCGGGAAGCGTTCGCACACTGTGCGTGCCATAAAACGGTACAGCTCGACCCGGTAATCGGGGTCAAAAACGAAGTTCCTGCCGAAGGTCAAACCGTAGTTACTGCGCCACCAGGAAGGCAGGAAGTTGTAGGAAAGGCAGTCGATCGAAAGTGGGTCGTTGACGGAGTACCACATCGGAGCACCTTTTAGCAGGATAATTTGGGGGTGTATTCAAGGCTGAACATGCAGAAGGTTTCGAGGCGCGGGGATTCAAACTCGACCACGTCAGTCCAGTAGGAATAGATGACTTCTGAGCCTTCCGGTAAGAGCGCCAGCTCGCCTGGCGTCATTCCCGGCACCCGGACCCTGACCTTGATACCATCGACGGGGATGTTGGGCAGGTCCTTTTGGAAGTTGAGCAGGTTGATGATCAAACGGTTCTGGTCTGCCTGTTGGAAAAGGGTTACTTCGACCGAGGCGGGAGCATCCGCTTCAAATGAATAGGGCTGCTGGAAGAGCTTGAGGATGTTAATGAAGACCGGCCGGGCATATTCGGCGCCTTCCAGGCTGGCGGCAGAGTAGATCACGTTGCCTTTCCCATAGGAGTGCATGACGAGAGAGGGATAGTCGGTGGGGATGCCCGGCGGGTTGCTGTGAATGGAGGCGAAGCGCGTGACATCCGCCGGGTCGGTATAGGGCAGGACGATCTTTGCCAATACCCGGGCATTATCCCGGGCCGAGACAATCACCTGGCTTTCTTCCAGGCCGAGCGGATATTTCTTCGAGAATTCCGGCATAAGGGAGTCGAAGCCAGGCTCTGGGGCGGCGAAGGTGAATTTTTCACGAGTCTCACCCTGATAACGGACACCGAAGACATCTCCCAGCATGAAATCAGGCTGGCGACGGCCAGTTTCGGTTAACAGGGAAGCGCCCTTGCTAACGTAAAGGTTGCCTCCATCCGCCACGTACTGCCGGATGGCCTTGACTTCATCATCGTCCATCATCAGCACGTTGGGCAGCACCAGGATACGGTGCCTGGACAGGTGGTTGAGGTCCTTTTTCGTAACCACCCCGAAGGGGATGTGGTGGGTGATGAGGGCTGCGCAGGCATTCAACAACGATTCGGTGTGCGGGAACCGGCCGGCCAGGTTGGGGTCCAGCGGGGTTTTACCGTTATCGGCAGGGTTGTATTTGGAACACAGGCTGAAATAGACGGCCACATCTTGAGCCATCTCTCCGCCGCAGTAGGGGTCGTAGCGCATGGTGTCGGAGAGGACAGAGCCGATGCGGTCGTAAACCCGCGGGTTGAGCGTGCCGACCGGGTCGATAGCGTCGATGTAGATCATGGCGCCCTGCCCGGCGACGGCCGCGCAAGCCTTGGCGTACAACAGGTCCTTCGACTTGATGTTGGTATGGTTGCCCAGGGTCACGGCGGCGCTGGTCTCGAACCCATACGGCAGGTTGGGGGAGAGGTTGTAGAGCAGCTTACGCACGAATGAGCCTTGCAGTGCGTCGCCGTAAAAATCGCCCTGCAGGAAGTCGTTATGTGGCACGAGTTTTTCGGCCACGCCAAACTTCCAATCAAAGTTATAAGTGGAAGCCTGGTGCTCGACGCTGGCTTCCGGCCGGGCGCGGCGGGCCGTAGCGGTCATTAGGCCGGCAAAATCGGCCAGCCATTCCTCACGCTTGCGCTGGAAGGCCACCCAGGTGGGATCTTCCCAGTTGATGACCTCCGGGAGAGGGCCTCCTACCTCACGCGCAAAGCGCTCGCGACAGTGCGGGCAGTAGCAAATAGCCGGCCAGAAGGTCATGTCGAAACGGATGCCGTCTACCGGGTAGCGAGAGAGGAGCTCCTCGGCCCATTTAGCGGCATAATCCCGGTAGGGGGAGTTCGGGCAGCACAACCCAAAACGCCCTTTGGCTTCGGCGTCCGAGCCATCCATCAATTTGACACGCCATTCAGGATGGTTGGTTGAGGCCCAGCGGTCGAAGATGAGGCTGGTATAAGCCACGGCGGCAATGTTGTTCTGGTGGCACAGCTCGACCAACTCGCCGAAAATATCCCGGCCTTTTAAGCCGCGGTGCATGACCCCGACTTTTGTGGGGTAGTTGAACAGACCGATGTGGGACTGGGCGTAAAGCACAATAGATTGGGCATGGGCCCGTTTCAGCATGGCGACGTAGTTCTGGGGATCGAATTCGGAAAGGAAGCGCTCATCCCAATCAGGGATGTGCATGTCGATCACGATACGGCGGAAGGCATTTTTGTACCACATGGGTTCACCTGGAGGCGAGAGTTGGGAGTTGAGAGATCAAGAGGTTTTGATTAGGGATTGGTCGATTGGGTAGATGGGGTGCTGGCCCTATGAGGATCATTGAATCGACTGCATTCGGCTGGAGCGGACTGGCTCGAAGATCCGGCGCGCCAGGCTGGTCCAGGTGCGGATCTGGAGGACCAAATCCTGCAGACCCAGGGTGATGGGGGTGAGGCCCGAGGTACCGACATCGTAATTCCAGTCCGTGAGGGTCGAAGCGATCTTCTCAAGCCTGGCCTGCATTTCCTGCGGTGAAGCAACCATGACATCGTTGGGGTGCAGGCCGACCATGAGGTGCTTGGTGGGCGGGAGGTTTTTGATGGTCTGGTCCAGGTCGGTCCAGGGGCTGACCTCGTAGTTGTCGAGGGATTTCAGTTCGAGCATGTAGCGCTGCACGGGGGTTTGGTTTCCGCAAGAATGGATCGAGTTGATCCCACCGTGGAAGGTCTCCAGTTCCAGGTAGCGCGGCAGGACAAAGCGGGCGAAGATACGTGGAGAGATGAAGGGGACGTTGATCCAGTCGTCGCCGATATCGGTGGGTTTCTTGGGCAGACCGAAGTGCTGGTAATAACCTTCCCACCAGCGGCAGCGTTGCTCGACGAGGAACTTCATCAGATCGTCGACGAACCCCGGGCGCTGGCTGATGTCGTCGATGAACTGGTCGAAGCCGCGCAGCTCGACCGCCAGGTCGAGGCAGCCGCGCCACCAGTTCATTGCCCAGTTGACCCGCATACGGCCGGCAGTGATCTCGCACAGGTCGTCGTACCAGCGCAGGACCCTTGGCATCCAACCGGAAGTGTGGAAATCGACCGGCTTCAGGTGGTGCACATCGGGGTCGGTCTTGATGGGGGTATCGGAGTTGATCAGGGGGATGCCGAGCTTATCGAAGGTCACATCCATGCCCAGGAAGGAATATTCCGGGTAGTAGCTCAGCCAGGCGTCGAGGTCCATGGTGATGGGTTCATCGTCGTCCGGAAAATTTTCCCAGCGCCATAATTTCCGGCGCAAGATGCTCTCGACGTAATAGACCGGGTCTGAGAACAGGCGGGTGACGTCCCAGCCAAACATTCTGACTTCTGCCAGGGGACTTTCGATGTTGAATTTGGCGGTTGGCCGGGAGAGAGCCTTGCGGCGGATGGCTTCGGGCGTCTGGGAGGCCGCTTCGATCTGGTCCATGAGCTGCTTGATCGTATCGAGGTTAGAGAAGGGCATGGGGGTTCCTCTCGGTGGGTGGAGTGGAGACGCGAGAATGATTATATCCTATTGTCCTTTACCGGACACGCGAAAAGCCGGCCCTGCCGGCCGGCCAATAGGTGATCATGTTATAGAATATTCTATTTTCCCCGCACTTCAATATCATAGGCTCGTGCGGCGGCAACCAACTCGGCCATTTTCTCCTTGCTAGGGGGAACCAGGTCTTTGGAGCGGTTGTCCATTTCCAGGCTGCGGTACTTGTCGCCTGCCAGGCGGTGGAAAGGCAGCAGCTCCAGGGAGAGCTTGCCGGTATGCCCGCTGGCGGCGCGCAGGTCGATCATTTCCCGCACGAAGGCGGCAATCGCGCCGACCTCTTCAGGACTGTCGTTGACGCCGGGGATGATCGGGATGCGGAAGAGGATCGGCTTGCTGGTCTGAGATACCAACCGGCGGGCGTTTGCCAGCAGGCGCTCGTTAGGCACGCCGACGGCCGCCCGGTGTTTGGCCGAATCCATGTGCTTTAAATCCATCATCACCAGGTCGGTGACTGGCATGAGCATCTCCAGGTCTTCCCAGGGGACGTTACCGGCGGTCTCGATAGCGGTATGCACGCCCTCCGCCTGGCAGTGGACCAGGATTTCATACGAGAACTCGGGCTGGAGCACCGGCTCACCGCCTGAAAGGGTGACCCCGCCCTGGGAAGTCTCATAAAAGGGACGGTCTTTCAAGGCTTCCTGCACCACTTCTTCAGAAGTCATTTCCTTGCCGACCAGGACGCGCGCTTCGGCGTAGCAGGTCTCGACGCATTTACCGCATACTTTACAGTTTTCACGCAGGAAGACGATCTTGTTATCCTTGATCAGGTTGGCGCCGTTTTCGCAGGCGACCACGCATTCTCCGCAGAAAATGCAGCGTTCCGGGAAGAATTGGATTTGGGGTTTGAGGGCAATGCCTTCAGGGTTGTGGCACCAGAAACAGTGCAGCGAGCAGCCCTTCAGGAAGACGGTCGTGCGGATGCCAGGTCCGTCATGGATAGAGAAGCGTTGGATGTTGAAGATGATTCCGTTCATTCGATGATGTCAGGTCTAAGAGTCATGAGGCAACAGGGTGGATAAAACCTATCTATTCTATCAGGAATCAAGGAGAACCGCAGGATGCAAGTATCCTGTTAATCACATGCCTTTTGTCGGGTTTAAAGCCGTTCGTGCCCTGAAGCAAGTCACACAAAAACCTCTCGCGCCTGAAATGGTTAAAACTCGTTTCATGAGAAATTATTAAAACCAATGATGGGTGTCTCTCTCTTGCAGAATGGCGTGATTTCCGGTATAGTTCTGAAGTCTTATTCCCAAAAATTTCTTAACCCTTTTCAGCGCGGCTAAAAGCCGGAAAAATGGCACCAACAGGAGATGCTATGCTCCCCAGAACCCGCAAGAAACGCCACCCTAGCCTGCTGCTCATCGGGATCGACTCGCTGCGGGCCGACCACATGAGCTGCTACGGTTACCACCGCCAGACCACGCCCCACATCAGCCGCTTCGCCCAGGGCGGAACGGTGTTCGAACAGACTTATAGCGCCTATATCCCCACCACCAGCGGGTATGCTTCGATGCTGAGCGGGATGGACGTCTTTTCGACCCAGATCGTGGCGCTCCGGCATAAAGGCAGCTTTGCGCCGGGCGTGAAGACGCTGCCCGAAATACTCAAGGAAGCCGGGTATAACACGACCTGCGTGGGTTTCTCCGGGAACCCGGCCTCGCGCGGCTTCGATACCTACCTGAACTATTCTGGGTGGGGGAGCTGGGCTGAAGGACGCAGCCCTAAGGCGCAGAAATTGAACGCGGTCGCCTTGCCCGAGCTGGACCGCCTGGCAGGGCTGGACCAGCCGTTCTTCCTCTTCTTACGGCACATGGACCCGCATGCGCCGTACCTGCCGCCCGAACCCTACGAACGCATGTTTTACCACGGGAATGAGCAGGACCCAAAGAATAAGTCAATGGAACCGGTGATGGCCTTCAAGCCATTCCGCGATTTTTTTGCAAGCTGGATGCCGCCGGGCATCACCGACAAGGACTATGTCATCGCCCAATACGATGGCGAGGTGGCTTACATGGATGCCTGCATCCAGTCGATTTTCACTGCTCTGGAGGCGCGCGGCATTCTGGACGAGACGATTGTGGTCATCAACTCGGACCACGGCGAGACGCTCTACGACCATGAGTGCTACTTCGACCACCATGGACTATACGACCCGACGCTTTTCGTACCGCTCATCATTCGCTATCCGGGTAAGCTACCGGCCGGCAAGCGGGTGAGGGGTTTCAATTTGCACCAGGACCTGGCGCCGACCCTGCTGGAGTTGATGGGGATCGACCCCAGGATCGCTTTTGACGGCAGGAGCCTGCTGCCGATGGTAAAGGGCGAGGTTCTTTCGCATGCCAGCGAGTTCTACATCACCGAGTGCACCTGGATGCGCAAGCACGGCTGGCGCACTCCCGAATGGAAGCTGATCGTGGCCCTGGAGCCGGATTTCCATTTCAAGCCGCCGGTCGAATTGTATAACCTGGTGGAAGACCCGCTCGAAAACCACAACCTGGCGGAGCGTGAGCCGGGGGTGGTAGCCCTCCTTAAGGAACGCATGGAGCGCTGGATCGCCAAACGCGAGCAGGAAACCGGTATGACGAACCCGATCATGACCCAGGGTGACTGGCACGGTTACGAAGGGGTGGGACCCTTCAAGACTTCCCAACAGGCGTATGATACACTGCACATCGGCGGTACGGCGCAGGCGGCCAAGATACAGGCGGAAGCAAGGAAGTAGAGAAAGGAACACGGTCACGAAAGGATAATCGAAAATGGCATTGAAAGTAGCTATTGTGGGCGTAGGGAACATTGGGAACATCCATGCCGGGGTGTACCAGAAGCGTAAGGATGTGGAGATCGTAGCGGTTTGCGATATCATCCCGGAAAAAGCGGACATGGCGGCCGAGCGCTACCGCTGCCAGGGGTTCTATTCGGTCAAAGAGATGCTGGCCAGCGGGGTCAAGATCGATGCGGCCAGCATGTGCACGGCCGGGGTGGAAAACGGAGGCGACCATTACACGCCGACCATGGAGCTGCTGGCCGCCGGCATCCCGGTGCTGGGTGAAAAGCCCATCTCGAACGACCTGGCTAAAGTCAAAGAGATGGTCGCCCTGGCGCGCAAGAACAACCTGCGCTACGGGATCAATCTCAACCACCGCTTTACCCCTGCGGCCCTCCGAGCTAAAGAGTGGGTCAATTCAGGCCGGCTGGGAGAGCTCAACATCATCAATATGACGATGTGGATCAACAACCCGAACGAGACCTCGCCGTGGTTCCACATCCGGGCGCTGCACCCGCATTCCCTGGACGTGATGCGTTATTTTGGGGGAGAGGTAGCTAAAGTGCAGGCGTTCTTTAAAAAGGGGAAAGGGCGCAAGATCTGGTCGAACGTGCAGGTGAACCTGCTCTTCAAGAACGGCATTATCGGCCACCTGACCGGCAGCTACGACGCCGGCGGGAGCTATGGGCTGGAGATGCTGGAGGTGGTCGGCTCAGAGGCGCGCTTCGTGCTGCGAGATGCCTGTGAACACCTGGAGTTTACACCGCGCTTTTCGCGCGAATCGGAGACTTACGATTACATGGGCGGGATGATGAGCTTCAGTGAGACGTTCGGCTCCCGCCTGGGGCGCTGGGTGGAACAGAATATCCAGCAGGTGGCGCCAGAAGAGATCGATGCCTCCGGGGAGGATGCGCTCAAGGTGCAGACGATCATCGAGTGCATCATCCAAAGTTGGGAGACCGGGCAGGTTGTCGACGTGGAGCCTTTATGCTAAGCGTATGTGTGATTGGGATGGGGCCGATCGGGAACCGGCACGCGGATATGTACCGGGGGGATCCACTGGCCAGGCTGGTGGGGGTATGCGATATCCAGCGCGAGCGGGCGGATGTGGCGGCTGCCCGGCTGGGGGTGCGGGCGTTTTACGATGCACAGGAGATGCTGGCAGCACTGAAGCCCGACGTATGCAGCATCACGACGGCCGGGGCCGAAAACGGCGGGGACCATTACACCCCGTGCATGCAGGCGTTGGAGGCGGGCTGCCAGGTGCTGTGCGAAAAACCGATCAGCAATGAAATTTCGAAGGCCGAGGAGATGGTGGCCAAAGCTCGCCAGAAAGGGCTGCGTCTGGGGGTCAACCTCAACCACCGCTTCAACCCCGCCCACCGGCTGGCGAAAAAATGGATTGACGAGGGGCGTTTGGGGCACCTGTTGTTCGTCAACATGGGCATGTGGATCAAGAACCCGGTCGAAAGCTCGCCTTACTTCCAGATCAAGGCGCTCCACCCGCATACCGTAGACAGCATGCGTTACTTTTGCGGCGATATCGAAGCGGTACAGTGCTTCGCCACCCGGGCCCCCGGTCGCAGGATCTGGTCTACGGCGCAGTTCCTGATGCGCTTCAAGAACGGGGCGACCGGCACCCTGACCGGCAGCTATGATATCGAGCGTGGACACTCCATGGAACGCTGCGAGGTAGCCGGGGTTGGAGGTCGCTTCGTGATCGACGACATGTTCCGGGAAGCCACCTTTTATCCGGCCGGCAGCCTGGAGAAAACCGTCTATACCAACCCAATCTTTGGCGGGATGATGGGTTTCGAGGATACTTTCAAGGAACGCATCCACTGCTTTTTGGAACAGGTCAGTGCAGGGACGCCTCCGGAAAAGATCGATGGTTCCGGCGAGGATGGGTTGGCAGCGCAGAAGGTCCTGGCAGCGGCCATCGAATCGCTGGAAAGTGGGCAGGTGGCGCAGGTGAGATAAATCGCAAAAAAAGGGAAACCAAATGAAACTGGGAGCAAATTCGGTGTTGTTCGGCGGGTACGATATGGAGACCGCCTTCAAGCAGCTTGCCATGGCCGGCTATGATGGGATTGAGCTTTCGGCCATCGATGGGATGAGCGAACACCTGGTGCTGGAACGCTGGCGGGAGCTCGCGCCCCAGGTCAGGCAGTTATCGAAAACCTACGGGTTGGAGCTGCTGGCGATGGAACAGCCCTCTCAAGACCCGGCGAAGATGGAAATGGCATTCCAGGCGGCGGTAGAGTTGGGAATCCCGATCGTCAACTGCGGGCCGGGAGGCAAAATGGGGGATGAGGCCAGTTTGCAGCAGAGCATCGAGAGCCTGGGCCGCCTGGCGGAGATGGCTGAGCGCTTCGGGGTTACCTTATGCACCAAAGCCCACATGGGAGCCAGCATCTACAATACCCCCACGACCCTGCGCTTGATGGAAGCCATCCCATCCAAAGCTTTCGGGATCGATATGGACCCTTCGCACATCTACCGGGCGGGCGAGAATCCGGTGCGGGCGCTGACAGCGGTCATATCGCGGGTCAAACACGTCCACATCCGGGACTGCAAAGGGCGCCAGCCGGGTCCCGGCAAACCTGAAGACCAGACCAACGGGCGCGGCGACATCGACCTGCTCGGGTACATCCGGGTGCTGGCCGAAAATGGGTACCAGGGCCCGCTCGACCTGGAGATCATTGGGGCGCGCGAATACAGCCTGGTGCAGTGCAGCGTGATCGCGGCCGAAGCGCGCGGCCACATGCAGGCCTGCTTGCAAGCTTGCGCCAGGTAATCTTAATCCGAGAGATCCTTTTGGGTGGCCCGCAGGGCAGCCAGTTGTTTTTCCAGCTCGGCGCGCCTGGTCAGGGCCGCCTGGCGCACCTCTTCCTGGACTTCGACAACGGTTTCACGCATCTGGTTACGCAGAGACTCCCCCGAAGCTGGCGTGAGCAAGAGCGCCAGCGCCGATCCAACCAGCCCACCCAGAACAGCACCGAATATAAAATTTACAAAACGGCTCATATTCTCTCCTTGATCCTATCGAGAATTAGGAGTCAAGATAAAGTGATTTAAGACGACTCTCGCATCCCGAATCTCTTATCTCGACGCTCGAAACTTTACTATATTATTATAGGCCATTCAAACCCTGATGGAAAGCTTTTTACTGGCTTGAATGGCTTCCTTCACTTTGAATTAACCTGTTTGGGTCATTAAGATCTGCTTTTCTGCGGGGAGGGGTTGACGAAGGGTACCAGATACTGTAAACTCAATTTATGGGAAATACCTCCAAGCGTTGGTTGGATGTGTGGTCGATCATAGCTTTAATCGTGGCGCTGCTGATTGTCGCCAGCCGCCTGGTTGCTACGAACTGGACAAAAAACCTCAATGTAATTCAATATCTGGCGTTTGTTGCCGTGATCTTCGGCATTGGGTTGGGAGCCAGCAAGTTTTCAAATGCGGTGGTTAAACTGTTAGCCCTGGCTTATGGGCTATTTGGTATTCCCTGGCTGCTGGGGATGACGCTTAACCCGGGGTTGGATTGGCACACCCGCCTGATCAGCATGGGGGATAGGCTGGTGGCTGCAACCACCCTCTTCTTGCAGAAAAAACCGGTTTACGACCCCATCCTGTTTTTACTGCTCATGTCTATCCTGTTCTGGACGCTGTGTTTATCCGCCGGGTATTACCTGGCGCGCTATGCATCTCCCTGGATGACCATAATCCCCAGCGGGGTGGCGCTGCTGGTGATCAACCACTACGACCATTATTCCGATGATGGACTACGCTACATCGGCGCCTTCATTCTATTGGCTTTGTTGATCCTGGGCCGCCTGACCCTCTTGCAAAAACGGGCAGAATGGCAGCGAGATGGGGTCTTCTTTACTCCCGAGACCAGCGGTGACCTGAGCCGGGCTACTTTGTTAGTGGTAGCAGGTCTGGTCGTTTTTTCATGGTCGATCCCCGCCCTGGCTGGCAGTACCGGGAGCATCTCCGATTTCTGGGCCAATAACATTATGCGCCCCTGGGCGAGCCTGACCTCCCGCATTGGGGATGCCTTTTCGTCCCTCCAGGCGCGGGTGGTGGTGGTCCAGGATTTCTACGGCAGCAGCCTGGCACTGACCACCGGCTCTCACCTGAGCAATGACGTGGTTTTTACGGTTTCGCCTTCGGAACCCGCGCCAGAGGGGGCGCGTTATTACTGGCAGGTGCGCACTTATGATACTTACGTTGACGGGCAGTGGACGGCGGCTGATTTCCAGACGAAGAATTTTACTCCCTTCACTTATTTGGTCGATTATCCTGACTATAAGGACCGGAAGATAATCGAGTTCGTTTTTACCTCACGGATCAACCAACAGAACATGCCGGCCGGTCCAATGCCGGTCTGGGCCAGCCTGCCGGTGCAGGTCTTGATTTCAACCGCCGCCGATGGGAAGGATGACGTTGCCGGGTTGATTGCCAACCCGCCCCTGCACGTCGGGCAGGTTTACCACGTGCGGTCGTCGATCAGCGTCCCGACCGTGTCTGACCTGCGCGCCACGACGACCGATTACCCGACCGAGATCACCAACCGCTACCTGGAGATCCCGACAGACCTGGCTCCAGAGTTCAAGCAGCTCGCACTGCAGATCACCTCCGGGATGAATGACCCTTATGACAAAGCCAATGCCATCACCCTCTGGCTGCGCAATAACATTACCTACAGGGAAACGGTCCCTCCAATCCCGGCAGGCAAAGACCCGGTAGCCTGGTTCCTGTTCGAGTTGAAGCAGGGTTACTGCAACTATTACGCCTCAGCCGAAGTGCTCCTGCTGCGCTCGATTGGCATCCCTGCCCGCATTTCCGTGGGTTACGCCCAGGGCACGTATGATCCCTTATCCAACCTATATGTGGTGCATATGAGCGATGCGCATGCCTGGCCGGAAGTCTATTTTACCGGCCTGGGCTGGGTCGAGTTCGAGCCGACCGTTTCCCAACCGGTCCGCACCCTGCCTCTGGGCGGGGCCAGCTCTGACACGCAGCTCCCTACTCCAACCCGCAGAGCTTCGGGCGAGAGCACCCCGGTCTCCTCAGCCCTTAACCCCAACAATAGCCAGGTCCAAAACGGCCTGACCGCGGCTGAACGCCAGCAGCGGCTCTTGCGCACGCTCGTCGTAGTAGGTGGGGTTGTGGCACTTGCATTATTGGTTTCCATATATCTGCAGTTCGTGCGCCCGCGCTGGAGGGAAATACCATTACCGGTACGGTTGGAAAAAGGCCTCCGCAAACGCAACCTGTCGGTGCCAAGATGGCTGCACCTTTGGAGCCAGCATGCCTCCTTGACACCTTTCGAACGAGCTTTTACCTCGCTCGGGCAGGCTTTGTGGCTGCTGCGCCAACCGGTCCTCCCGGCCCAAACACCAGCCGAACGGGTCGATCTCCTGTCCGAAACGTTGCCGATAGCCAGTCAACCCGCCAGGACCCTGCTCTCGGAATACGAGCGAGCGGAGTACAGCCTTTACCCCGCCGACCTGCCGCGGGCCAGGCATGCTGGCTCAGAGGTGCGCCGGCTGGCAATCAAGGCGTTCTTCAGGCGGCTGTTGAAGTTCCAGAGGACTACTTCATGAAGAGAGATAAAGCTGTCCCTCCCTCAAGGGTAGGGACTTGACCAGATGTGGGTGACGAGCTGGTAGAGCTGCTCCATACCTTGTGCAAGGGGTGAGAGGTTAATGCATTCTTCCAGGGTATGAGCGCCGTTACCGGTGGTCAGGCCGATACAGATGGCCGGCAGTCCCCGGCTGAGGGGGACGTTGGCATCCGTCGAGCCAATATCTGGCAAGGGGGTAATTCCTTGCTCGACCAGGCATTGTTCTGCCAGGCGCACCAGCCAGTGATTCGCAGGGATGCTCCCGGCCGGGCGCTGGCCAATCAGCTCAGAATACACTGCGACCCCGGTATGGTTGGCTTCGAGCACCAAGTCTTCGACCTCGGCGGCCAGGTCTTGCAAGCTGGTTAGCGCTTCGGAGCGCAAGTCAAGCTCCAGGCTGGCATGCGAAGCGATGGTATTGATCGAGGTACCCCCGGAGACAACCCCCACATTGAGGGTCGTCCGTGGGTTAGCCGGTAAAACCAGGCTGGTGAGGGAGTCGATCAGCCGGGCAATCTCGTGGACGGCCGAGGGGCGCCCGAAATCGATCCACGAATGGCCGCCGGCGGTCTCAATGGTCAGGCGGTAACGCTTCACTGCCAGGCCGCGGTGGAAGATCTCCCCCAGCCCCATGCCTTCCAGGACGATGTAAGCCCGGGGCAGGTCCTTGAAGCGTTCGAGGATGGCGCTCATGCCTTTCAGGTTACCCAGGCCTTCTTCGCCCGTGTCGGCCACCAGCCAGGCATCCCCCGGCAGCCGGGTGCTGCGTTCGCGAAGCATCCAGACCAGGCCAACCAGGCCGGCCAGGCCGATCGAGTTATCGCCAATTCCCGGGCCGGCCAGGCGGTCGGTCTGGCGCCGGAGCTGCAAGCTGGTTTCAGGTGGAAAAACAGTATCCAGGTGAGCGGTGATGACCAGGGGAGGAGCGTCGGCCGGCTCTGCTCCTGGCAGGCGGGCGTAGACATTGCCGGCCGGATCGATCTCAACGTCGGAAAGGCCTTCATTCTTAAATAATTGGCCGAGGAATTCCGCACGGGGAATTTCGTGAAAAGTGGGTGCTGGGACCTGCTGGATCTGGGCTGCCAGCTC
>Ga0209540_10002496_pt1 | contig 13100 bp, 10 predicted proteins | sample BarGraIncu01121A_FD_184501 | JGI IMG/M metagenome (GOLD analysis project Ga0209540, IMG submission 184501) | Arctic peat soil microbial communities from Barrow, Alaska - Barrow Graham LP Incubations 011-21A (SPAdes) (version 2) | ecosystem: Environmental > Terrestrial > Soil > Wetlands > Peat... | reverse complement strand
ATGAGCGAGACCGCGTTCATCGAGAGGGGCTGCACTCCGTCGCCCTGACAGGCGGAGACGAAGAGCCAGCCCGGGTCCGCCTCACCGGCGGCGAGGGCGTACTCGACGAGGAGGGGCCGCCCGCCTTCGAGGTAGGCGAGGAGGGCGGCCCGGGTCTCGGGCTGGAGGGCGACGTCGAGGGTCTTGGCGCCCTTGCCCCGCCGGAAGCGGATGAGCGCCCGCTCGAAGTCGAGGTCGTCGAGGCGGAGAAGGCGCACGCTCGAATTGCGAGCGGCCGTCGTCTTGAGGATCGAGGTGATCGCCCGGTCGCGCAAGTCGAGCGGTCGCTCTCCGGCACAGCCAGCTTCGAGCGCCCGGATATCGTCGAGCGTCGCGCTCTTCGTCGGCGTCTCTTCGCTCGGGAGGAGGGGATTGAGCGCGGCCCGCCGACGTGACCGACGGAACGGGTCGGAGGCGAGGAGGCCCTCGTCTACGAGCCAGATCACCAAGGAGCGCACGGGGCGCACATAGGCATTGACGCTGTTGGCCGACAGGGTCTGGACCGGAGGGTGGCGCAGGGACCGCCCGAGCGCATCGGGAGCACCCCGCCAGACGCCGCTCACCTTGGGCCGCACCCGCAGGTACCCGACGTAGTCGACGAGCGTCATGAAGTCGAGCGACGCGGTCGTCACCGGCAACCCGTTCGCAGTGAGCCAGGCGACCAGGCGGGCGAAGTCATCGGCGTGTTTGCGCCGGGTGACCGGGCGCCAGGTGCTCCCGAAGGTCGCGGTGTACTCGGCGATGAGCGGCGCAAGGGGGAGGGCAGGGAGGTCGGCATGCCGGGCTCGGCGGCGGAGGAACGCGGCCAGCGAGTCGGGCTCGACACCGCCGTCCATCCGCGGTAGCATGACGCTATATTACGTCAGACTAACGCTTCCAGCAACCATCACGGGAGGATCGATCGTGCCCCCAGCCGACGACGAGGACCATCGGGGCTCGTGTCCGGTCGACAGTTCTACACTCTGCCGGCGTCCCGCGCGAGGGCGTCCGGTCACAGGGACAAGCGCGTCATGCCGAAGCTGATCTCCGGAACCAGAGTAGTCGTGGCTGGAGAGATCGACAGGCTCCTCGGCATCCCGGCCGCCGCGCTCTCGTCGAGGTGGCCATCGTGGCCCACCATCTCCCGGGCGAGGAGGCCCAGGTCGACTTCGGCGTCCGCGTCATTCGAACGCCGATCCGCGCACCTCGGGCGAACGCATTCGCCGAGCGGTTTGTGAGGACCGTGCGCCAAGAGTGCCTCGACCACGTCCTGATCTACGGTCGTCGGCACCTCGAGCGAGTGCTCGGGGCGTACGTCGCGCACTACGTGGCGGAGAGACCACATCGGGGACTGAGCTTGGCCGTGCCCGCCGGTAACCGAACACCGCAGGTCCGGGGGACTCCCCGAACGCCGGTCGAACGAAGGGACGTGCTCGGCGGTCTGATCCACGAGTATCGCTGGGCGGCGTGATTCGGATTGTTGAACCCTTCACGTTCCTCGCCCGGCGGCTCTCAAAGCACGTGCGCTGCCGCTGCGCTACACCCCGACGAGTTTCGTGCTGAGGAAGCGCATGTGCTTCCTGAATCTGGCCTGCTCGGCCACCCTGCACCGCTCGGAACGCATCGCAACGGGTCCGGGAGTGGCCGGGTCCGGCGCTCGCACCACGGCGCGACCGGTCGGATGATTGGCCACGACGGCCTGGTCGAGGAGGCGCTCGGGTTCCCCACCGACGCGCGGGTCGAACTCAACTTGGGAGGCTCGCGACGTCCATTGGCGCGGTTCCATCGACCTCCGCGTCGGCAACGAGGTGAACCCCGCGTCGAGGCCAACCTCGACAAGTCGCGACGAACGGCACTGACCGCGTGACGCGAGAAGCCGTAACTTCAGTTGTCCGAGGGCTGGATGGTGGTGGCCGACAACGGCGACGCTCTGCGAAGGCCCTTTTCAGGCTCTCGAGCAAAACTTGAGCGCGAGGCGGACCAGGAGGCGTTCTGACGCGATCCGAGGACCGGCAGGCGAAGCTCGCCGGCGTGTTCGCGCCGATCGGGACGCCGTTTGCCGCGAACGAGGACGTCGACTACGGCGCCCTGCGGTTCAACCTCGCTCGCTACGCGGAGAGCGGGATCCTCGGCTACCTCGCGCTGGGTTCCAACGGCGAGAACCGGAGCCTGGCGGAAGACGAGAAGCTGCGCGTCCTCGACGAGGTCGTGAGCCATAAGGGGCCCGGGCAGGTAGTCCTGGCGGGTGCCGCGTACGACGGGCAGCGCGAGGCGGAGCGCTTCCTGGCGGCCGCGGCGGACCTCGGGGCCGACTTTGGGCTGGTCCTGTCGCCGGGCTACTTCCGGGCGCAGATGACGGACGAGGTGCTGTACCGGTACTTCTCCTCGCTGGCCGACCATGCGCGGATCCCACTCCTCCTCTACAACGCCCCGGGCTTCTGCGGCATCACCCTGAGCCCGGACCTGGTCGGACGCCTGGCGGCCCATCCGAATATCGTGGGCCTCAAGGACAGCGCGTCGAGCGGGATCGAGGGCTTCCTTCCCTTCCAGAGTCCGTCGTTCCAGGTCCTGGCGGGCTCGGCAAACTTCCTGTTCCGGGCCATGCTGGGCGGCTCGCCCGGCGGCACGGTGTCGCTCGCCAACTCTTTCCCGCAGCTCGCCCTCAAGCTGTTCGGCTACGGGCGCGCTCGCGACGAGGCGAATGGGGTCCCGCTACAGGATCGGATCAGCCGCATCAACGCGGCGATCTCCGGAGCTCACGGGGTGGCGGGCGTCAAGGCGGCGATGACCCTTGCCGGGTTCAGAGGTGGCATCCCGCGGCGCCCCCTGCTCCCCCTGGAGCCGGCCCAGGTCCAGGCGCTGAAGTCGGTTCTCGTCGCGGAGGGTCTCCTCCCGTGAGCCGCGACATCCTGGCCATCGACGTCGGGACGAGCGCGCTCAAGATCGGGGTCTTCAGCCCCGACCTCGAGAAGCGTTGCGAGGCGCAGTGTGCCTACGCACCGCACATCTACGACCGGGGCAAGGCGGACATCGAGCCCGAGGTCTGGTGGGAGGCGCTGCGCGAATGCTGCGCGGAGGTGGCAGCCAGCCTTGCCCAAGTCGGCGTCATCTCGCTGTCCGTCACCACGCCGGGACTCACACCGATGGCTACTGACGGGACCGCGCTCAGTCCCGCGATCCTGTTCCTCGACGGACGGTCGCATGCGCAGTCGGCCACCATTCGCAGGCTTGTTGGAGAGAGGAGGTTCCTCGCCGAAACGTGCAATCTCCCGGTGTCGGGCGGCTCGTCGCTGTCGTCCATCCTCTGGTTCCGGGACGAGCAGCCGGAGGTCTGGGCGGCGGCCGCGAAGTTCGGCCACTGCAACACCTATCTCGTCAAGCGGATGACGGACCGTTGGGCGATCGATCCGTCGACCGCCTCGATCACCGGCCTCTACAACACGGCCCGCAACGACCTCACTTGGAACCAGACGGTCCTCGGCCTCGCCGGCATCCCCGACAGCAAGCTGCCACCCCTCATGCAATCCCACGAGCGGGTCGGTCGTCTGCTGCCCGCGGTGGCCGATGAGCTCAGGTTGCCCAGCGGTTGCTCGGTGCTCTGCGGGGGCAACGACGCGGTGCTTGCCGCGCTGTCGGGAGGCCTGACGGAGCCCGGCGACATCAACATCGTCAGCGGGACGTGCGACATCGCCACTGTCTGCACCGACCGCCCGATCGCGTCGCCGAACTTCAACGTCCGCTGCCACGTGGTCCCCGGTCGTTGGCTCACCTTCTTCGTCCTGAATGCCGGCGGGGAGGCGCTCGACTGGTTCCGTCGGGTCGCGTGCAGCGAGCTGAGCGACGACGAGTTCTATGCCGAGTACGTTCCACGCGTGCTCGACGCGTTCTTTCGGGCTCCGGACCCGGACGCCCGCGAAGCCGAGCTCCCCGAATACGTGCCGTACCTCGGCGGCAGTCGGTACTCCCTCGAACGGCTCAAGGGCGGCTTGGGTGGCCTGACGCTCGAGACCACGCGCGAGGACCTGCTACTCAGCCTCATCCGCGGCAACGCGACGTACCTCGGTGAGCACCTCAAGGACGTTGCCGAGCTCGTGCGCATCGGCCGCCGGGTCGGGATCTCCGGCGGCGGGGCGAGGATCCGCGGAATTCTCGAAGCCAGGCGCCGCTGGACCGGCGAGTACGAGTACCTGTTCCAGGACCAGTCCTCGCTGCTCGGCGCGGCGATCCTCGGCCAGATCAGTCAGTCGGGACGGCTGCCCGGTCCCGGGCAGGTCACGTCGGGAGTCACCCAGGAGGCAATCTCATGAGCGCAATTGGCACCGGCTTCACCACGAAGACGGACGCGGGAGCTGCGGCTGCCGAGCTGGTCGAGCGAGCCAGGGCCGGGCTGCAGGGAACACCCACCCTGGCCATCCTGTTTGCGACGACGCAGTACGACACGGAGAGCCTTGTCGCCGGCGTCTCCGGGCTGCTGGGCGCCGTACCCCTTTGGGGCGGATCGTCGTCCACCGGCGTGTTCCAGGACACCGGCTGGATCACGAGCGATGGCGGCGCGGCCAGCCTGATGCTGATCGCCGACCGGCCGGCCGGAGTGGGCGTGGCCGCCGTCGGCGACGATGCCTTCGCGGCCGGCAAGAAGGCTGCGGAGGAAGCCCTGAAGCAGCTTGGCGGTGAGGCCAGCGCCCTGCTGACCATCGCCTACATGGGACCGGAAGAAGAGATCCTGCGGGGGATCGCTGCGGTGGTCCCGGGCGTGCCGGTGGTCGGCGGCACCTCTTCGGACCACTCTCCTGACGGCAAGTTCCAGCAGTTCGCGAACGGCCACGCCTACAAGAACCACTTCGCCATCGCGGCGCTCGGGGGGCCGGTCGGCTACGCGTTCACGAATGGTTACCGACTGACGGGCAAGAAGGCCACCGTCACCAAGGCCACCGGGCGCACCCTGTTTGAGCTCGGCGGCCGTCGGGCCATGGACGTCTATTCGGAGTGGGTCGCGAAACCCGAATCCGAGATCGGCGGCGGCGCCCTGGTGTCGTTCAGCGTCCAGTACCCGCTGCTCTTCCACAAGGACGGGATCACGTATTCCGCCCACCCGGTCAACAGCAACGCGGACGGCTCGATGGATTTCGGGGCGGCCATGAGCCCCGGCATGGTGCTTGAAATGGGCGAGGCCTCCGTGAACGGGCTTATCGCCGAAGCGGGCAACGCCGTTCATCAGGCGGCCCAGGGCGTAGGCCGCCCGAAGGCCATCCTGCTTGTCTATTGCGGCGGTCGTGCCATCGCCCTCGGGGAGCGGATCAAGGAGATCCCCGGCGAGCTCGAGCACACGCTCGGGCACGTACCCTGGGTCGGCTACCTCGCATTCGGCGAGCAGGGCTGCTCCGTGGCCGGGATTCCCACCCACGCCGACCTGAGCGTGGCTGCGCTCGCGCTAGGCTAGGTGTCCGTTCTTGGGATGGGGCGGGCGGGCGCGGAGCCGATCGACGGCTGACTGGCGGCCCCGCGCCCTGCCACTCAACTCGAGCGCCCGACGAAACCGAACCTGACCGCAGGCATCTACCTGATCAGATTCGAGGCTCTCGGACCTGCGCACCACCTGCCAGCGGCACGCAAGGGGCTGTGTCAGTGCAGACGGGGCTGATCGTGTGGCCGACCTATATCGGGGGGGTGGGTCACGCACGCTCGCGGCTCATGATTACCCATCGCGCTCACCCGACGCGAGGGCCGGCGACCTATGCTGGTTCGGACTCACCAGTCCCCGATGATCACCCCAGCTCTGCGTGGTCCGTGCACTCCCACCGCGAGGTCGCCCTCGATGTCGGCGCTGCGACTTGGACCGCTGACGAGGTTCACCGCCGATGGCGGGCCACCCTGCTGCGCCATGTGGTCGGCCAGGAGGCGGAGACCATCGGCGATGGTCTCCACGATCTGCGACGGACGCACGAGCGCTAGGTGCGCCGTCGGCAACAGGCTCGGCAGCCGGCCGGTGGCGGGCGTCGCGTAGAGCGCGATCGTCCCCGTCTCGGCCACTGCCCAGGCGCACGTGGTGATCCCGAGGTCGCTCGCCGCGGCCAGGGTCAGCAGCTCTGCCGCGGTCGGAGCGGCTGCTTCGGCACCGGCCGCATCCGCGCCGCCGGAGGACCCCGACGGCCAGGGAACGTACTCACAACCCTGCTCCGCGAGCAGCCCCGGCAGCTCAAGCGAGGCGAGGTCGGCCGTCGCCCAGGCGAGCACGCGACGACGGGTCGCCGGCCCACCGTCCCCTGTCATGGTCCTGACGGCCTCGCCGATCGTGCGACGAACCTCGTCCCGTCCACCGCGGACGATCCAGGCATCGCCTTCCAGCCCCCGCCAGCTCTCCACGAACTCCGCCACCAGTGCGTCGCCGCTGTTGGCGCCGCGGAGTGGTTCCGCGCTGGCGTGGTCGGTCACGAACCCGCCCTCGAGGTGCGCCGCCGCGACCACCACTCGTGGAACGACTCCCTGGCCAGCGGCGGCGCATCCCGGGTCGCCGTCCAGCCGCCGACGAGGCCCGGCGCGCCTTTCAGCCGGCCGTCGCGAACGTAGGCCCGCTGGCCCAGGCGGGCCATGCGGCCCGTGAGGCGGAAGCCGGCGGGGTTGGCCCAGAACCGCCCCCAGAGCTCGAAGGTCAGCCGATCCGTCCACGGCTCCATCGAGCGCTCGACCTCGGTCCGCCTCAGGGCCAGGATGTGGCGGGGCAGCTCGATCTCCATCGGGCATGCGTCGCCGCAGGCGTAGCACAGGGAACAAGCCGACTTGGGCAGCTCGGGCGCCCGATCCAGCCCCCCTAGGAGCGGGGTCAGCACGACGCCAATCGGCCCACTGTACATGCTTCCGTAGGCTTGGCCGCCGATCGTGCGGAAGACAGGGCAGACGTTGAGGCAGGCGCCGCAGCGGATACAGGTGAGGACGTCCTCGAACTCGGTCCCGAGCAGCTCGTGGCGCCCGTTGTCGAGCAGGACCAGGTGGAACTCCTCCGGACCATCGAGCTCACCCTCCCGTCGGGGACCGGTAATGAAGGTCGTGTACGTGGACAAGCGCTGGCCGGTGCCGCTGAGGGCGGGCTGCTGGAGCAGGTCGGCGAGGTCGATCCAGGTCGCCACGATCTTGTCGATGCCCACCACGGCGATGTGCACCGGCGGCAGCGACGTCGTCATGCGCCCGTTGCCCTCGTTCGTGATGAGCACGAGCGTCCCCGTCTCGGCGACGAGGAAGTTGCCCCCGCTGATGCCCATGTCGGCGGCGAGGAAGTCCTCCCGCAGCTGCCGCCGCGCGAAGGCGGTCAGCTCGGGCGTGGCGTCGCCCGTGGGCGGGTCGACAGCACATCGGGCGGCCTCCTCGTCGAAGAGAGCCCGGACCTGCTCCCTCGTCTTGTGCGAGGCCGGCACCAGGATGTGAGCAGGGCGCTCGCCGGCGAGCTGGATGATGTACTCGCCCAGGTCGGTCTCGCGGACGTGAAGCCCGGCCGCCTCGAGCTGCTCGTTGAGGGCGATCTCCTCGGTGGCCATGGACTTCGACTTGACCACCCGCTCTACGCCTCGCCGCCGGGCGACGTCGAGCACGTAGCGGCCGACATCGGCGGGGCCGGCGGCTCGCGAGACGTGTCCTCCGCGCGCCTCGATCTGGCGTGTCAGTTCGTCGAGCAGGGCGTCGACACGTGCCAGCGAACCGCGTCGAGCGATGACGGCACGCGTGCGCATCGCCTCGCCGGCGGGGTAGGCCGCGAAGGCGGCCTCCTTCTTCGCCGCGAGATTGCGGGTGCTCTTCGCCACGGCCGCCCGCATCGCCGGGTCGGCGAGAGCGCGCCGCCGCCGTTCGGCCCAGGTGGCCCCGGCCGGGGGCAGCTCACCGGGCATCGGGGTCCGCCTCCTGGCTGCGCGCGGCGCGCCCGATGTCGGCGGGCGTGAGCCGATGCCGGTCCGCGAGATCCACCGCCTCGGCCAGGTGCAGCATGGGGAACTCGTCGCCACGCCTGTCGAGTCGCCCGCCGAGCTGCATCAGGCAGCCCAGGTCTGAGCTCACGAGGCAGGCCACACCGTCGCGGCGAGCCGTCGCCAGGCTGGCTAGCTTCGCATCGGCCATGGCCGCGGAGATGTCCGGCTCGAGCAGTCCGAAGCTTCCCCCGAACCCGCAGCACTGCTCCGCATCGACCAGCTCGGTGGGCTCGGCACCGGCGCGGCGCAGGACGCGCAGCGGTGGCTCCGTGACGCCCAGCAGGCGGCGCATGTGACAGCCGGTATGGCTGGCCACCTTCAGGGGGGCCGAGCCGCCCGGTTCGGCGCGGGCCGCTTCGACCCCGGCCGGGCCCGGTGCGTCCTGACGGTCGAGCCATTCGCTGAGCTCGACCGCGCGGTCGGCGAGGGCCTCGGCCCGGCGACGCCAGCGTGTCGCGGTGGCCGGTGTCCGTCCCCGCTGCAGCGCGTCACGCTCGAGGAGCTCGGGCATCTCGTGCTTGATCATGGCCGCGCACGAGCCGGAGAGCGCGATCACGGGTGGACGCTCGGCGGGCGAGCCGTCGGTAGGCCCGTCCTCGAAGGCCCGTACGAGCTGGCGGGCCATCGCCGCCGCCCGGCGATGATGGCCGGCGTTGAAGGCGAATTGGCCGCAACAGGATTGGCCGCCAGGGAACTCGACCTCCACGCCTCGTCGCTCCAGCAGCTGCACGGCCGCGACACCGGCTCGTGGCCGGAAGAGATCCACCATGCACGTCACAAAGAGTTGAGCCCGAACCACTGTTCACGCCTCACGGTGCCCGTCGGTCAGCCCCGACGGACCAACATCGACGCAGCCCGACTCGAGAGCCCCGACAGCACGCCGACCTGAAGGCCACTGTCTCCGGTTCGAGGCTGAGACTGGCAGGCGACGCGATGACAGGCCCTCCGCGCCGGGCGAACGCTGAGAACCCTGAATCGGGAGAACGCCCCGGGCCATCGGACCCGTGGCTGCGAGTTGGCGCTCTCGGATCCCGGGCGACCGGGACCCGAGAGCTTCCGTCCTGGCGACTCCTACTTGTTGCCGGCCGCCAGGTCGTACGAGATGTAGACCATGTGTGTTCGGGTGTTCTCGTAGACGCCGTGCTTTCCATCGGCGCCCCCGATGCCCGACTTGCGCCAGCCGGCGTGGAATCCCTGCATGGCCTCGAAGTTCTCGCGGTTGACGTACGTCTCTCCGAACTTGATCTCCTTGCAGGCGCGCATGGCGACGTCGAGGCTCTTTGTGTAGATCGACGACGTGAGGCCGTAGTCGGAGTCGTTCGCGTAGGCGATCGCCTGGTCGAGGTCGTCGACCGGGACAATCGGCATGACGGGCCCGAAGATCTCCTGGCGAACGATCGGCATGTCCTGCCGGCAGTTGCCGAGCACTGTCGCCGGGTAGAAATGGCCATTCGGCCTGTCCGCGGCCCGCTTGCCACCGGTCAGGACCGTGGCACCGTCGGCGACGGCTTGCTTCACGCGCGCCTCGACCAGGCTGAGCTGCTCCGCGCTCACGAATGGACCCATTTCGAGTCCTTCGTCGACGAGGGGGTCGCCGTACTTCGTCTCGCTCATCGCCTTCACGAACCGGTCGGTGAACTCGTCGGCGACGCGCTTGTCCACGTAGACGCGATCGGCGCAGTTGCACACCTGCCCGGTGTTGATGACGCGGGAGGCCTTGATCGACCGAACGGCGAGGTCCATGTCGGCGTCGGCCATGACGATTGCCGGAGCGCTGCCGCCGAGCTCCAGGTTCACCTTGATGAGGTTCTTCGCGGCGGCCTCCATGACCCGGACGCCCGTCTCGACGCTGCCGGTCACGCTGACCATGCCGATGGCCGGGTTCGAGGCGAGCTCCTGGCCTACAACGGCGCCGGACCCGCACACGAGATTGAAGACACCGGGGGGGAGCCCAGCCTCTGCCACGGCCTTCGCGAATTCGCCGGCGTTGTTCGGCGTGATCGAGCTCGGCTTTATGACGATGGTGTTGCCCGTCAGCAGGGCCGGCGCGAGCTTGCGTGCAATGACGAAGAAGGGGAAGTTCCAGGGCACGATGCCACCGATGACGCCGATGGCGTGTCGGAACAGGAGGATGTGCTCGTTGGGCCGGTCGCTCGTGACAACCTCGCCCTCGAGCCGCCGGGCCCATTCGGCCATGTAGTCGATGTAGTCTGCCGTGAAGCTCGCCTCCACTCGGGCGAGGTCGAGGATCTTGCCCTGCTCCTCGGAGATCACCCGCGCGAGGTGCTCGGGATCCTTCCGAAGCGCGGCCGCGATCTTGCGCAGGTACCCGGCTCGTTCGATGGGTGCCAGCTTCTCCCAGTCGCCCTGGGCTCGCTCGGCGCTGCGGATCGCCTCTCGCGTGTCGTCGAGCGACGAGTCCGGGACCTCCGAGATGACTTCCCCGGTGGACGGGTTCTCCACGGGGATCGTCTTGCCCCCCTGCGCGTCCACGAATCGCCCGTCCACGTAGTTCTGGTACCGGCGCAATGCGACGGTCGTGGCCATGACAACCTCCAACTGGGACCATGAGGTGACGGCTTGGAGTCTGAGACCGCCCAGCGCCGAGTTGCCAGTGCCGTAGGTCATTCTGGAGCCGCCCAGTCCTGCGCTGTGTCGCGATTCGGACCTCGTCTCCGCTCCACCTCTCCCCTCGCGGACTGCATCAGAATGTGGCTGAGAGCGTGAGCCCCAAAGCGCGGACGGAGGCGCGAGATGAGTGACGTTGTCGGAGCCGGGGACGCGGTCCGCCTCGCGTACGGCCGCGGTTTCCTCGATCTCGTCCTCCCCATCGACGCCGACGTCATCACCCCGCGGCACGGCACGCCACTGCCGGACCCCTCTGCCGCCCTGGTAGACGCCCTTGCGCGACCCGCCGTGGGATCGCCGCTCGGCGACCTCGTCCAACCCGGCGCGCGTGTCGGCGTCTCGGTCTGCGACGTGACGCGACCCTTCCCGTCGCGCCTCGTCCTGCCGGTCCTGCTGGACCAGCTGCCGACCGCCCGCGTCACCGTCTTCGTCGCGACCGGCACCCATCGCGCCTGCACCGAGGACGAGCTTGACGCCATGCTCGGCCCGGCCATCCGGGAGCGCGTCGCGGTCGTCCAGCACGACGCCTTCAACGCTGCGGCCCATACCTCCGTCGGTGCCATCGCCGGCAGCGACGTCGTCGCCTCGATCGACCGCCGTTTCCTCGACATAGACGTGCGGGTCACGATCGGCTTCATCGAGCCCCACTTCTTTGCCGGCTTCTCGGGCGGGCCCAAGATGGTCGCCCCGGGCCTGGCGAGCCTCGACACCGTCCTCGAGCTCCACTCCGCGGCCCGGCTCGCCGATCCGCGGGCGACCTTCGGTGTCCTCGCCGGGAACCCGGTCCACGAAGGCATTGCCGGCGTTGCAGCCGCGGTCGGTGTCGACATCGCCCTCGACGTCACCCTCGACGCCGAGCACCGGATCACCGGCATCCACGCAGGGCGCCCGTACGAGGCGCACCTCGCGGGATGCGAGCTCGTGCGTGCGACGGCCATGGAGCCGGTCGGCGAGGCGTACGACGTGGTGGTCACGACGAACAGCGGTTACCCCCTGGACCAGAGCCTCTACCAGTCCGTGAAGGGGATCTGTGCGGCCGCCGGCATCGTCCGCGACGGCGGCGCCATCCTCCTCCTCAGCGAGTGCTCCGACGGGCTGCCCGCGCACGGTCGATACGGGGCCCTCCTCGATGCCTACCGCGATCCAGCGAGCTTCCTCGACGCCATCGCCGCGGGCGAGCTGCGAGCGCACGACCAGTGGCAGGTCCAGAAGCAGGCCCTCGTCCTGCAGCGGGCGCGCGTCCTCGTGCACGCGGGCGGCCTGTCCGGCGATGAGATCAGGGCGGCCTGGTTCGAGCCTGTGGATGATCCGACCGCCACCCTCACAGGCCTCGTCGCGGAGTACGGTCCGTCCTGCCGGGTCGCCGTCCTGCCGGAAGGTCCGCAGTCGATCGCGTACGTGCGATGACGGGCGTCGAACGGCGCTTCGATCGTCGCGGCGCACCGGCCCCGACCACACCGGGATGGGTGGCCGCGGCCGGCCGAGGGACCGCCCTCGATGCCCGACCGGTGCGCTGGGGCTTCCGGCATGAGACGTGGATCTTGGAGACGATCGACGGCCAGGTGCTCGTCGTGCAGCGTCGCGTCGATCGTTCCGATCCCACCGATCCGCGCTTCCGCGCCGTACGACGAGCAGTCCGCGCTGCAGGGCTGCCGGTCCCCGAGCCCGCTCGTGTCGCTCTCGAGGGCGGCGAGGTGGTCGTGGCCATGCCGTTCGTCGAAGGCGTGGTGGCGGCGGAGCTCTTGGGGACGGACGGCGACCCGGAACTCGTCGGGCGGCTGTGTGGCGAGGTGGCGGCCCGGCTTGGCACCATGAGCCCCGCCGGCCTGCCGTTGTCCCGGACGTGGGCGTCGGCCGACCACCTCAGGGCGGCAGCGCGGCGCTGGATGGAGAGCCTGCCCGCCGCGCTGCCCGCCAGGACGCGCGAGCGCCTGCTGGTCGGTCTCGACCGCGTGGCGCTCGAGGTGGAGACGGTCCCGCCGCAGCTCGCGCACGGCGACCTTGCCCCGGTCAACCTGCTCGTGCGCGACGGTCGGGTGGCGGCCGTTCTCGATCTCGACCGGGCGCGCCTCGCCCACCCGCTCTACGACGCAGCCTGGTTCGCGTGGGTCGTCTCGTTCCACCACGGTGACGTCGCCGAGGCGGCCTGGAACGCGTACGCCCGGGCTGCCGGCGTGGCGATCCGGTCCCCCGCGACCCTGGCCTGGTTGTGGCCGCTCCAGCTGCTCGAACGCCTGGCCGAAGCGCCTGAGGACGGCGAGCGGACGATGTGGGCGGACCGCCTCGCGACCGCCATCGACCACGCGAGGGGGGCGGGGGCGGCGATGGCGACGCCCCGAAGGCTACGGGCGAAGCACATGCCCGAGCGCACCTAGTCTAGGACTCCGCGCTCAATCGGCCCCGGCAACTGCCGCGATCGTCAACGGCGAAGCGGCGCGCCGACATCATTGCCATCCCGTGCCGATTTCGGACTTTGATAACCCTCCGGTCGCTTCAACG
>Ga0209540_10002495_pt1 | contig 13101 bp, 9 predicted proteins | sample BarGraIncu01121A_FD_184501 | JGI IMG/M metagenome (GOLD analysis project Ga0209540, IMG submission 184501) | Arctic peat soil microbial communities from Barrow, Alaska - Barrow Graham LP Incubations 011-21A (SPAdes) (version 2) | ecosystem: Environmental > Terrestrial > Soil > Wetlands > Peat... | reverse complement strand
GAGAACGAGAAACCATGGACTGCCAAGGAGCTCGCGACGGTTCGTGCCGAGCTCGAAGCAGACCTAGCCCGCCTTCAGAAAGAGATCTCGGTGGCGGAGTTCGACCTGGCCGGTCTCATGCGCGATATTGGTGATGGCGCAGGCGATGACCCGGCCGACGCCGGCACTGCGACCTTTGAGCGCGAGCAAGAGATCTCGTTGGCCAACAACGCCCGCGAGGTGTTCGAACAGAGCGCGCGAGCGCTCGCGCGGCTCGTTGACGGGAGCTATGGCATCTGTGAGTCCTGCGGCAGCCCGATCGGCAAGAATCGTCTGCTGGCCTTCCCTCGTGCGACGCTATGCTTGACATGCAAATCCAAGCAGGAGCGCCGCTAATCACTTCACCTGGTACGAACGAGAACACGACTGCGCAATCGACACCAAGACGGCTGCTGTATTTGGCTGTGGTCATCGTGGCCGTGCCGGTCTATGTTGCCGACCAGCTGACCAAGGCTTGGGCATCTGCCAACCTGCAGTCTGATCAACCACGTAGCCTGATCGGCTCGATACTTCAGCTGAACCTGACCCATAACTCCGGCGCTGCCTTCTCGATCGGCACCGGAGCGACGTGGATCCTGACCGCGATCGCCTGTTCCGTCGTGGTGTACGTGGTGATCACCGCCCGACGCCTGGGCAGCCGAGGCTGGGCGCTGGCGCTCGGGCTGTTGCTCGCCGGATCGCTGGGTAACCTGACCGACCGCATGTTCCGGGCCCCCGGGCCCGGGCGGGGACAGGTTGTGGACTTCTTGCAGCTGCCGCACTACCCCATCTTCAACATCGCCGACTCGGCCATCGTCAGTGCCGCAGTCCTGATCGCCGTGATGGCCTTCCGCGGCGTCAGCATCGACGGGACCCGCGTCTCCAGCGACCATCCCAAGAACGACGATCCAGGCAACGATCCCAGGGACGAGACCACGGCGCAGGGCCCGCAGCACCCGACAGCAACAGATCACGATGTCTGACGTCCGTTCCCTGTCTGTGCCGGACGGTCTCGAAGGAGAACGTGTCGACGCGGCTCTTGCGCGCCTCTTCGGACTGTCCCGTACCAAGGCGGCGGACCTGGCGGCTGCGGGTGCGGTGACCGTCGACCAGCGCCCTGTGGGTAAGTCGGACCGCGTATGCGCAGGTGCGTGGTTGGAGGTGTCGCTGCCAGATCCGCCTGGCCCATCCGGGCTTGCAGTCGTCGCTGAACCCGTGCCGGGGATGGCTGTGATCTATGACGACGACGAGCTGGTGGTGGTCGACAAGCCTGTGGGCGTGGCCGCCCATCCCAGCGTCGGCTGGACCGGCCCCACGGTGATCGGCGGCCTGGCGGCCGCCGGATACCGCATCTCGACATCGGGTGCGGAGGAGCGCCGCGGCGTCGTGCACCGTCTCGATGTCGGGACCAGTGGTTTGATGGTGGTCGCAAAAAGTGAGCACGCCTACGCCATGCTCAAGCGGGCGTTCAAGGAGCGCACGGTGGACAAGACCTACCACGCTCTTGTTCAGGGCCTGCCTGATCCGCTAAACGGCACCATCGATGCTCCGATCGGCCGCCACCCCAACCACGACTACAAGTTCGCTGTGATAGCGAGTGGCAAGGCGAGCGTGACTCACTACCAGGTCCTGGAGGCCTTCCGGTCCGCTTCGCTCGTGGAGGTCCACCTCGAGACCGGGCGTACTCACCAGATCCGGGTTCACTTCTCTGCGCTCCGCCATCCTTGCGTCGGAGACCTGACCTACGGCGCGGACCCGGTGCTGGCCAAGAAGCTGGGCCTGGAACGCCAGTGGCTGCACGCGGTCGGGCTCGGGTTTCAGCACCCCGGCAGCGGCGAGCGGGTCGACTTCGTCAGCCCCTACCCGCAGGATCTGCAGACTGCGCTGGACCGCGTCAGCGGCTAGTCAGCCCTTTCCCTGACACGCCCGCGCAGCGGCGGCACGGCATACAAGCAGTGTCCGCCGCCCGGCATAGACTCTGTATCAATGTCTCAGTTGTCCTCTCCCGCAGCGGGTTCACCCGACAAGAGCTTCGTCCACCTGCACGTGCACACCGAGTACTCCATGCTCGATGGTGCTGCCCGGATCGACGAGCTGTTCGAGACCGCCGAGCAGATGGGCATGCCGGCGCTGGCCACGACGGACCATGGTTACATCTTCGGCGCCTATGAGTTCTGGTCCAAGGCCAAGAAGCACGGCATCAAGCCGATCATCGGCCTCGAGGCCTACCTCACGCCGGGCACTCACCGTACGGACAAGACCCGGGTCAAGTTCGGTGATGGCGGACGCGATGACGTCTCAGGTTCGGGTGCGTACACCCACATGACCTTGCTCGCTCGCACAACGGGGGGCATGCACAACCTTTTCCGGATGAGTTCGCTGGCCTCGATGGAGGGCTACTACTTCAAACCACGCATTGACCGTGAGCTGCTGTCGACCTACGGCGAGGGTCTTATCGGTACCACGGGCTGTGCCGGTGGCGAGATCCAGACCCGGCTGCGTCAGGGTCAGTATCGCGAGGCGGTCGAGGCGGCGGCGGAGTTCCGCGACATCTTCGGTGCGGAGAACTTTTACTGCGAGGTCATGGACCACGGCATCGATATAGAGCGCCAGACCATGAAGGACCTGCTGCGTCTGTCCAAGGATCTCGGCCTTCCGCTGCTAGCGACCAACGACCTCCACTACACGAAGGCCGAAGACGCCAAGGCCCACGCGGCGTTGCTCTGCGTGCAGTCAGGTTCCACCTTGATGGACCCGAACCGGTTCAAGTTCGACGCCGACGAGTTCTACCTCAAGAGCCCCGAGCAGATGCGTCACCTCTGGCGCGAGCTGCCCGAGGCCTGCGACAACACGCTGCTGATCGCGCAGCGTTGCGACGTGGAGTTCACCGAGGGCGAAGGCGCCTACATGCCTCGCTTCCCGTGCCCCGAAGGCGAGAACGAGACCTCCTGGTTCATCAAGGAGGTGGAGCGCGGGCTTCATGTGCGCTACCCGGCTGGGGTCCCGGATGCGGTTCGCACGCAGGCCGAATACGAGACCGAGGTCATCGTCTCCAAGGGTTACCCGGGCTACTTTCTGGTCGTTGCCGACTTCATCGGCTGGGCCAAGAAGAATGGCATCCGGGTCGGCCCTGGTCGTGGTTCTGGAGCAGGCTCCATGTGCGCCTACGTCATGGAGATCACCGACCTCGATCCGCTGAAGCATGGCCTGATCTTTGAGCGCTTCCTCAACCCCGAGCGCGCCTCGATGCCCGACTTCGACATCGACTTCGACGAGCGGCGCCGCGCTGAGGTGATTCACTACGTCACCGAGAAGTACGGCGAGGAACGCGTCGCCCAGATTGTCACCTACGGCACGATCAAGGCCAAGCAGGCGGTCAAGGACGCCTCGCGGGTGATGGGTTTCCCCTTTTCGATGGGTGAAAAGCTCACCAAGGCGATGCCGCCCGCGATCATGGGCAAAGACGTGCCGCTGTCGGGGATCTTCGACCCCCAGCACCAGCGATATGCCGAGGCTGCGGCCTTCCGTCAGGTCCACGACGAGGACCCGCAGTCCCAGGAGGTCGTCAAAGCGGCGTTGGGCCTTGAGGGGCTCAAACGCCAGTGGGGCGTGCACGCCGCGGGTGTCATCATGTCCAGCGAGCCGCTGCTCGACCTGATCCCGATCATGCGCCGCGAGCAGGACGGCCAGATCATCACCCAGTTCGACTACCCCAGCTGCGAGGCGCTCGGTCTGGTCAAGATGGACTTCCTCGGCCTGCGCAACCTGACCATCCTGGACGATGCGTTGATCAACGTCCGAAGCAACCGTGGCGACGAGATCGACCTCGACGAGCTGAGCAAGACCCTGGACGACCCGGCCACCTACGAGCTGCTCGGCCGAGGCGACACCCTGGGGGTCTTCCAGTTCGATGGTGGCCCCATGCGTGCGTTGTTGCGGCTGATGAAGCCCGACAACTTCGAAGACATCTCGGCGGTCGGCGCGCTTTACCGTCCTGGCCCGATGGGCGCCAACTCGCACACCAACTATGCCTTGCGCAAGAACCATCAGCAGGAGATCTCGTATCCGCACGTGGAGCTCGCAAACGCGCTGGAGCCGCTGCTGGGCACCACCTACGGCCTGATCGTCTATCAGGAGCAGGTCATGGAGATTGCCCAGAAACTGGCCGGCTACACGCTGGGCAAGGCCGACCTGCTGCGTCGCGCCATGGGCAAGAAGAAACGCTCGGTGCTGGACGCCGAGTACCTCGGCTTCGAGGAAGGCATGGTGGCCAACGGCTTCAGCCCCGCTGCCATCAAGGCTCTGTGGGACGTCCTGGTCCCCTTTTCGGACTACGCCTTCAACAAGGCGCACAGCGCCGCCTACGGTCTGGTCTCCTATTGGACTGCCTATCTGAAGGCCAACTACCCGGCGGAGTATATGGCCGCCGTGCTGACCAGCGTGCGCGACGACAAGGACAAGTCGGCGCTCTACCTCAACGAGTGCCGTCGCATGGGCATCAAGGTTCTGCCACCGGATGTCAACGAGAGCTCGGCCAACTTCACAGCTGTCGGTACCGATATCCGGTTCGGTCTGGCTGCAATCCGCAACGTGGGCCACAACGTGGTCGAGGCGATCGTGGCCGCACGTCAGGACAAGGGGCGATTCGTCTCGTTCGAGGACTTCGTACGCAAGTCACCGGCGGTCGTGTGCAACAAGCGCACCGTCGAGTCGCTCATCAAGGGCGGCTCCTTTGACTCGTTGCAGCACGCCCGTCAGGGTCTGGTTCGGGTCCACGAGGCCTACATCGACGCTCTCGTGGACGAGAAGAGGCAGGAGGCCATCGGCCAGGACTCGCTCTTCGCCGGCATTGATGATGGTAGCGACGGTGGCAGTGGGACCCCTGGGAGTGGGATCTCACTGCTGGCCATGCCCCCGATTCCGACGATCGAGTGGGACAAGTCGACGCTGCTGGCTTTCGAACGCGAGATGCTCGGCCTCTATGTCTCCGACCACCCCCTGTTCGGTATCGAACACGTCCTGGCCCAACACGCAGACACCTCGATCGCTGCCCTGACCGGTGACGACAGCAAGGCTGACGGGGCCAACGTCACCATCGCCGGGCTGATCACCGGGCTGCAGATTAAGCGCACCAAGAAGGGCGACCTCTGGGCCATCGCCACGGTGGAGGACCTCGATGGCGCGATCGAGTGTCTCTTCTTCCCCTCGGCTTACATGACCGTCTCGACCATGCTCGGCCATGACGTCGTGTGCGTGGTGCGCGGTCGCCTGAACCGCCGGGATGAGACCCCGACCATCTTCGCCCAGGAGCTCACCCTGCCCGACATCAAGGACGGGCCACGCGGGCCCGTGGTCGTGACCCTGCCGCTGGCCAGAGCCACCAACGGCGTGGCGGAGCGGATCAAGCGGGTGCTGAGGGAGCACCCCGGTGTGACCGAGGTCCACATCAAGCTCACCCAGCCCGGGCGCTCCGTGCTCATGCGGCTCGACGACTCGCTGCGGGTCACGGCATCTCCGGCATTGTTCGGTGACCTGAAGGCTCTTCTTGGGCCCGCCTGCCTGACCTGAGCCGGCCGTGCGTGCCAGCAATCCGGGCCGCGGTGTCGGTGGGTGCTCCGGACGAATCGGGTTGTCGGCTACCGTTCCGTTGTGAGCACCGTCAAGCCTGTCGCCACCAAACACATAGAGCACGTCCGTGAGCACCACGGCGACCGGGTCATTGACCGGTTCGAGTGGCTTCGGGACAAGGACGACCCGGAGGTCATTGCGCACCTGCAGGACGAGAATGCCTATGCCGAGGCTCTGACGAGTCATCTCGAGCCGCTGCGAGCGCGGATCTTCGACGAGATCAAGTCCCGGACCCAGGAGACGGACCTGTCGGTACCGGAATCTTATCGGGGCTGGTGGTACTACTCTCGCACTTTCGAGGGCAAGCAGTATCCGGCGCAGTGCCGGGTTCGCAAGGTGAGGGGTCGGGGACGACCGCAGCTCGAGCCGGGGGTCACCCCCGAGGGTGAGCAGCTGTTGTTGGACGGCAACCTCGAGGCGCAGGGGCATGAGTTCTTCTCGCTGGGGGCCTTCGAGGTGAGCACCGACGGGCGCCAGATCGCCTATGCCGTGGATGTTGAGGGTGATGAGCGCTTCGCCCTGCGGGTCAAGGACATCGAGACCGGTGCCGTGATCGACGACGCGGTGACTGCGATCGGCTATGGCGCTGTCTGGTCGCTGGACGGGCAGCACCTCTTCTACACCAGAATGGATGAGTCGTGGCGTCCTCATGAGGTCTGGCGCCACCAGGTCGGCACCCCAGCCCAGGATGACGTCCTGGTGTTCGAGGAGCCTGACGAGCGCTTCTGGATGGGCATCGGGTCCTCGCGCGACGACGCCTGGGTCATCATCCAGGTGGGCTCCAAGCTGACCTCCGAGGTGTGGTTGCTCGACGCGGCGGCGCCCCTGAGCGAGCCTCGGGTAGTGGCGCCGCGTCGTCACGGGGTCGAGTACGACGTCGAGCCGGCGGGGGATCGTCTGCTGATCGTGCACAACGCCAACCATCCCGATTTTGAGTTGGCACAGGCTCCTTTGGACTCAACGCGCCACGAGCAGTGGTCGCCGTTGGCAGAGACGGTGGCCGGGGAGCGCCTGCTCGGTGTCGAATCCTTCGCCTCCCACGCCGTGGTGTCCCTGCGCCGCGACGGACTGACCGCCTTGAGGGTGATGACCCGTGATCAGTCCGTCCTTTCCGGTTTTGGTCCGGCGAATGACCTGGTATTCGACGAACCCTTGTACTCGGTCGGCACCGGCAACAACCCGGAGTACGAAACCTCGGCGGTGCAGGTCGTGTTCGAGTCGATGGTCACTCCCAAGACCATCTCGGACTACGACATGGTGACCGGTGAGTACACCGTCCTCAAGGCCCAGCCCGTGCTTGGTGGCTATGACCCCGCCGACTACGAGCAGCGACGCGAGTGGGCGACAGCCCCAGATGGGACCCGGGTTCCGATCTCGCTGATCCATCGTCGCGACGTGACTGCGGACGGCACGGCTCCGGGGTTGCTCTATGGCTACGGCGCCTACGAGATCTGCATTGACCCATACTTCTCGGTGGCCCGTCTATCCCTGCTGGATCGGGGATTCGTCTATGCCATAGCCCATGTTCGCGGGGGCGGCGAGATGGGGCGCCAGTGGTACGACTTCGGAAAGATGGAGCACAAGACCAACACCTTCACCGACTTTCTTGCCTGCGCTGACCATCTGGTCAGCTCCGGGTGGGTGGCCCCGGATCGCCTCGTCGCGGAAGGCGGTTCGGCCGGCGGCTTGCTCGTGGGTGCGGTGGCCAACCTCGCACCCGGGCGATTCAGGGCTATTCATGCGGCGGTCCCGTTCGTTGATGCGCTGACCACGATCCTGGACCCGTCGCTGCCACTGACCGTGCCGGAATGGGAGGAGTGGGGCGACCCGCTTCACAACGAGGACGTCTACAGGTACATGAAGAGCTACACGCCGTACGAGAACGTTGCGGCTGTCGACTATCCGGCCATCCTGGCGACCACCAGCCTGAATGACACCCGCGTCTACTTCGTCGAGCCTGCCAAGTGGGTCGCCCGGTTACGTGAGATCGTCACGAGCGACCCGGTGCAACGACCGATTCTGTTCAAGATCGAGATGGTCGCGGGGCACGGCGGCAAGAGTGGCCGGTATGACGCATGGAAGCAGTACGCGTGGGAGCTTGCTTTCCTTATGGATCAGGTGGGCGTCAGCTAGCCGATGTCAGATGGCGGGGCGTGTCTCGCGGGACCGCCAGCTCGCGCTGTGTGGAGGCTTGGGGGCTGTTTTTGCGATACGCGTGCCATGCGCCCTTGCCAGACGTAGACTCGGTGCAAGCATGTGGCGCCCGAACGGTGACGCACGATCCTTCGGTTTCGGTCCCGCGCCGCGGTGAGCTGCCAACCCGGCGGTGCAAACCGAGGGACGCTGAAGTGTATGACCAACCGTTGTTTATTCAGACACTGTCAAGATTTGCCGTGGTTCTGCCGGCGCGCTATGACCTTGAGGCTGCCCTGAGTGAGCTGACGGAGAGCGTTACCGCGGTATTGGGCCTTTCCGGTAGCGGGGTCACCATGGCCGACCAAGCAGGGCGGATGCGTTTCGTGACCGCGGTGAGCCAGGCTTCCGGGGAGCTCGAGCGCAATCAGGAGGAGCAGCAGGCAGGTCCGTGCCGGGATGCCTACGACACCGGTGAGGTGGTCCGGGTGACCGATGTGCGGAAGGAGGCCGCCCGATGGCCGGAGTTCTCGGCCACCGCTACCAGCTTGGCTGTGGCCGGCGTGGCCGGGATCCCGATGCGGCTCGCAGACCAGATCATCGGCGCTCTCAACCTCTACTCTCCCGAGCCGCGGGAGTGGTCGGATGAGGACATCGCCGTGGCCGGGGTGCTGGCCGACGTCGCCACCAGCTATGTGGTCAACGCCTCCAAGCTGCGCCAGCAGGAGCAGCTCAGCGAGCAGCTGCAGGAGGCGTTGGAGACACGGGTCGTCATCGAACAGGCGAAGGGAATCACCGCCCAGCAGCACTCTGTCACCGTCGATCATGCGTACCAGCTGATTCGTAGGCATGCCCGCAACAACAACGCCAGCCTGCGGATCGTAGCCGAGGCGATTGTCGCCGTGGGGCTTCAGGTCTGAGCACTGCGGCTGTGCGGCTGTGCGGCCCGAGCTTGTAGGTCCGTGTGTCACCGGTGTAGCCTCGTGAGCGCTACGTCCCCCCAGACCATGGTGGCGTCGGCTTCTCCTCGTGCTACTCCCGAACCTCGGTGGCCCGTGTCCTTCATTGTGGGACCACCGAATCGAGTTCGCCATGGCTCAGCCACCGAGCAATGTGCACGACCTTCCAACAGACCTCCAGACGGGCCTTTACCCCACCCGGTTACCCACTCGCTTCGCCGCTGACCTGCCGTCGGGGCTTCCAGCGAAGTCTGCCGCCCGTCCTGCCACGGGCTGGCAGGTGCGGGCCAGGAAACACGCCATACGCCAGGTCGTGGTCCTGGAGGTCGGCGGCCGGCTCAGTGATGTCGTCGAGGAGCTGGACCGGGCGATCCAGCTGGCCCTGGCCGAAGGGCCTCGAGGCGTGGTCTGCGATCTGTCATCGGTGCTCGAGGACGCCGAGCCGGTCGCGGTTGAGCTTCTCGCGACGGCCGGGCGCCATGTTCGCGACTGGCCCGGGATCCCCGTGGCCGTGGCCTGCCCGGACCCGCAGGTTCGCGAGGCGCTGGAAGCCCACTCTCTGGGTGGTCACCTGATCGTGAGATCGTCGCTGTTCTCGGCGGTGACCGCGGTGCTGGCGACCCCCACCCTGACCGTTGAGCGGCTCAGACTCGCCCCCCACCCGACTGCGCCGCGCGCCTCACGTGAGTTCGTCACTCGCGCCCTGCTGGACTGGCGGCTGGGCCGGGCCATCCCCTTCGCCACCTTGGTGGTCAGCGAGCTCGTGGCCAGTTCGTCAGTGAATGCCGGCACCGAGATTGACGTGTCTGTCGCCTGGAACCTCGGGGCCCTGCGCCTGACCGTCCGAGACCACGGTTGCGTTCTGCCCCGTGAGTGGCATACGGCTCCTGACCTGCACGGACGGGGGCTCATCGTGGTCGCTGGCCTTTCACGCACCTTCGGGGTGATTCCCACCGCTGATGGCGGCAAGGTCGTCTGGGCCGTGCTCGAAGCCCCCCGACCGCGCCCCTCGAGCCGACGAATCCGGTCCCAGCGGGACACACCTACCCACCAGTCTCCCGAGTTTATCGACGGCCGCGGCCTGGGTCAGCTCCCGTTCTGCGCAGGGTCCAGCTCCCGTCCCGCCGAACGAGACCTCAGCGGTTCAGCACTTGGCGGAGATCCCACGTTGGTCAGCTGAGGGAGCTCATCAACGAGTGCAAGACCCCGGCGCCGCCGAGGCTGGCAATATCGAGCACTTCGACCGCTGAGTCGGTCACCAATGCACATCCCGCGGGTGTCGCGACCGAGCCACTGGGCTCACTTGGTGGCCATCCCCCCGGCAGCGGCCATCGCGTCCATGGTGTCGCAGATGCCTCCGGATCGGATCGTCATGTCGGACATGTGCACCGACCCACTCGCACTCAAAGCCATCGCTGGGGCCCGTGTCGCCCACTACAACCTCGGTCTTGCCTGGCCTGACCCGCATCAGGACCTGGACAAGATGTTGACCGCCGTCGCCAGGGACGCCTTGACAGCGCCTTCGCCCTCAAGGCAGGAGAGGATTACCTACTCAGTGACTCACGCTGCCAGATGATGAAGACCACTGACGGCACGGTGCAGCCTGCCGGGTCTTGGACCTGTCTTGATGCGGCGGGTAGGTCAGTGAGGCTCGGCCTGAGAGATCATCGTATGACGTTGGGGCTGTGAATGGCGGCTGACCCACCGGCGTTCGGGAGTCGCGGCGCGGTCACTGACCCGAGCTGAAGAATCCGCGCGCCACCAGTTCAACGGTCACTAGGACTGCGATGGCCTGGACCAGCAGCAGGGCGACCAGAACCACCAGCTGGACGGCCGCTGCCTGCAGGGGTGAGGCGCCACCCAGCAGCATCCCGACGAAGGCCCCGGGAAGGGTCACCAGCCCCACGGTCCGGGTCTGGTCCAGGCCTGGGACAAGGGCCAGAGATGCATCCTCACGGGCAATGAGCAGCGCCGAGGGGCGGGGGAGCAGACCGATCGAGAGTGCAGCCTCGTATTCTCCGTGGCGAGTTCGCAGGGCATCGAGGGCGCGCTTGCCGGCCAGGGTCGTCGCTGTCATGGCACCGCCGATCAGGATGCCCACGATCGGCACCACGGCGATTGGCTGGCGCGGGATCAGGCCGCTGAGCATGAGGCCAGTGGCGACGGGGACGGCACCCAGGACGACCGGAGCGGCGGCGAACCACCACCTGTCCTTCCGGCTCGGTTCCCTCTGGTCCGGTCTCTTTGGCCTGGCTCTCTTCGGGTTCAGTCGTTTCCCCGCAGTCAGTGAGGCCACAGACAGCATCAGGATGATGAAACCTAGCGTCAGCCACCACGAACCCAGCACGGCGGCGATCAGCAGGCCGACGACGAAGAGCTGAAGGCACGCTCGCAGCGCCGCCAGAACGTCGTCGCGACCATGTCCTAGGTGTCCCCAGTGGTTGATGACCGCGGCGAGTCCGGCGCAGACGACCACCACGAGGGCCAGGCGTAGCAGCCCGCTCACCCCGTTCACACTGACCAGCCCGCCGGCGGCTGGCGCCAAGGTGAGTATCACGGACCGTATTATGCGCCGGAGGCTGGACATGTGACGGGTCCGCGCACGAATCACCCTAAACTGAGAGGGTGATTTCCTGGATCGATCTGCGTGGTCGTGTTTTCGATGCCCGATCCCTTCGCGAGGTGCTGCCCCGGGCCGAGTTCGACGTCGAAGCGGCACTGTCTGTGGTTCGACCGATCTGTGACGATGTACACCATCGGGGAGCCGAGGCGTTGCGTGACCTGGGGGAGCGCTTCGACGGGGTTCGGCCCACCCGGCTTCGGGTGCCAGCAGAGGTCCTGAAGACGGCTTTGGACGCGCTTGACCCCGACGTGCGCGCGGCCCTCGATGAGACCATTCGACGGGTGCGCATCGTCCACGAGGACCAGCGCCGGAGCGACGTGACCACTCAGGTGGCGCCCGGCGGAACTGTCGTTGAACGTTGGCTGCCGGTCGACAGGGTCGGTCTCTACGTCCCCGGTGGGGTCGCGGTCTACCCCAGCAGCGTCGTCATGAACGTCGTCCCGGCGCAGATCGCCGGCGTGGCCTCGGTCGCGGTCACCAGCCCGCCGCAACGGGACAACACCGGAGTGTTCGCCGGCTACCCCGCCCCGACGATCCTTGCTGCCTGCGAGCTGCTCGGCATCGACGAGGTGTACGCCGTCGGCGGGGCTCAGGCAATCGCCATGTTCGCCTACGGTGCCAGCGAATCGGGCGTCGACGGCACGCCGAACGCTGGTGTCGTGGTCTGTGAACCGGTCACCTTGGTGACTGGTCCGGGCAATATCTACGTCGCGGCCGCCAAGCGCCTGTTGAAGGGGTTGATCGGTATCGACGCGGAGGCCGGACCCACCGAGATCGCGGTCCTGGCCGACGACAGCGCCGATCCCGAGCATGTCGCCGCAGATCTGATCAGTCAGGCCGAGCATGACACTCTCGCGGCGTCGGTGCTCGTCACCGACAGCGAGGACCTCGCTGTGCGCGTCGAAGCTGCGCTGGTCCGCCGCGTGGCCGCGACCAAGCACACCGAGCGGGTCGCTGCTGCGCTTGCCGGTCAGCAGTCCGGTGTCGTTCTGGTCGACGACCTGGAGGCCGGCATCACCGTGGTCAACGCGTACGCCGCGGAGCACCTCGAGATCCAGACCCGCGATGCGCGCGCCGTGGCCGGGCGGATCCGCAACGCCGGGGCGATCTTCGTGGGAGCCTTCGCGCCGGTGAGCCTGGGTGACTACTGCGCCGGCTCCAACCACGTGCTGCCCACCGGCGGATGCGCCTGTCACAGCAGCGGGTTGTCAGTGCAGTCCTTCCTGCGCGGCATTCATGTCGTGGACTACACGCAGGCGGCCCTCGCAGATGTCGCCCACCATGTGGTCACGCTGGCCGGCGCCGAGGACCTCCCCGCCCACGGCGAGGCGATTGTTGCGCGTTTCAGCGACGACGCTCGCCTTACCGAGGCCGCGCCCTCTGGCGATCCGGCGCCCCCCGGAGAGGCGGGCTGATGAGCATGAGCACCTCCCCGAGCGATCTGCTGCGCCCTGATCTTCAGGGACAGACGCCCTATGGCGCCCCTCAGCTGGACGTGGCAGTTGCCCTGAACACCAACGAGAACTCGTACGCCGTGCCCCGGGGTGTCGTCGATGCGATCGTCTCGTCCGTGGCCGATGTGGCATCAGGTCTGAACCGCTACCCGGACCGTGAGTTCGTACGGCTGCGTGAGGACCTGGCTGCATATCTGAGCACGACCTCCGGTGTGGTCGTCACGGCCGAACAGGTCTGGGCGGGCAACGGTTCCAACGAGGTTCTGCTTCACCTCCTGCAGGCGTT
>Ga0209540_10002494_pt1 | contig 13102 bp, 8 predicted proteins | sample BarGraIncu01121A_FD_184501 | JGI IMG/M metagenome (GOLD analysis project Ga0209540, IMG submission 184501) | Arctic peat soil microbial communities from Barrow, Alaska - Barrow Graham LP Incubations 011-21A (SPAdes) (version 2) | ecosystem: Environmental > Terrestrial > Soil > Wetlands > Peat... | reverse complement strand
TGGGCAAGACCACCTTGTCGGACAGGGTTCTGTGTTAAGAAAAATGATTGAGTCCGACAATTTGGCCTCTTTCATATTATGGGGCCCGCCCGGTGTTGGTAAGACGACCTTGGCAAAAATAATTGCAAATCAATTAGAGAGGCCATTTCATATCCTATCTGCAATAAATGCAGGCGTAAAAGATGTGAGAGAAATAATCGATAAATCCAGGTCAAACTCTCTGTTTAATAAGGTGAGACCGATTTTGTTTATTGATGAAATCCATAGATTCAGCAAGTCACAACAAGACGCACTTCTAGGAGCTGTGGAAGATGGTACATTGATTTTAATAGGGGCAACAACTGAAAATCCATCATTTGAAGTTATCGCTCCCCTACTCTCCAGATGTCAGGTATATGTTCTAAAGTCCCTTAGTATAGATGCTTTAAACACATTATTAGAGAGAGCCATTAGATTAGATCCTGTTCTAAAACAAAGAGAGATTGAGATTAATGAAAAAGAGGCGCTATTTAGATTCTCAGGTGGCGATGCAAGAAAATTGCTGAACATAATAGAGATAATTGCTGGAAGTTCCTCCCCTGGTGAAAAAATTGTAATTGACAACAAGATCGTTACAGAAAAACTCCAGGAAAACATCGCATTATATGATAAAAACGGGGAACAACATTACGACATTATTTCTGCATTTATCAAAAGTATCAGAGGCTCTGACCCTAATGCTGCTGTATATTGGATGGCGAGAATGATTGCCGGAGGGGAAGATCCTCTGTTTATCGCCAGAAGAATGGTAATTTTAGCATCGGAAGATATTGGGTTAGCCAATCCCAATGCCCTGCTTTTGGCAGAGGCCTGTTTTGAAGCCGTTCATAAGATAGGAATGCCTGAATCTAGAATAATTCTGTCTGAAGCTGCTATATATTTAGCTACTTCTCAAAAGAGCAATTCGGCGTATTTAGCAATAGATTCGGCACTTGAAGAGGTTGAAAAGAGCGGAGACTTGCCCGTTCCGTTACATCTTAGAAATGCCCCAACAAAACTTATGAAGGATTTGGGGTATGCAAAAGAATACAAGTATGCCCACTCATATTCGAACAATTTTGTGGATCAGGAATTTTTACCCAAAGAGCTGAATGATAAAAAATTTTACGAACCGGGGGAAAATTCAAAGGAAAATGAGATCAAAAAGAGACTTGAATCTCTTTGGAAAAAATATAATTATTGATTGTTTTTAACTATTTTTGCTGCGCTATGATAATTGACAATATCCCAAATATCAGACATACCGGTCAAGGTAATTTTTTCCTTCTCGCCGGCCCATGTGTTATTGAAGGCGAAGAGATTACATATCGGGTAGCATCTGAAATTATGGAAATTACAGAGAAGCTCTCTATCCCATTCATTTTCAAATCATCATACCGCAAAGCCAACAGATCCAAATCCGATTCATTTACCGGAATTGGAGATGAAAGAGGGTTAGGGATACTCCAAATGATCCGTGAGAAGTTGAAAGTTCCTATCGTCACAGATATTCACAATCCGGAAGAGGCCTCTCTCGCTGCGTCATATAACATTGATGTTCTTCAAATTCCCGCCTTCTTATGCAGACAAACCGACCTTCTGGAGGCTGCTGCAAAAACCGGCAAATTTGTGAATATAAAAAAGGGTCAATTTCTAGCTCCACTCTCTATGAAATTTGCAGCAGAGAAGGTTGCTGAAAAAGGTAATAATAATATTATACTTACAGAAAGAGGTACTCAATTCGGCTATTCTGACCTTATTGTAGATTTCAGGGCAATTCCACAAATGAAGAGCTTTGGCTATCCTGTCGTTTTAGATGTTACACACAGTTTACAACAGCCAAATCAGTCCTCCGGTGTTACAGGAGGAAGACCGGATCTGATTTCAACAATGGCACGTGCAGGAATTGCTGTTGGAGTGGATGGTCTGTTTATTGAAACGCATCCAAATCCGGCATCCGCCAAATCCGATGGTGCGAATATGTTGAAATTAGACTTATTGGAAGAGTTGTTGAGGTCACTCGTTCCATTCAGAAAAGCATCAAATTTGTTTAACAAGCTTTAATTTAGCGTACTATGATTGTAAATCAAGATTTTACTAAAAGATATGAAAGAATTCCTGTTGACATCTTTGAAGATTCGTCAGCTGCTTCGATATTAGTCGCAGAACATATTGCAGAGACAATTAAGGGAAAAAACCGTAAGAGTCTCCCTTGTGTTTTGGGTTTAAGTTCCTCTTCTTCATCTATCCAAGTATACGATGAGTTAATCAGGTTATTTAATAAAAAAGAGATATCCTTTAAAAATGTCTGCATTTTTTCTGTAGACGAGTATTATCCCCTGGTCAGAAATGAGTTGCAAAGTCATTTCAGATTCATCAAAGAATACCTTCTTGATTATATAGATATTCCAGAAAAGAATATTTATTGTCTTGACAGTGAAGTAGCAAAAGAAAATATCCACCAATATTGTGAGGACTTCGAAAAGGAAATGTCCTCTCTTGGAGGCATTGATATTTTAGTTTTAGGCAATATGGGTTTCAATGAGCCTGGTTCACACTACAACTCAAGGACTCGGTTAATCACTCTTAACTACAATACTCGTGTCTCTTCTGCTTCTGAGTTTTTTGGTGTGGAATATGTGCCTTTTCATGCATTAACAATGGGGATCGAAACCATTTTAGCTGCTAATAAGATATTCTACCTGGCTTTTGGAGAGGGAAACGCCTCTGGTATTGCCAAACTCATAGAGGGTAATATTAACGAACAAAACCCTACATCTTACCTGCAACAACACGAAAACATAGAGGTATTGATAGATTTACCGGCTGCCGCAGAATTAACAAGGGTTAAAACACCTTGGTTAACAGGGCCATGTGAGTGGAGTGATCATATGATCAGAAAATCTGTCTTTTGGTTGTGCAGAAAATTGGATAAGCCAATTTTAAAGCTTACCGACAGAGATTATAACGATAATGGCATGAGTGACCTTATAACTGAAAAAGGTCCTGCTAACAAGATAAATATCAAAATTTTCAACAATCTGCAACACACAATTTCCGGTTGGCCGGGAGGAAAACCAAATGCAGACGATTCAACCAGGCCGGAACGGGCTACTCCGTTTCCGAAGCGTGTAGTAATATTCAGTCCGCACCCCGATGACGATGTTATCTCAATGGGTGGCACACTCGCGAGGCTCTCTGAGCATGGTCATGAAGTTCATCTTGCTTATCAGGTTTCTGGAAACATTGCTGTGTTTGACCACGATGCAATAAGATTTCTAGACTTTATAAGAGATAGCTCAAAAATTTTCGATTTTGATTTTGGTAAAAGCGAGGAAATCTATAAATCAGCACTTAAAGAGCTTGCTACCAAACATCCAGGAGAACCAGATATTTCAAGCATAAGAGAGGTAAAAGGCGCTATCAGAAGAGGTGAAGCCAAAGCTGCTTGCAGGTATTTGAAAATTCCCGAAGATCGGGTTCATTTCTTGAATTTGCCATTTTATGAAACAGGGGGTGTTAAGAAAAACCCAATTAGTAAAACGGATATTGCAATTGTTAAAAAGCTTCTCCAAGCTGTAAAACCTCACCAAATATATGCTGCCGGTGACCTAAGTGATCCTCACGGAACCCATAGAGTATGTCTGCAGGCAATCTTTTCGGCTCTAAATGAGTTAAAGGGAGAAAAATGGATGAAAGATTGTCGTGTTTGGCTTTACAGAGGTGCCTGGCAGGAGTGGGATGTTGCTGATGCAAATATGGCCGTTCCATTGAGTCCGGAGGAGGTTAATATCAAAAGAGAGGCAATATTTAAACATCAATCTCAAAAAGACCGTCCTGTATTTCCGGGATCGGACCAGAGAGAATTCTGGCAAAGGGCAGAAGAGAGAAACCATAATACTGCTGTTCTATTTGATAAATTGGGAATGGCAGAATATCAGGCAATTGAACTATTTGTTAGATACAACATTTAAACTTAAAAATAATGAAACAACAGAAAAACTTCGTCATTCCTATAATTTTTATTGGGATGATGTTCTTTGCGATCGGATTTGCTTTGGGTATTAACTCTTTCCTTATTCCGGTTCTTAAGGGTACACTCGGTGTCTCATCAGGAGAGTCATATTTGATACTTGCGGCTACCTTCTCAACATTCATAATTTTTGGATACCCCGCTTCAATGACAATTTCTAAAATTGGCTATAAACGGACAATGGCATTGTCTTTCCTCCTTTTTGCCATAGCATTCGCACTATTTATACCCGCTGCAAGAAGTGAAAGTTTTGTTCTGTTTTTGATTGCATCATTTATGAGTGGCATTGGAAATACTTTTCTGCAAGCCTCTGTTAACCCGTATATTACAATATTGGGGCCAATGGAAAGTGCTGCAAAGAGAATGTCGATCATGGGAATCTGCAATAAATTAGCCTGGCCCGTAGCCCCTGTTTTTCTCGCTTTTGTTATAGGTAAAAATACAACTGATACGCTTATTTCGGACCTTTATCTGCCATTTTATATTATTATCGGAGTTTTTATTCTGCTTGGTATTATCTCGCTACTTGCACCCCTTCCTGAGGTTAAGGCTTTAGGCGAAGATGAGGAGAGTGCAAATGATTGCCCCTATGCTGCCAATAAGAGTTCAATTTGGCAATTTCCGCACCTTCTGTTGGGTGCCCTGACTCTGTTTTTATATGTAGGAGTTGAAACCGTTGCTCTCAGTACCCTGGTGGATTATGCAGATTCTCTTGGGCTTCCAAATGCATCGTCGTATGCGTGGATATCATCTGTGGGAATGGTTATCGGCTACATTTGCGGAATAATATTCATTCCAAAACATCTTAGTCAGGCTAAGGCATTGGTTATTTGTTCTCTTCTGGGAATTTTAGGCTCACTGCTGGTAGTTTTCTCCCCGGCTGAGATATCGATATGGTTTATTGGTTTTATGGCCCTTGGGTGCTCATTGATGTGGCCTGCTTTGTGGCCATTAGCTATTGCAGATTTGGGTAAATTCACCAAAGCAGGTTCTTCGCTTTTGGTTATGGCCATTGTCGGTGGTGCGGTTCTACCTACCATCTTCGGATTTTTAAAAGATGCAACAGGAGCTCAAAATGCATACTGGATTGCACTACCTTGTTTCCTATTCATTCTTTACTATGGAGTTTCTGGATATAAGATCAGAACCAGCAAATAAAGATGTTTCTAAAGATGATTTTAAGTGGCTTACTCTTTATACCGTTTCTTTTTGGAAATGGTATAAAAGAGGAGCCTTCTTTGTTAAAAGAAAAAATGATTACAGTCAAAAAAATTGGCTTTCCATGTAAAAAGCCACCGATAGCATTAGTCGAGAAAATGCTTGACAGTTGCAAGGTTGAATTCCACCAGATTGATCAGTTGAATTGGCCTGAATATGCTTATAAACCGGAAGTTAAATTTCGTATAGCCTATTCTAAAGAGGAGATTTATCTGCAATATTTTGTAAAAGAAAAATTTATTAGAGCTCATTTCATAAAAGATTATGGTTCTCAACCATATAAAGATTCTTGTGTGGAGTTCTTCATAATTCCCGCTTTGGACTCGATTTATTACAACCTTGAGCTAAACTGTATAGGGGTGGGAACGTTTGCGGGGGGACCAAACCGCAAAGATAGAACTAGTTTTACTCCAGATATAACCGCTCAAATAAGAAGATCTTCTTCGCTGGGGAATGCCGGTTTTGAGACAAAAGAGGGAGATTTTGACTGGAAAATCACTATTGCTATTCCTATTTCACTTTTTTCATTAAGTGAAGTACCTAAACTTGAGGGAAGAACATTAAAAGCCAATTTTTATAAGTGTGGCGACGATTTACCTGAAAGACACTACCTCTCATGGAACCCTATTTTATTTGAACGCCCCAATTTTCATACTCCTGATTTCTTTGGAGATCTATACTTTGAAAATTAAAAAGGATATCCGACACCGAACTGAAGACTGTAAGTATTTGGTTTAAACCACTCTTTTAGGCCTACCCAGTTTTTTGACGTGGGGTCGTATGCTATCATCCCTAAATCCAGTCTTAGAATTACAAAATCCAGATTTAACCTTAGCCCTGCACCCCAGTTAAATGCAATGCTCTTGTAAAAGTCTCCGATTCTAAAAAGAGCTGCCTCTTTACCCTCTTCTGCTCTCAAATTCCATATGTTTCCGGCATCTGCGAAAAGCCCACCCTCAATCTTCCAGAATAGGCCAAATCTGTATTCTGCATTCAATTCAAGTTTAAAATCACCGGTCTGATTTGGGATAGAAAAGGTAGTATCAATCGGAGCAGATCCGGGTCCAATGGATCTCGCCTGCCAACCTCTTAAACTGTTTGCACCTCCCGCATAAAATAATTTTTCAAAAGGAACTGTGGTTGAGTTGCCGTATGCATATCCTAAACCAAGATTGAACCTTGTTGCAAAACTTGTTTTGTTCTCAAACTTCCATGTATAAACCATAGTAAAGTCCGTTCTGTAGTATTGAGCATATGCTGTCCTCCAGATTGTCTTAAAGCCATTGGTGTCAGTAGGCATAGATTTATTGAACAGACTCAGAAGGTTTCCGGAAATATCGTTCATCCATCTAAAGTAGAAGTACGAATTTTTCGGGTTGGGAGATGCATCTGTTGTGTAAAACAAAGTTGCACCCGCACCTAAATCAAAATGGCTTTTGTATGAATTCTTGAGAAATGGGTCAGACAGACTCTGATAGAACAGAGGATTCATGTTAATCAATCTTATTATGCTCAGTTGTATCGGATTTAACCTGTAAAAAAACCTCTCTCCCATCTTCCAATTATAACCATAATTTAAGGATAGCAGGTTCCTGGTAAATTCTGGTCGGCTTTGAAAATTATAACTTAAATTGATATCGGTTCTCGGTACTGTAGATGTGAAAATTTTATCCGGTAATAAAAGAAAACCCGGAATAGACAACCCCGCAGAAACACCTAGCTCTGTAGATCTTGTAGGATCATTAAATTTAAATTGAAAATTCCCCATAAATCCTAAAGAAAACCACTCTCCCCCTTTGAAAATATTCTTGTGATAATAAGATATTGCAGGTGATATTCCCAGAAGATTGTTGGAGTTACTTGATGCTTCGAGATTAATTTTATATCCCTGAGATTTTGATGGTGTGAGCCTTATGGTGCAATCAACCTCATTACTGTCGGGTTCCTCACTACTGTTTTTCGGGACCTCGTCAAACTGAAGATTTACACCGGAAAAATATCTTAAGGACACCAATCTTTCATAAGTGTTGTTAACCACCTTCTCTTTGTAAAGATCACCCGGAATAATTTTATTCATTTTTGCTAGTACAGATGGCCTTATATTCAGTTTACCATTGAAAAATATATTTAAATCACGATATTTTATGCTATCAGGAAGCGCAAGAGTATCCAATCTGTTTATAGAAGGGTCATAATCTGTGTAAATGTTTATCCGTCTGATATAATATACATTATGAGGCCTGGAGTCTTTAACAGTTTCGTTTCTCGTATAATTTTCAATTTTCATCATCAAGTCTGCAGAACCATCATGACGGAGAGTGTCAGCTTTAAAAAAAAGAAAATTCTTTGTGAAATTATAGTAGCCTTTGTCCCTTAGGATAGATGTTATTCTATCACTTTCTTCTGCTAATATGCTTTCTGCGAGGTAATCGTGTCTTTTAATTAGTGTATTCAAAGTATCTGCAAATACGATCTTCCCGATTGCTGTATCTTTAATCTCATAACCTATCTTATTTAGCAGATATCTGTTTCCGAGAGTGACTGTATATTTAACAGTTGTTTTTTTTGATTTTGTGATTGTTGCGTGGTTGATTACTGAGTTATAATATCCAAGATACTCTAAATGATTGGATATATTCTCTTCGCTTTTATCAACCAAAAGGCTGTCAAATATTACAGGTTGCTGCCCAATATTCTTTACAAGTTTGTCCCATCCATTATTTTTACCGTTGCTCCAATTGTAAATATTCAAAAATGGATTGATACCAAATAAAAAAGTAGAATTTGGTTTTTGTCTTATATAAGGTTCCAGGATTGCAACCGGAAACTTTTTCGAGTTTGTGATTTCTATTTTATTCTCTTTTAGTCTGCTGGAACCCTCCGGAACAACTCGCACTGTACTACAGGATGCGACAAAAAACGAAAGTAAAGCGAAAGTCAATATTTTATAAGAGGCGAATCTTCCCATGATGTACTCCATTTAATACAAAAATAGTAATTTAATCAATTGTTTTTTTTATTAGAATAAAAATAGCGATATATTTGTGCTAAGTTATAATCCGACTCAGGTACATTTATAAAACAGACACAATCTAACTCACTTACATTTGAAAAATGAAGAACAAATACATAGACTTGGTTGAACAATCATTTGAATTTCCGCAGGATGAATTTAGGGTAGAAGAAGGGGATTTATATTTCCACAATATACCTGTAATGGATCTTATTGAACAATACGGTACTCCGTTAAAAATTACATATTTGCCTAAAATATCTTCTCAGATACAAAGAGCAAAGCGTATGTTCAATGTAGCAATGGCTAAAGTCGACTACAATGGTGATTATCACTACTGTTACTGTACTAAGAGTTCTCACTTCTCATTTGTGTTGGAAGAGGCACTTAAAAACGATATCCATATAGAAACATCCTCTGCGTTTGACCTCAATCTTATTGAGTCACTACAAGAACAAGGAATTGTTAATCAAGAACTTTACATTATTTGTAACGGGTATAAGAAGGATGTTTATATAGAAAACATAGCAAACTTGTTAAATAATGGATGGAAAAATACAATTCCGGTTTTAGACAATATGAAAGAGTTTGATGAGCTGGACCAGTGCATTAAGGAACCATGTATGATTGGGATCCGGATTGCTGCAGAGGAAGAACCGAAATTCGAATTTTATACTTCCCGATTGGGGATAAGATATAGTGATATTTTACCTTTTTTCGAGGGAAAAATAAAGCATAATAAGAAATTTTCTCTTAAAATGCTTCACTTCTTTATCAACACCGGAATAAGAGACAATGCATACTACTGGAATGAGTTGAGTAAGTGCGTATCTGTGTATTGTGACCTTAAATCAGTTTGCCCGGAATTGGATTCATTGAATATAGGGGGCGGATTTCCAATTAAAAATTCTTTAGCATTTGACTATGATTACGAGTATATGGCAGAAGAGGTTGTAGCACAAATAAAAAGTATATGTACTCAGCGTGGAATACCGGAACCAAATATATTTACAGAATTTGGAAGCTTTACAGTTGGGGAGAGTGGAGCTACTATATTTCAGGTTTTGGATCAGAAGCAACAAAACGACAGAGAGAGGTGGTATATGGTAGACAGTTCTTTTATGACTACTCTCCCGGACACTTGGGGAATAAAACAGCGGTTTGTATTACTGCCAATCAACAAGTGGAATGAGGAATATCAGAGGGTCTTTCTGGGGGGATTAACTTGTGACAGTCAGGATTATTATAATGCGGAAGCTCACGCAAATGCAATATTTCTACCAATCATTAACAGTGAAGAACCCCTATATCTCGGTTTTTTTCATACCGGAGCCTATCAAGAATCTATTGCAGGTTTTGGTGGAATTCAACACTGTCTGCAACCAGCACCAAAACACATTACAATTGACAAGGATGAAAACGGTGAATATTTCACAAGGCTTTTCAGCAAAGAGCAGACATATAAGTCCATGTTAAAGATACTAGGTTACTAATGCTTTCAAAATCGGATATTAAATTTTTAAAATCTCTTTCTCAAAAAAAGAGAAGAGACGAGTTAGGACTATTTATTGTTGAGGGAGAAAAGATAGTGGAGGAGGCCCTGAAATCAGATTTTAATGTTGAAAGAGTTCTTTATATGAACGATATCGGAAAGGAGAATATGGCAAAAATTACGCTCCTCTCCTCCCCCTCTCCCGCATTTGGAATTCTTAAGAAGAGGCGGCACTCAAACTCATTTACAATTGGTCCGGATAAGCTCTACCTCGCCTTGGACTCGGTTCGTGACCCCGGTAATCTGGGTACAATAATTCGTTTAGCCGATTGGTTCGGATTAGAGGCAATAATTGCGTCGGAAGATACTGTAGATATGTACAATTCAAAAGTAATTCAAGCATCTATGGGGGCAATTTTCCGAATAAATATCCATTATACAAACTTAAAAAAGTTTATAGAGGAGAACGCGGATTCTGTTGATATTTACGGAACATTTCTGAATGCTCCCAGTATTTATGAAACACCACTTTCCGGTTCCGGTGTAGTTGTGATGGGAAGTGAGTCAAATGGAATTTCCAAAGATATTGAGAGCTTAATAAAAAGAAAATTACACATACCTTCCTTTGCCAAAGAGGGCAGTAATGGCTCAGAATCGTTAAATGTAGCAATAGCTACTGCAATCGTTTGTTCCGAATTCAGACGTTCTTCTGTCTGACAGCTTCAAACATAACAATAGATGCCGCAACTGAAACATTGAGAGAGCCGATTTTACCCATAAGCGGAATTTTAGCCTTCTCGGTTGACAAAGCCAATACAGAATCAGAAATTCCTTTATCTTCCGAACCCATTATAACCGCAGTTGGCTTGTTAAAATCGATTTCATAAATACTCTTCACTGCTTTTTCATCTGCTGCTATTATCTGAAATCCGGACTCTATCAGATAGTAAATTGCTACTCTTAAATTTGCCACTTTAGAAGTTGATATTCTCAATAGTGCTCCGGCAGATGTTTTAATTGCGTCTGCATTAACCGCAGCGCCACCCTTTGCCGGAAGAATCAGGCCTGCTACTCCTGCACATTCTGCAGACCTGGCAATAGCACCAAAATTTCTTACATCACTTACTCCATCCAATAAGATAATCATCGGATTATTGCTTTTCTTAAAAGCATTATCAACCATCTCTTCAATAGGGAAGTATTCCACTTGAGATATAAAAGCTATAACTCCTTGGTGATTGCCTCTGGTTATGCTGTTGAGCTTCTCCGCCGGAGCAAATTGCAAAGGAATTTCCTTCTCTTGCAATTTTTCTACTAACTGGCGAAATTGAACTCCCTCAAGCCCCTGTTTGAAGAGTACTTTTTCAATTTTCTTATTACTTTCCACAGCCTCGATCACAGAGTGCATTCCAAATAGATAATGTGTTTTTTGCTCCATTCTAAAATAATTTTGTGTAAATATAGGTTATTTCTAACTCTGCAATCTTCCCCACTCCTCTAATTTCAAATCCAACTCTTTTTTGTAACCATTGTAATCATTTAAGAGTTCATCCAAAGATTGGTTTTTTGAAGGATTTGACAGTATTTTCTCAATCTCTTCGATTTTGTTCTCCAAAAAACCAATTCTCTTCTCATAACTGTCGATCGAATTCCTCTTTTTTCTCAATTTTCTTTCAATCTCTTTCTGCTCTTGATAAGATAGTTCATTTTTATTCTCCTTTGCGATCTCCTGATTCTTTTTTTCTATTGGTGGTATCTCAAGTTCTCTCAAATGCTCCATCTTTTTCTTTGACAAGAAATCCGTAACACCACCAAGATGCTCTTTAATCCGGCAATCTTTGAATTCATAAATTTTGTTTACCAATCCATCCAGAAAGTCTCTATCATGAGAAACAATGATTAATGTTCCATCATAATTTATGAGAGCCTGTTTTAAAACATCTTTAGACCGGATATCCATATGGTTAGTCGGCTCATCAAGAGCCAACAGGTTGTGTGGCTTCAGAATTAGCTTAGCCATAGCCAAACGTGATCTTTCGCCACCACTCAAAACCGCAACCTTTTTATCTATGTCCTCGCCCTTGAATAGAAAAGCTCCCAAAATATCTCTCAATTTTGTACGTATTTCACCAACGGCAATTTTATCCAAAGTATCCAGAACAGTATCGTTCTTATCAAGTAAATCTTCTTGATTTTGTGCATAATAACCCATTGAAACATTGTGACCCATTTCTAATGTCCCGTTTTTTTGAGCGATCTCCTTAGTGATCAACCTTATCAGTGTTGTTTTTCCCTCTCCGTTTCTCCCTACAAAGGCCACCTTCTCCCCCCTCTCAATAGATATATTAGCCTTATCAAAGACAACCTTTTCTCCAAATTGCATTTTAAGATCTGTAGTTTTAACAACTACCTGTCCGGATCTGGGTGATCGTGGAAATTTGACAGTGAGAGTAGACCTATCCTCATCATCAATCTCGATTCTTTCAATTTTATCCAATTGTTTAATCCTGGATTGCACTTGGTTTGATTTGGTTGCTTTGTACCTGAATTTTTCAATAAAATCTTCTGTTTTCTCAATCAACCTCTTCTGATTCTCATAAGCAGCTTTTTGTTGATCAATTCGCTCTTTTCTCAGCTCAAGATATCTGGAATATGAGACCTTATAGTCATAGGCTTTTCCAAGCATCAGTTCGACAGTCCGGTTAGTTACATTATCCAGAAACCTTCTATCATGTGAAATGAGAACCAAAGAGCCGCTGAAGCTTTCCAAATACTCTTCCAACCATTGAATTGATTCTATGTCCAAGTGATTTGTCGGCTCATCCAGGAGCAAGAGATCCGGTTTTTGCAACAAAACCTTAGCTAGTTCTATCCTCATATTCCAGCCCTGGCTGAATGTATGTGTCGGTCTGTTTAATTCATCACGATTGAACCCCAGACCAATCAGAGTTTTCTCGGTCAAACCCTCCGGATTATCGGATCCGCAATAATGAATTCTGTCGTTTACATCATTGAGATGTATGATAAGTTTATGATAATCATCACTCTCATAATCATCTCTGCTGGAAAGTTCCATATTAATCCTCTCCATCTCTTTTTGCATCTCAAAATACTGAGAAAATGCAGTCAATGCCTCCTGATACACAGTTTTATCTTTGGCATGCTCCATCTGTTGAGGAAGATACCCTATAGTCAGCCCGGAAGGTTTGAGTACCTGCCCTTCTGTGGGTCGGTTAATTCCAACTATTATTTTAAGAAGGGTTGATTTTCCTGAACCATTTTTCCCCACAAGTCCTATCCTATCCTTCTCGCTAACATGAAAATTTAT
>Ga0209540_10002493_pt1 | contig 13106 bp, 8 predicted proteins | sample BarGraIncu01121A_FD_184501 | JGI IMG/M metagenome (GOLD analysis project Ga0209540, IMG submission 184501) | Arctic peat soil microbial communities from Barrow, Alaska - Barrow Graham LP Incubations 011-21A (SPAdes) (version 2) | ecosystem: Environmental > Terrestrial > Soil > Wetlands > Peat... | reverse complement strand
TAGGAAAAGAAGGCCTGTTCACTGAAGAGACTGCATACGACCCCAGAAGCCCATATTCTGCCTCCAAGGCAAGCTCCGACCATATGGTTAGAGCTTATAATCATACATTCGGAGTACCAGTAGTGATCTCTAATTGTTCAAATAACTATGGGCCAAACCAGTTCCCCGAAAAGCTTATTCCGCTTGTTATAAACAATATTAAAAACAACAAACCTATTCCTGTTTACGGAAAGGGAGAGAATATCCGCGACTGGTTATACGTTGAGGATCATGCCTCAGCAATTGATCTTATCTTTCACAGGGGAAAGGTTGGGGAGACCTATAATATCGGTGGCAATAATGAATGGAAAAATCTTGACCTTATCCTGCTGCTCTGCAGGATACTGGATAAAAAACTTAACCGCGTTGCCGGAACATCTGAAAAACTTATAACATATGTGAAAGACAGGCCGGGCCATGATCTGAGATATGCTATAGACTCATCAAAGTTACAGGAAGAACTAGGTTGGTCGCCGATACCTGAATTTTCTGCCGGTCTTGAAAAGACTGTCGAATGGTATCTCTCAAATACCAAATGGCTCGACAGAGTTTTATCGGGTGACTACAGTAAGTATTACGATTTGATGTATTCTGGAAGATAGATAATCATACAGATAGCAGAAACAGGTCTTATTACAAAATAAATATTTTTATTCTACTGTAACCGACTTGGCAAGGTTCCTGGGCTGGTCAACATTGCAACCTCTCAGAACAGCAATATGGTATGAAAGTAATTGAAGCGGTATTACTGCAAGCAATCCGGAAAAGATTGGTAGTGTTTCAGGAACTTCAAGAACATAATCTGCCATCTTACTGATTATTTCATCTCCTTCTGTTACAATCGCAATTACATTCCCTTTTCTCGCTTTAATTTCCTGAATATTACTTACAATCTTATCATAAGTGTCATCTTTCGTAGCAACGACAACTACAGGCATATTCTCATCAATAAGAGCAATCGGGCCATGTTTCATTTCTGCAGCCGGATAACCTTCAGCATGAATATATGATATTTCCTTCAGTTTAAGAGCGCCTTCCAGGGCAACCGGGAAAAGATAACCCCTGCCAAGGTAAAGTGCATTGTGGGTATTCTGAAAAATTTTAGCAAGTTCAAGGGCCTGGTCATTTACCTTAAGTGCGTTCTCTATTTTACCCGGGATTGCTGCGAGTTCAGTTATCAGTTCTTTATAAGAGGTATCGGCTATAATTCCCTTCTTATGACCTATTTCAAATGCCATCATTGCCAAAACCAAAACCTGGGTAGTGAACGCTTTTGTAGAGGCAACACCTATTTCAGGACCTGCATGGGTATAAACCCCTGCATCTGTTTCGCGTGGAATACTGCTACCTACAACATTACAGATTCCAATCACTTTTGCCCCTTTCTCTCTTGCAAGTTTAACAGCTGCAAGGGTATCAGCAGTTTCACCGCTCTGGCTTATTGCTATTACAAAATCGCCTTTATTAATAATCGGATTCCGGTAACGGAATTCAGATGCATATTCCACCTCAACAGGAATCCTTGTGTATTCTTCAAAAATATATTCTCCGACCAGTCCGGCATGCCATGATGTGCCGCACGCGATAATAATAATCCTATCTGCCTGGCACATTGATTCAATAACATTATGCAAACCTCCGAGCATCACACCTGAATTATCGGGTAATATCCTTCCTCTGAAAGTATCATGAATTGCTCTTGGCTGTTCAAAGATTTCCTTCAGCATAAAATGAGCAAATCCTTCTTTGTCAATCTCCCCTATTTTAAGGTCAATTTCTTTAACTTCAGGCTGTATACTATCGTTTCGCAGAGTCTTAAGAATTAATTCATCTTTTTTAATTATAGCCAGATCGTCGTCATTAAGATAAATTACTCTCTGTGTAAATTCTACTATCGGTGTAGCATCAGAGGCAATGAAGTTTTCACCCTCTCCCACACCTATTACAAGGGGACTTCCCTTTTTCGCAGCAAATAGCCGGTCAGACTCATTTGTACAAATAATAACCAATCCATATGCTCCTACAACTCTGTTGAGCGCTGATGTTATCGCCTGCTCAGCAGTAAGATCTCCCTCAATGTAGAGATGTTCTATCAGATTTGCGAGGACTTCGGTATCTGTCTGACTTGAAAATTTCACACCCCTGCTTTCAAGGTGTTTCTTAAGAGTTGCATAATTCTCAATTATGCCATTATGAACTACAACAAAATTGCCTTTGTATGATACCTGAGGGTGTGCATTCAGTTCATTAGGTTCACCATGTGTGGCCCACCTTGTGTGGCCCATTCCCATTGTACCATTAAAACTGGATTTATTAACAAGGTCCTCAAGGTCTTTTACCCTGCCTGCGCATTTGAAGATTTTGGTCTCCCCGTTTACAAGAGCCATGCCGGCAGAATCATATCCCCGGTATTCAAGTCTTTTAAGACCATTAATTATTATTTCCCTGGCATCTTTAGTTCCGATATAACCAATAATTCCGCACATATTCAAAAAGTTTTAGAATTTAAATACAAAAGTAGTTATTTTGGTTCACAAAATCTAGAACTTGGTGTAGGTAAATTCGAATTTAACCGGGGTTTTGTTCGCATTCGCTTTGAGGATAGCGTTCCTTATTCCGGTGCCCTGATAGATTTCCAGTTCAGGTTTTATCGTATCAGATTTATTTTCGAGATATAACTGGACAAAAGCAGGTATGTTGAAATTATAGACCAGAGCAGTTGAATCCAGCTTACCGTCAAAAAAAGTATGATATGTAGGCTCGATATTCCAGTCAGGCACAATATATCTGGTTCCGCTTTTTGTCTTAAACCTGAGACCAAGGATCGGTGGCAGGGTAGCTGATATATACTGATCAGTGGCTGTTTTATTGAATTTTACCGGAACAACCAGTCTGGCTTTATTTATCGCAATCTTACCAAATGAAGCATCATTCTTTATCTTTTCAAGGCCGGGCAGAGCTACTTTTGTATATACCCCGTTAAGAGACTGCAGGTATGAAAGCGTGTCAAGGTAGGTTGTATTCCTGTGTGCCATTTTATCCCCAAGAGTGGCTGTAGTGTAATCATGTAAGAATCTGTTAAAGGATGCGTTCTTATTCTTGGCATCAATTATGAAATTATATTGTTTAGCAGTCCCTGCATCATCATGACCGAATAACTCAAAATAATTATAATAGGTCTGGGTTGTTGTATTATAGACAAAACTTAGTGAAACTAACATAGGGTCAGAACTGGGATCCATCTGGAAGTGTAGTCCTTTAAAGTAGGCCCGGAAATCTGGTATGTTATTATTATAAAATAATTTTACAGTGTCGCGGATAAGATAATTCCCAAGGGCTATTCCATTACCCGGAAGTGTGAGTTCCAGGTCGTTTATTGTATCTGTTCTCAGTGCAGGAAGTTTAATTCCGGTCACATTAAACCCTGTAGTATTTACCTTAGTGTTTGAATAATAAGGTGAATTGACATATATCTGATCTGAAATCTCCGAGAAGCCAAAAGTATGTATTGCATCAGATGCTACTCCTTTTGTGGTTAAAAGATGCAGAACTAATTTCATTGAATCAACAGTAAAGGGTAGTCCGTCCCATTTAGTGTTGAGCCTGATTTGCGTAACAAATTCTGCATCAGTTGTTCCGAAATATGGATCATAGACCCGTCCCAGGTACGAAGTTGAAGGAAGATCAGTACGGACAGAATCATCGTACATTGTATAGGAGAAAACACTAAGTGTATCGATGGATTTAATTGATACAAAATCGCTTAAAGGAAGAATATCAGATCCGTTTTTTAATACCTGCTTCTCGCATGAACTGGCAGAAACAGCCAATATTGTGAAGAGTGCTAACTGAAAAAAACTAATGAATTGTTGAGGGACAGAAACAAATCTGCGGATATGGCGGGAAGTATTACAATATCTTGTCATAAAAATCATTATAGGCATCAATATATTCGGTTTCATCCTTAAATTCAAGAACCGGTTTTTTAACTGTACTCAGGTATTTTTTCAATTCCTCATTAATATCCTCGCTTCCGATTATAATACCATCAGAATATTTGATAGCCAATTTTGATACATTAACAAAATCCGGTTTCTTTACCATTTTCAGGTTTTCACCATCTATTCCATCAAACCGCAGTTTATCTGCGAATGTTGATCTAAACGGAGTTTTAAAATCATTATTGTAAATGGAATATATTATTTTGTAATTGTGAAAAAGCGGATCATCATTGTAGATACTCCTCAAATAAACCGGTACAAGGGCTGACATCCAGCCGTGACAATGAACAATGTCGGGCGCCCATCGAAGTTTCTTAACCGTTTCAATCACACCACGTGCAAAAAACAGTGCACGCTCATCATTATCTTCAAATTCTTTCCCCGAGGCGTCGCTGATAATGTGTTTTCTCTGGAAATAATCGTCATTATCAATAAAATAAACCTGCATCCGGGCCGATTGAATTGAAGCAACCTTAATGATAAGAGGATGATCAGTGTCGTCAATAATAAGATTCATCCCCGAAAGCCGAATCACTTCATGAAGCTGATTCCTTCTTTCATTGATACAACCATACCGTGGCATGAAAGTCCGGATCTCTTTGCCTCGTTCCTGAATGCCCTGGGGGAGAAACCTTCCGATCTTCGACAATTTAGTTTCACCCAGATACGGTGTGATCTCTTGTGAAATGAATAATACCTTCCTGCTTTCCATTTACCAACCTGGATATACCATTTCGATTTAAGGTGCAAAGATAGTAAAAATTAATAACATAATAAAAATGAGGGTATTCTTATAGAACCGAAGATTCGCATTAAGAGACCATTTTCACTGCTTTGACTTCAAAGTCGCATCAAGGATTTCGTGATGGTTGAACAAGTTTGTTAATTAAACAGATTAAGTTTGTAAAAATTATTAGTCATGAAGGTAATAAGTACTGTGATTGGACTTCAAAATCAGCTTGAAAGGTTACCTCTTTCTCCTGTTGGATTTGTACCAACAATGGGAGCTCTCCATGAGGGACATCTGTCGCTGGCAGAATCCGCTGTTCGACAATGTTCGGTGGTAGTTGTCAGTATTTTTGTGAACCCAACACAATTCAACGATAAAAATGACCTGAAGAATTATCCGAGGACCCCCGACAGTGATCTCGAGCTCCTTAAGAAAGTCATGAGAGAAAACGATCTGATTTTTACTCCTGGCGTCAAAGAGATATACCCTGCAGAAGATAAAAGGGAATTTCATTTTGGGAATCTCGATAATGTAATGGAAGCTCTTCATCGTCCAGGTCATTTTAATGGTGTTGCACAGGTTGTAAGCAGATTATTCGAAATAGTAAAACCGGATATAGCATTTTTTGGATTGAAGGACTTTCAGCAGCTTGCTGTTATAAAAGCTCTTGTAAAACAGACAGGCAACAAAGTGAAAATAATTGGAAATCCCATAATACGTGAAAGTGACGGACTGGCTATGAGCAGCAGAAACACGCTTCTTGAGCCTGAAATAAGGAAAAATGCCTGCATTATCTATAAAACAATCTCTGCAGCCTCATCAATGATCAAAAAATCCGATATTCCTGTAATAAAATCCTTCGTTGAAGACTCTATTAATAAAGTCCCAGGATTCAAAGTCGAATATTTTGAGATTGCGGATGATACGGAGCTTATCCCCCTGATAACAGTTGATGAAATGAAAAAAGAGAAACAATACCATGGATGTATTGCTGTAGTTGCTGGAAAAATTCGACTGATAGATAATATTAAAATTGGATTGGTCTGAACCAAAAGGTTAATTACCTTTGCACCGTAATTAGGATCAACAAGATATCAAATCATGTTAATAGAAGTAATTAAATCAAAAATCCACAAGGTCACAATTACAGGGGCAAACCTCCATTATATCGGGAGTATTACAATTGACGAGGACCTGATGGATGCATCAAATCTGATCGAAAACGAGAAAGTTCATGTTTTGGATCTGAACAATGGAGAGCGTCTTGAGACTTATGTAATAAAAGGTGTCCGGGGATCGGGAGATATTTGCCTTAATGGTGCAGCCGCCCGAAAGGTTATTATAGGCGATATTATTATTATTATGTCTTTCGCTCTGCTCGATTTTGAGGAAGCAAAATCATTCAACCCGGTAGTCATTTTCCCCGATACAAAAACCAATAAACTGATCTGAAGTTGAGAAAAGGTATTCTGCAGACTCTGAAATTTCTGGCTTTCTTCGCTGTTGGAATTGTTCTTTTGTGGTTCGCATTCCGCACTGTTAACTTCACAAAACTCTGGGTGGAATTAAAAGAAGCGGACTACTCATGGCTCCTTCTTTCAGCTTTTTTTGGATTGGCTGCCTTTATAAGCAGGGCACGGAGATGGGTACTGCTTGTAAACCCCCTCGGTTTCAAGCCATCAACCCGGAATGCTTTTTACGCCCTCATGACAGGTTACCTTGCAAATCTTGCTCTGCCAAGAATCGGAGAAATAACCCGATGTGTAGCATTGGGCAAAAAAGAAAAAATCCCTGTCGATAAGCTTATCGGAACTGTAGTCATTGAACGGACAATAGACTTTATTTCCCTGCTTGTCATAATGATAATCCTGATTTTTACAAGCGGTGAACAGATAGGTCTTTTTCTTAAAGAAAGTATTCTTATACCAATTCAGCAGAAAGTATTTTCAATTTTTGGAAACACATGGATTCTCTGGATAATCCTGTTTTCACTCGGAGTAATCACTCTGTTCCTGATGATCAGATATAAAAAAAATCTACGCAAGATCCGTTTTTTTTCAAAGATTTTCGACCTTGCCCGTGGAATAATTAACGGACTGAAAACTATTACCAATCTCAAAAGAAAATGGGAATTCATTTTTCATACAGTATTTATCTGGATTAACTATGCCCTCATGACATGGGTTGTGGTATTCTCCCTTCCAAGCACATCACATCTGACTTTCGGAAACAGCATCTTCATTCTTGTAATTGGAGGACTTGCAATGTCGGCTCCTGTTCAGAGCGGGCTCGGCGCATTTCACTATATTGTTTCACAGGGTCTTCTTGTTGTTAACGGAATACCTCTCGAAGACGGACTGGCATATGCATTGCTTACCCATGAATCGCAACTGATAATGGTAGCAATAATTGGTACAATATCTTTTTTCATAATTTTCAGGAAAGAGAAAAGTCCTGATTCTCCCCTTATTCAACCCCTCAACCCCCCAAATGGGGGGCTTTAAACGTAAGCAATATTCTGACTATTAACATATTGTAAAAATTATCCATACAAATATGTGAAACTTTATTTCACTCTGTGAAACTAATAAACTCTACCTCAAATCACTTTGTATAACTAAATACACATTAGTATTGTTTTCAGGAAATTTCACTAATTTTAAACTTTAGGCTTTAAGAAATCTAATGAAGTCATAATTTTAAAGAGCCCCCATTTGGGGGGTTGAGGGGGTAAAATGGCAAAGAGCAAAACAGTGTTCGTATGTCAGAACTGCGGGGTCGAATCGCCCAAGTGGATCGGCCGATGTCCTTCATGTAAAGAGTGGAATACATACCATGAAGAGATAGTTGCTCCAGCTTCTGCACGGGAGGTTTCATTCGTTATAAACCAGGAAAAAAGAAAGCCTGAGCTTCTTGATAGCATTAAAGCAGACGAGCATGACCGTCAAAAAACCGGAATCGCAGAACTCGACCGGATACTGGGAGGCGGTATAGTGGGTGGATCTCTCATTCTTCTTGGAGGAGAACCTGGTGTGGGCAAGTCAACACTGGCTCTTCAGCTTGCTCTTGCCCTTAAAGGAAAAAACATCCTTTATGTATCAGGAGAGGAAAGCGAAGAACAGATAAGCCTCAGGGCACGAAGGATGAAAAACACCAATCCTCAGTGCTATATTCTCAGCGAGACGGATCTTGAAAGCATACTGACGCATGCTGAGAATATTAAACCCGGATTAATAATAATCGATTCAATCCAGACTATAAATAATTCGATGCTGGAGTCTTCAGCAGGCTCTGTAACACAGGTAAGGGAATGCGCCGCACAACTTCTTAAATATTCAAAGATAACAGGGATTCCGGTTTTTCTTATCGGACATATTACCAAAGATGGGACACTTGCAGGTCCGAAAGTTCTTGAACATATCGTTGATGTTGTACTCTATTTTGAAGGAGATAACAACTATGTTTACCGTATACTGAGATCGGTTAAAAACAGGTTCGGTTCTACAGCGGAATTAGGTATCTTCGAGATGGTCGAAACTGGTTTAAGGGAAGTAGACAATCCCTCTGAAATGTTTATCAATCAGCACGATGAGGCTCTCAGCGGAATCTCAATTGCCGCCACGGTTGACGGACTGAGACCATTTCTAATTGAAACACAGGCACTTGTAAGCAGTGCAGTATATGGAACCCCACAGCGAAGCTCTACCGGTTTCGATATAAGAAGGCTGAATATGCTGCTTGCCGTACTCGAGAAAAGAGCCGGCTTTAAATTAGGTATAAAAGATGTATTCCTGAATATTGCAGGCGGTATTAAAGTAAACGATCCTGCAATAGATCTGGCAATTATAAGCTCCGTTCTCTCTTCCAACTTAGATATCCCCATAGCCCGCGAGATATGCTTTTCAGGAGAAACAGGTTTATCAGGAGAAATAAGACCGGTTTCGCGTATTGAACAGCGTATCCGCGAAGCATCAAAAATGGGATTCAATAAAATATATATTTCGAAATATCACAGAAATGTATCTGTAAAAGGATTGGATATCGAAGTGATTCATGTGGGAAAGATTGAGAATCTGGTAAGATCGCTGTTCAGCTAAAATGGATACAAATCTCACGACTCAAGACCCAGGGAAGAATTTCGTCCTTGTACCTTGAGTCATGCCTCGTGCGCCTAATATCTCACCCTCCTCGAAACATCTCCCCTTGAATTGCTTTTCTTTACTTTATTACAATCAAGTTCCATATTGAAATTTGACGGGCGTTCAAATTCATCTGCCTCCATAATTCCTAATTGTGGATCAGCGTATAGCTTTCTTAGAAATTTAGCCATGACAGGAAGCGCCATGTTTGCCCCGGATCCTTCTCCAATGTTTTCAAAATGTATCGCCTGGTCCTCCCAACCACTCCATACTCCGCCTACAAGATTAGGTGTGACCCCCATGAACCATCCATTTGAATGATTCTGAGTGGTTCCCGTTTTTCCTCCGATCTGGTTCAACAGGTTATAAGGTTCCCTTCTTAAATTGCTTCCCGTACCGAACTGAACAACACCCTGAAGAAGAGTTAACATCAGATATGCCTGGTCTTCACTTAATACTTCCTCAACTTTTGGAGTGAATCTTGAAATTGTATTTCCATTCTTATCCTCAATACGGGTAACATACATTGGTTTTATGTAGACTCCTTTGTTTGCAAAAGTACCATAAGCTCCTACCATCTCCTCAAGTTTAATATCAGACGTGCCTAAAAAGATAGATGGCACCGGATCAATAAAACTTCTGACCCCCATCTTGTGCATAAGGTCGGCAACCGCAGTCGGTTTGAACTGTTTCATCAGCCATGCTGAAATATAGTTTTCCGAATGTGCCAGGCCCCATGCAAGAGTCACAGTCTTGCCATGCATCTCTGGCGGTCCGGTACTCCTGGGAGACCATGGAACAGAATCACCGGGAAGATCGAAAGAATATGGAATATCCTCCACTTCCTGGCAAGGGGAATAACCATTTTGCATTGCAACGGTATAAAGAAAAGGCTTGATTGTGCTTCCTACCTGTTTCTTCTGGTCAGTTACAGCATCGTACTTAAAATATCTGAAATCAGGTCCTCCAACATATGCTTTGACATTGCCATTATGAGGATCTTCAACCATAATTGCCGAACGGACAAAGTATTTATAATATCTTATAGAATCGAGAGGTGTCATTATAGTGTCTCTGTCTCCTTTCCAGGAAAAGACTCTCATTGCAACACGGGTATTAAAAGCCAGCATAATTGAATCCTCCGAAACACCTCTGGCCCTCATAATATAATACCTGTCACTTTGTTTAAGTGAAGCCATTATCAATTCATCAACCTCTTTTTTTGTAATATCATCTGAGTAGGGAGGATTCTTAAGCCATCTTGCCCGTCTTCTGAAATCAGGTTGTACCTCTCTGGAAAGATGTTCGGTCAATGCCTCCTCGGCATATTTCTGCATCCTGGAATCAATGGTTGTATAAATCTTCAACCCGTCTCTGTAAACGTCATAGCTGCTTCCATCAGGCTTTTTATTTTTATTGCACCAACCATAAAGAGGGTTGTTATTCCAGTCCCATAATGCATCATCATATGACTCCTGCCTGACATATTTATTTCTGTCCGGTTCAGGCCTCCTCATTATCTTTGTGAGATATTGCCGTAGATAAGTTGCCATGCCGCTATTATGATCCTCTACCCTGAAATCAACCTCTATCGGCAATTTCATAACCGACTCAGCAAGAGAAGGGCTTATGTAACGATATTTTGCCATTTGCGCCAATACAACATTTCTCCTCTGAAGCATAAGATCTTTATTCCTGATCGGGTTATATCTTGTTGATGCTTTGAGCATTCCGACCAGGACTGCTGACTGCTGGAGATTTAGTGAGTCGGGTGTTGTATTGAAGTATACCTTTGCTGCAGATCTGATTCCTATAGCGCCATAACTAAAGTCAAACTTATTGAGATACATTGTTATTATCTCTTCTTTTGTATAGCTCCTTTCAAGCTTAATTGCTGTCTGCCATTCTTTAAACTTTGAAACACTCAGCTTTATCTTTCTCATAATAGAAGAATTCCTTGCAGTATCCCTTGGATAAAGCTGTTTAGCGAGTTGCTGTGTTATTGTACTTCCTCCTCCTGCACTCTGGCCTAGCATAACAGTTCGTATAGCTGCTCTTCCCAGTCCTCTGATGTCAATACCGGAATGTCTGTAATACCGTATGTCTTCAGTGGAGATTAGTGCGTTAGTCAGATATGGAGACATATCCTTATACTCTGTCCATGTCCGGTTTTCGATACTGATTTTTCCAAGCAGGACCCCATCTTCTGAAAGAACCTGAGCTGCCAGATAATATTCCGGATTTTCAAGCTCTCCGAAAGAAGGCATCGGACCAAGCTTTCCCCGTGAAATTAGTATGAATAATGATATTACAACAATTAACGGAAAAACGAAGATAGCCCAGAACCAGATCAGGTATTTTTTGTTGTTTGTATTGCCTTTCATTTATATAGGATGTTTGGCCCAAAAATAGTAAATAATAAAGAATCTTAACGGTTTATTTTGAAGTTTGGTACCTAATTGATTTACTTTGTCGTCTGAAAAAAAGAATAAATATCTGCTGTAATGATCGAAAATCTTGTAATTGTTGAGTCGCCTGCCAAAGCTAAAACTATTGAGAAGTTCCTGGGAAAAGATTTCCGTGTAGTGTCGAGTTTTGGCCATATAAGAGATCTGTCCAAAAAGAATCTTGGTATCGATATTGAAAATAATTTTGCCCCCGATTATGAGGTCCCTAAGGAAAAGGCAAAAGTTGTTAGCGAGCTACGTAAAGCTGCTGCGGATTCGAAGAATATCTGGATCGCATCTGACGAGGACCGGGAAGGAGAGGCAATTGCCTGGCATCTTGCCAGTGTATTAAAACTCGACCTTTTAACAACTAAAAGAATTGTATTTCATGAAATAACCAAAGAGGCTATAGCGAATGCAATCGAAACACCGAGACAGGTTGATATGAACCTGGTAAATTCACAGCAGGCGCGACGCATCCTCGACAGGCTTGTCGGTTTTGAAATCTCACCAGTACTCTGGAAAAAGGTACAGCCATCCCTATCGGCCGGCAGGGTTCAATCGGTAGCTGTACGCCTTATAGTCGAAAGGGAAAGGGAGATTATCTCCTTTGAGACTGAATCTGCCTTCAGGGTTACCGCAATTTTTATGATCGATTCGTCAAAAGGAGAGAATGCCACACTCAGGGCAGAAGCTTCCAAACGGTTTCCAAATGAAAAAGAGGCACTGAAATTCCTCGAATTGTGTAAGGGTTCAAAATATTCAATAGGGAGTATAAGTATTAAACCCGGTACCCGTTCTCCGGCTCCACCGTTTACGACTTCGACACTGCAGCAGGAAGCTTACAGGAAGCTCGGTTTTTCTGTTGCTCAGACAATGGCTGTGGCTCAGAAACTTTATGAGGCAGGAAAGATCACATATATGAGAACCGATTCAACAAACCTTTCAAACCTTGCGCTCGTCAAATCGAAGGAGATGATCACTTCTGAATTTGGTGAAAAATACTCGAAAACACGGCAATTTAAAACAAAGACAAAAGGGGCCCAGGAAGCGCATGAAGCTATTCGTCCTGCATATATTGAAAACCCTTCAACAGCCGGCAGTCAGAATGAGAAGCGGCTTTATGAACTGATCTGGAAACGTACCGTAGCGTCTCAGATGTCCGATGCCATAATAGAAAAGACATCTATATCCATAGATATGAGTAATTCTCCTGTTACCTTCCAGGCAAACGGGGAAGTTATTAAGTTCGACGGTTTCCTCAGAGTTTATACAGAATCATCAGATCAGGAGAACACCGACGAAGACAGGTATGTTATCCCGCCTGTCACCAAAGGAATGCCTCTCTTCTTTGAAAACATAACTGCAACCCAAAAATACACCGCCCCTCCACCGAGATACACTGAAGCCAGTCTTGTTAAGAAGCTCGAGGAATTGGGTATTGGCCGTCCGTCAACGTATGCACCAACCATCTCAACTATTCAGAATCGTGGGTATGTTTCGCGCGAAGACAGACCCGGAGAAAAACGGCAGATAAAAATTATTACCCTGCTTGATGGCAAGTTTGCAAATTCGACCAAAACAGAGGTGACCGGGAAAGAAAAATCAAAACTTTTTCCGCAGGATATAGGAATGATTGTAAATGATTTCCTAATGGAGAATTTTTCTGAAATCGTTGATTATCATTTTACTGCCGAAGTTGAGGAACAATTCGATGAGATAGCCATGGGCAATCTTAAATGGACCGGTA
>Ga0209540_10002492_pt1 | contig 13107 bp, 8 predicted proteins | sample BarGraIncu01121A_FD_184501 | JGI IMG/M metagenome (GOLD analysis project Ga0209540, IMG submission 184501) | Arctic peat soil microbial communities from Barrow, Alaska - Barrow Graham LP Incubations 011-21A (SPAdes) (version 2) | ecosystem: Environmental > Terrestrial > Soil > Wetlands > Peat... | reverse complement strand
TATTTAAAGCTCTTATAGCATTAAAAACTAGAAATGGTATAATCTTTTCACCACATCCAGGAGCTAAAAAATGTACTATTGCAGCAATCAAAGTAGTAAGAGATGCAGCAGTAGCTGCAGGTGCGCCAAAAGACATAATAGCATGGGTGGATGAACCTACAATAGAACTTTCAGGTCTTGTTATGAAAGAAGCAGATTTAATACTTGCAACAGGTGGTCCAGGAATGGTTAAAGCAGCTTATTCATCAGGTAAACCTGCTGTCGGAGTTGGTTCAGGTAATTCACCAGTAATTATTGATGATACAGCCGCTATTAAAACTGCTGTAAGTTCAATTTTGCTTTCTAAGAATTTTGATTATGGAACAATATGTGCATCTGAGCAGACTATAATCGTTATGGATAGTATCTATGATGAGGTTAAAGCTGAATTTATTAAAAGAGGAGCTTATTTCCTTAAACCAGATGAAACAGAGAAAATAAGAAAAGTAATATTAGTTAACGGTAGATTAAATCCTAAGCAGGTTGGTCGTGCGGCTTCATATATTGCAAACATTGGTGGATTTAAAGTTCCAGAAGAGACTAAAGTTCTTATAGGTGAAATTGAAAGTGTAGAACTTGAAGAAGAATTCTCACACGAGAAATTATCTACAGTTCTTGGTATGTATAGAGTTAAAACTTTTGATGAAGCAGTAGCTAAGGCAGAAAGACTAGTTGTTCTTGGAGGCTATGGTCACAGTTCAGCATTATGGACTAATACTATGAAGTCTAAAGAAAGAATAGCTAAGTGGAGTTCAATTATGAGAACAGGAAGAATTTTGATTAACATGCCAACTTCTCACGGCGGAATAGGAGATTTATTCAACTTTAAGACTACACCATCATTAACACTTGGTTGTGGGTCATGGGGTGGAAATTCTACTTCAGAAAATGTTGGAATAAAACAACTATTAAATATTAAGAATGTAGCTGAGAGGAGAGAAAATATGCTTTGGTTTAAAGTTCCACAAAGAATTTATTTTAAATCTGGTTGCGTTGATCTTGCATTAAGAGAATTAGCGGTATTAGGTAAGAAGAAAGTACTTATAGTAACTGATCAGATTCTTGTTGATCTTGGTGTTGTGGCTAAAGCTACAAAAGTTTTCACAGAACTTGGAATAGACTATAAAATATTTTCAGAGGTATTGCCAGACCCAACTCTTGCTACAGCAAGAGCAGGTGTTGTAGTATTAAACCAATATAAACCGGATACAATTATGTCAATTGGTGGAGGATCACCAATAGATGCAGCTAAAATCATGTGGGTAATGTATGAACACCCAGAAATAAGATTCCAAGATTTAGCTATGAGATTTATGGATATTAGAAAGAGGGTTTATACATTCCCTGTAATGGGTTCAAAATGTTATATGGTAGCTTGTGCTACAACAGCTGGTACTGGTTCAGAAGTTACTCCATTTGCAGTAATTACTGATGAAAAAACATCAATGAAATATCCATTAGCTGATTATGAATTACTTCCTAATATGGCAATAGTTGATGCGAATCTTATGATGAATATGCCAAGAGGATTAACAGCAGCTTCAGGTATAGATGCTTTAACTCATGCTCTTGAATCTTATGTATCAATACTTGCTACACCATTTACTAATGGTCTTGCTTTAGAAGCAATAAAAGAAATATTCAAGTGGTTACCATTAGCTTACAGTGAGGGACCAACTAACGTAAAAGCAAGAGAAGGTATGGCTCATGCTTCAACAATAGCTGCTATGGCATTTGGTAATGCATTCCTAGGAGTTTGTCATTCAATGGCTCATAAATTAGGAGCAAAACATCATGTACCACATGGCGTTGCTAATGCATTATTAATTAATGAGGTTATAAGATTCAATGCAGTTGATAACCCAAGAAAAATGGGTACTTTCGCACAATATGAATATCCAGATGCTAAACATAGATATGCATTGGTTGCAGAAGCTTTAAAATTAGGCGGAAATACAGATGACGAAAAAGTAGCTTTATTAATTAAAGCTATCGAAGTATTAAAAGGTCAAGTTAACATTCCAAAATCAATAAGTGCAGCAGGAATTAAGAAGGATGATTTCTATGCAACACTCGATGAAATGTGTGAATTAGCATTTGATGATCAATGCACAGGTGCTAATCCAAGATATCCATTAATTAGAGAAATTAAAGAAATATATATCAAAGTCTTCGAATAATAAATTAATTAAGTAAGTAAATCTTAAAAGTGTGTAACAATTAACGCATAGAAAAGCAACAGTGTGCCTTAATACACTGTTGCTTTTTTTGTATTGGCACTTCTACTAAAGATGAAATTGACGCAAACATGTTAATTAAAAAGGCTGATTCTTCTATAGTCTCTTTAATTGTAATATGTATGCTTGAGATTCTATAGAATATTAATTTTAGAATATTAATTATAGTATTGCTTAAATTAGTTTTATTAACAATATTAGGTTAATGATTATGGCTTATATATTGGACTAATTATATTAGAGAGGAAGAGGTGCGGCCTGTGTCATTGCTGTAGAAAGCGATGGTGGTGCTTGTAGTATTCCAGATTATGCTAAAGTCAAACTGTTTTGGCACATTACCATTGGTGCTGAAGGTGAAAATATTCATGGCGCTGACAAATATGTTACCATAAGTTCTATTGTCAAAACAGCAGATATCATCTACGCCCTTTTAGTCAAAGTACTTAGCAATAAAGGATAAATAACCAGTGTTTATGCTCAAAAGACCATTTAGCATAAGCACTGTAACAATAATTGTATATTTTAATTATAAATTATCGTTTAAAACCACCCCATTATTAGAATCTACCGTAACAAAGTAGCCTGATTTTAAAATATTCATTGCATTTTGCGCACCTATAATCACTGGAATATTTAAAGATAATATCAAGGTAATTGTATGGTCGTCTATTACATTTTCCTCAACTATTATTGCTGAAGCATTTTTTAAATAAGGTATCATATCATTATTGATATATGGTAGGACTAGAATACCTCCATTTTTAAAGTTTTTACTTATTTGATCTATTGAGGAAGAAGCAAAGATTTCACCGGATACTTTTCCTTTAGCAAGTCCAACGCCTTTTACAAGAATATTACCCACTGTTTGAACTTTTAATAGATTAGTTGTTCCAGCTATTCCTACTGGACCTCCGGCTGTTATTACAATAATATCTCCTTGTTTAACTAATTTAATGTCCAAAGCTTTTTTAACTCCAATTTCAAACATTTCTTCAACATTTGCAGCTGGTCCAACTAGCAATGGTATTACCCCCCAAGAAATGCATAACTGTCTTTGAACTCTTGGATTTGATGTAGTTGCTATTATGGGACAAGATGCCCTAAACCTAGAAATCATTCTGGCTGTTTGTCCAGATTGGGTTGCAGAAATTATTGCAGCCGCCTTTAACTGTAGCGCAATGGTACAAGTTGCATAACTTATAGCATTTGTAATATTTTCCATTGTATCAAATTGCATTGTAGCTAATTTACTGCCATAATCAATAGACTCGTCTGCCATTTTAGCAATCCTAACCATAGTTTTTACACTTTCAATAGGATACTTACCCATAGCACTTTCTCCTGAAAGCATAATTGCACTAGTTCCATCATACACAGCATTTGCTACATCACTAGATTCAGCTCTAGTTGGTCTTGGATTTTTAATCATTGAATCTAGCATTTGAGTTGCTGTTATTACAGGTTTACCATTCTTATAGCATTTTTTGATTATCATTTTTTGAACAATAGGAACTTCCTCTGTAGGTATTTCTACACCTAAATCTCCTCTTGCAACCATAATGCCATCTGAAACCTTTAATATTTCATCAAAATTACTTACGCCTTCTCTATTTTCAATCTTTGATATTATCTTTAAATCTTCTCCTCCATATTTTTTTAATATTTCTCTAACTTCGTTTACATCTGTTGCCTTTCTTACAAAAGAACAAGCGATAAAATCAAATTCATTTTCTATAGCAAACTTTATATCTTCAATATCCTGCTTTGTTATTCCAGGTAGATGGGTGTCAGTTTCAGGGATATTTACTCCTTTGTTATTACTTATGGCTCCACCATTTAATATTTTGCAATGTATGTCCTTGCCAATCACATTTTGTACTTCTATTGCTACAAGACCATCATTTATTAATATCATTGTGCCAACATTAACATCTTTATACAGCTGCTTGTGGGAAATAGTTGATCTTTCCTCAGTGCCTAAAATATTTTCATTTACAAGTACAAACTCATTGTTCTCTTGTAATATTACTTCGCCTTTTTCAAATTTACCTAATCTAATTTCAGGCCCTTTAGTATCAAGCAATAATGGAACTGGAATGTTTAATTTTTCTCTAATTTTTTTTATTCTATCTACTCTTAATTTTTGTTCATCGTGAGTACCATGAGAAAAATTTAATCTTGCTACATCCATGCCTCCTAGTATTAATTGTTCTAATAAATTGTCATCATCAACTGAAGGTCCTAAGGTACATATTATTTTGGTCATTCTCATTGTTTATTATCTCCTTTTTATTAGTTTAATAATGTAGGCGTTTTTTCATCCAATTCTACTATTATTTCCTATTTAAATTATATATCATAACAATAAAATTATTCATATATTAACATAACTATATATAAATTGATTGCACAATTTTGTAGAAACAAGAATTTAGACCTACAAAGGTAGAGAATCAAGTTTAAAATTTCTCCACCCATTAAACTTGAAATTTATGTTATAGTTTGTATATATATATAAACTATAATTTAAAACATAATTGAGCGTACCCAAAAATAACTATGCAGTGAGAATGTATAAGTCTGTAAGATTTGAAATTATAGCTAAAAAAAAGATGACTGCTTAATGATATTGAAATTGGAGGGTAAAAAATTAATTGCGGAAAAGAACTCTATTTCTCATATAATTCTATAGGTAAATCATCTGGATCACTAAAAAAAGTGAATTTTTTTCCCGTAATCTCATCAATTCTAATAAGCTCAGTAATTACATTTTTATCAGTTAGCTCATTTATTACCTCATCAATGTTATCTACCTCAAAAGCAATGTGCCTTAGTCCTCTTGCTTCAGGATAACTCGGCCTTTTAGGTGATTGTGGAAAAGAAAATAGTTCTATTTGATTATTTTCTCCAACACTTAAGTCGAGCTTATACGATTCTCTATCTTTTCTGTATAGTTCTTTAATGATTTTAAAACCCAAAATATTGACATAAAATTCTTTGGATTTTTCATAATTTGAGCAAATAATAGCTATATGATGAATTCTATTTAATTTCATTATTATATCTCCTTGTCTTAATTAATACATATTAACTTATAAGAAACCTATATAATATATGTTTTATATATTATATCATGAAATTTCAACATTATAATAATAGCAACTTGCGAATGTAGTAAATAAATAATAAATGAATAAAAAACAAAGCAAATTAGATATACGTTGAAATTAGACTTTTTAATCAATGTTTAATATTGACATTTTGTCCACCTCATGCTATAAATGGTATAAAAAATAAATACAATTATTATATGTATTTATATTTTAAATTTATTAAATAATATGAGTAAAATATTGCATTTACGTCTATATATTATAGCAAAAAGATTTCATCAGAAATAAGGATATTTATGAAATAACTTCAGTTGATGAATACTCAGCGGAGATTGCTGTGTTATTTAATATTTACTATGATTTTACTAGGTACGGTAACCGTGGGGAGTATGTTTATAAGAGTAAGGAAATTTCTTATGTGTATACTATAAATAAGAAATTGAAAAGTAAATACAACGATGAGTTTAAAGCGAAACATTAAATACCAAAAACCACCGTTTGTAGTTATAGTTAATTATTTGTTTGCAGTATATTTTATTAAAATATACTCGATTTTTTTATTTTCACAAAGATCCAGGGGAGTTAATCCTGCGGAATTTTTTAAATTTATGTCAAAGTTCAAATTTATGAGGGTTTTCAAAAACTCTTCAAAATGTTCATCAAAACAGTTGATATAATCGTCGTGAAGAAGCGTATTTTTATATTTATCCTTTATATTGATATCCGCTCCATATTTTACAAGAAGATTTAGAAGCTCCACGGAATAATTAAAGCTGCAGTAAAATACAGGAGTTTTACCTGATATGTTGATTGCATTAACTTCAGCCCCTTTTTTAAGCATCATAGTTATTACATCTATATGAGGTGTTATTCTTGCACAAAGTTTATGAAGAGGAGTTTCTGAGAATTTACTATGATGACTGTTGATATCAGAACCGTTATTTATTAAAAGCTCAATTATTTTAAAATAATTATTTTGGCTATTATTAATAGCATAATGAAGTATACTTTCAAGTTTAAAGTCAGAATTTGAATCCTTAGCTCCATTTAAATAATTCTTTATTTCATCTATGTTGCCCTCGTAAATAGACCTATAAATTGATTTAGGTTCTGGAGAAAATAAATTACCGAATATTTTCATGTTGCTTACCTCCTGTTAATTAAATATTTTAGCATGCTTAAACATTAAAAAATGCTAGTCTTAGATGTCAAATTTTTAGCTTTAAAATCAGTTTATTGCTTTTATAATATTATTTTAACATATCAAGGATTATAGGAAAAGCTATTAGAACTTGTTAGCAGCGTTACTTCCGAAAGATAAGATTATAATAATAAATCTTTCAGGAAGAGGAGACAAGGATGTTGAATTTGTAAAAGAGATACTTGTGGATAGCAAACTATAAATTAATAGATGAATTGACTAAAAGTACCTATATAACACACCTTATTCAAAGTGTATTACATAGGTACTTTTGGTATTTTTTGGTTAAAAATAACCTCTTATCATCTACACTAGTACATATTATTTTTATTATATTAATTTAGTTCCTTTGGTGCATAATTCAATTCGATTTTTTCGATTTTTCCGTTTTTAGTCATAAAGACAACCTCTTGAAATATTTTTCCGTATGAATAATACTTGTAGGTTGAGCTTTCCTCTACTTTAATAGGCTTACCATAAGCTGCAATCACTTGATCTATGCTGGATTTCTCTGTAATTCCTTTTGGTAATTCTAAAGGAATCATTGCACCGTTGTTGTAGTATTCAATATATGTAGCAAAACAGTGGTTTAGAGGTTCTCCCTTGTCACTATAGTTTTCAATCTGAGTTCTTAGCACCTGATTGTCTTTTCTTAATTTAACGCCCACGGCACTGGACTTTGCAGCAATTACTTTAGAACTATCTGATGTAAGTACCCAACCATTTTTTATGAGCTCAGTAATAGGTACTGGTAATTTGTAGAAATTTCCACCGTACTTGACTTGAAAAGATAATAAATCTTTTCCTACACTTGAAGGAGCCTTGTAATTTTTAACCACTGCAGGAAGGGTTGTATCAGTAGATTTAGTCTGTGCTTCTACAGGTGGTACTAAATTTTCTAGTTTGATAGAATATACCTTCTTGGTTTTACTATCAGTTGAAATCTCATAATTTGAGTAATCACCTGATTTATAGGTTAGTTTAACTAGAGTATCTCCCTTATATTCAGATGAAGGTTTACCATATGCAGCAATTACTTGATCATAAGTAGAACCTATAGTAATTCCTTTTGCAATGGAGATGGTTGTTCCCTTCTTTATATTTTGTGAGTCTATTGTAACTTCGCCAACATAGCATTTTGATAGTGGTGAAACATCCATACCGAAGTTTGCTATATTGATCATCATCTCTTGTTCACCATTTTTAAGGTACGCTATCTTGTACTTATTCGGTGCCAATGTACTTTTAACAAAGTCGGTACCTACCCATCCATTTTTTTCAAAGGTAGAAAATGAAGTAGGAAGAGAATATGCGATACCATTTATCAATACCTCATATTTATATAGATCATCGGAAACGGTTCCTGAAGCAGTTTTTTTAGTACCCTCTGTTTTTTTGATATCTACACTTTCGGTTTGTTTTTGGGTCGTCGTGGGTACCGTTTTTTTAGGAAATATCTTTGAGCAAGCTACAAATGACAAAACGGGTACAATTAGTGATAATAACAATAGTATTTTTTTGGGGTTTTTCATTATTAAACATCATCTCATTTCTTTTTTATTATTTAAGGAAGTGGCATAATTATAATCCAGTTTGCACCGTGAGTAGGCTTGGACAAATATAACCCATACTTTGTGGCGAAGAATTTTGTATAATCATGCACTTTCTAATAGACAATTTTGTATATACGTAAGTACTTCCTATATTACCAAAGTAAATTAGTAAATACAAGTAGTGTAAAAAATGAATATATTTATAACCGGATTTCTACTCCATTATGTAAAATTTAAATATATATAGTAAATCAGTATAAAGTAAACTGGTATTTATGCCAGTGATGGTGCAAAAAAAAATATTTCCAATTATCTCATAAAATGATATACTATAAACTGTAATTTACAATGCATGTACAATAAATTAATGTAATGGAGAGATGAAAGTTGAAACATAAAAGATTTTTTATTTTAATTGTTTTATTTTTAGTATTTTATATGAGTTCAAATACTTTCGCTGCGAATAGCGATGTCACTACTAATAGTGCGCTCACTACTAATAGTGCGCTCACTACTAATTTACCAAAAATATATGGGAAAGCAGCTATCACTGTAGATGTTGCTACTGGCGAAATAATTTACGCGAAAAATGTAGATAAACAAATGTACCCAGCGAGTACAACAAAGCTAATGACCGCACTATTGCTTGCTGAGAACAGGGAAAAAACTGATGATATAAAATATACGCAAAGTGCAAAATCTCAGCCCGCGAGTTCTCTAAATGTTAATTTTCATCCAATTGGACTTGGTGAAAATATGTCAAGTGCTGACGTAATGGATGCCCTGTTATTGTATTCAGCAAATGATGCGGCCTATATGATTGCGGATAACATTTCAGGGGATTCTACAAACTTTATGAAAATGATGAATGATAAGGCAGCCAAATTGAATATGAGCGGAACTCATTTTGTAACTCCTAATGGGATTCATCGCCAAGATCATTATAGTACGCCTTATGATATGAGTATATTGGCTAGAACCTCATTTTTAAACCCTTGGGTAAAAGAGTCAATGAGTAAAAAGCAAAGTACTCTATCAACATCAAAAGGTACAATATTTAAAATTGAGAATACCAACAAACTTCTTGGGGAAGATGGTTGTATTGCTGGAAAAACAGGTTATACAACACCTGCTGGGAGATGCCTTGTAGCCTTTTATATAAGGAATGGTAGGGAAGTTATGGGGGTTGTTATGGGATCGGTTATGGATGCACGCGACACTTATGTTTTCAATGATATGAAAAAAATAATTGACTATAGCTACAATTTACAGCCGACAGTATTACATACAAACAATGACATTATAAAAACTGAAACAGTAAAATACAAACCGCTTGGGTTCTTTGGGCCAGAGAAAACGGTTAGTGTACCACTGGTAGCTAAAGAGGATGTTAACTATTACAACAATGAAGCAAACAAAAAAGATTTGCAGGAAAATATAAACTTAACCAGTATTGACCTTTCTAGTATTGAAGGAAAAAAGAGCATTGGAACCTTGACATTAGCTGAAAAAGGGAAAGTCAAAACGTACAAGCTTTATTCAACGGTTTCCAAAGCAACTTTAATTAAAAACAATATACCTATATATCTTATGGCTGCTGGAATATGTATTTTATTTTTAATAGGAATAGCGTTTATAATAAGAATTAATTTAAATAATAGAAAAAGCAGGAGAAGCAGGAGAAGCAAATTTAAAAGGACTGTTTCAAAGTAGAATATAATTTATAGAGCGTCGCATTAGATATTGTAAAAGCAGCTAATCCATTAGGTAGTTTATGGGTTAGATGCTTTCTTTAATTGAGGGAAATCCATAAATTTTTCATATGTATTATTATATTTTCTTTAGCAGATATTGAGTTTTGAGTATGTAGATAATTAAGGATGATAATTTTTATACAATAAAAAAGAACTGATTATACCAGTTCTTTTAAGGATATATATTTAATTAAAGGGGGACTCTAATTAAAAAATTAATTACTTTCTATGTACTTATAATAACAATCCTCTGTGTCATTATAGTGACAAAACTAAGAATTAATTGTAAATTAGTACGTATAAATAATGTATTGGTAAGTATCCAATTACTATGGAAATTAAAGCATAAATATGCTAATGTTATAGAGAGAAGTAATAAAATATATTTTAAGGGGATTAAAATGAGAAATATGAAAAAGTATATAAGTTTTATTTTTGGGTTAATCCTTATCTTCACCTTAATTGGATGCACAAGTACACCTGGAAATACAGTACTAACACTTTCAAATAAAAGGGTAGAGGACAATAGTAATATAACGAAGGTAACATATAAACAGAAGGAAAATACACAGGCAGTTAGTAATGAAATAAAGGATTCAGATGGCAATTTAAAGGTTCATTATATAAATGTAGGACAAGCAGATAGTATTTTAATACAACAAGGCTCAACAGCTATGTTAATAGATGCTGGGAATAATGAAGATTCAGAAATAGTGAAAAGCTATATAGCAAATCAGGGCATTACAAAGTTAGATTATGTTATTGGAACTCATCCACATGAGGACCACCTAGGAGGTCTTGATTATGTAATTAATAGTTTTCAAATAGGAAAAATCTATTTGCCAAAGGCTTCATCAACTACTAAAACATTTGAAGATGTGGTTAATGCTATTAAAAATAAAGGAATGAAAGCTACGAATCCAACGCCTGGTGAAAGTTTTAAGTTGGGACAAGCTACATGTACCGTATTGGCTCCTAATGGAAGTGGATATAAGGACGCTAATAATAATTCTATAGTTATTAAAGTAACTTTTGGGAGTAATTCATTCTTGTTTACAGGCGATGCAGAAGAAGTATCTGAAAAAGAAATGTTAGCAAAAGGGTATGATCTTAAGGCAGATGTTCTCAAAATAGGTCATCATGGAAGTTATTCTTCTACTTCGCAAGAATTTTTAAATAAAGTTAGCCCCAAATATGCGGTTGTCAGTGTTGGAGTGGACAATAGTTATGGCCATCCTAATAAAGAAAGCATGGACAGGCTTAAGGCAAAAGATATTCCCACATATAGAACTGACCAATCTGGAACTATTATTGCAACAAGCGATGGAAAGGATATAACTTTTAATGCTAAGCCTGGGAGTTATTCTAATGGGACCGATGCAGATAATAGTGGGTCAAATATTTCATCAAATACTGTAGTTACTAAATCAACTAAAGAAACAAATACCAATACTTCAATCAATAGGAACAATAAAACAGTTTATTTTACACCAAATGGAAAGTCATATCATTATGATAAAAATTGTAGCACATTAAAAAGAAGTAAAACAATTTTAGAAGGAACTCAGCAAGAAGCACTGGGATTAGCACATTCAGATCCATGTAATGTATGTGCAGGAGGTAATTAAATGAAAGTTATTATTGATAGATTTGAGGGGCTTTATGCAGTATGTGAAAAAGAAGATAGAACAATGATGGATATTTTAAAAATTAATTTACCTATTGAAGCTAAAGAAGGGGATGTACTAGTTTTTTATAATAATATGATTACTATTGATATAAAAGAGACTGAAAAAAGGCGTAGAAATATTGAAAAACTAACTGAAGATTTATGGGAAGAAATATAAAAAGTGTTGTACTACACAAAACCCTATTTATTGATGATAAATAGGGTTTTGTGTATTTTTTATACTATTATTATATATTGATAAGAAATTGATTAATATTTTATTAAATAACGGCTAATAACAAATAACTGGAGTATTAGCATCAATATTATTAAATATAGTTTTTGCTACACTAGGTGGTGTATTTATACAACCATGAGAACCATTTGTCAAATATGTACTTCCACCGAACAGGCCGGTTTTCCAACTTGCATCATGGATTCCGATACCTCCATTAAATGGCATAAAAACAGCGACAGGAGTACTGTATCCCTCTCCCTTTAATGTGAAATTCTTCACTTTATATTTTAATTTATAAACACCTGTTGGTGTAGAAAGATTTTTGCTTACATCACCAGTAACAATATCTGAGTCTGCAATAAGAGTACCGTTCTTATAAAACCACATGTGCTGTATTCTCATATTAATTTCCACATAGGTGTTCCCGATATCATTAATATTGTGAGATACTGCAGTTTGGCTATACTTTGGCTGCTTTGTTAAGGTTTGTCCACCTTTTATAGCCACAATCAAATCATCGACCTCTCCTTTTCGGTCAACTAACCATCCATAATCGCCACCACTGACATTTACCGTAGTTCCTACAGATGTAGCAAAATCTCTTTCTTTGCCATATGTATTATAATTATCATCAATTTTTTTTACATAGGTATCCATTTTATTTTTATCAAATGAGATTGTAAGGTTTTCGTTAACTACAAGCCAGTTATGTATTATAGAACCATCTAAAACTTCTTTACCGCCAGTAAAGGTATAAGTGATTTTTGAATCTATATATTTATTAAGCAAAATTTTAGTGTTTTTAACTTCTTTGGAACTTGAAGTATATTTTGGATTTATGTAGTGTTTTTTTGCCTCCAAATCTACTGTTGTTTCTCCCTTTAGAATCGCAGTTACTATATTTAAATACAAAGGCTTGCTATTGACTTTATTTCCTATAATTTCTTTTGATATCACATAGCCGGTATCCGAATATTTAAAGCTAGGATTTTTAGGTTCAATTATTTTCTTGCTATCAAAACAAGAGAGCTTATCAAAACGCTTTTTTAACAGTTTTTCATCATAGGTAACTATGCCATCCATTTCAGTAACTTTTGAATTAAAAAGCGAAAAAACCCACAAAAAAGAATTCTGACTGTCTTTTAAAGCTTGAATTTTACCATTTGCATTATATTTCAGACCAATGTCAGCAGCCTTAATTTGTTCATTCACACCGTTTCGTTCTTTAAGTACCAGTGTATATGTTTCGGTTTTTAATGACATTTCTTTATCTACTTTTTCTACGGTTTTACCAGAAGCATTA
>Ga0209540_10002490_pt1 | contig 13111 bp, 12 predicted proteins | sample BarGraIncu01121A_FD_184501 | JGI IMG/M metagenome (GOLD analysis project Ga0209540, IMG submission 184501) | Arctic peat soil microbial communities from Barrow, Alaska - Barrow Graham LP Incubations 011-21A (SPAdes) (version 2) | ecosystem: Environmental > Terrestrial > Soil > Wetlands > Peat... | reverse complement strand
AGGCCAGTCCTGCGAGACATGTGGAAGCTATATGGTGTGGAAGCGCTTCAGAGGTAAATCTTACCCGAAATGCGGTAATCGTGAATGCCCGACTAATGCACGAAAGTCCAAAAAGTCAGCCGAGGCGGAAAGCCCTGTCCAGCCCGTTCAGGATTCTGAGTAATAATCTGCAGCATTGAGGTGTATACATATGTCTTTATCTGAAGTTACAGTTATCGGCGCAGGACTCGCAGGCTGCGAAGCTGCCTGGCAGCTGGCAAGATCCGGTATTGCTGTCGTGCTTAAAGAAATGAAGCCGGTTAAATATACGCAGGCACATCACTTGCCCACCTATGCGGAACTTGTATGCAGTAATTCACTCAGGTCGAATCAGATTGAGAACGGCGTAGGCCTCCTCAAAGAAGAGTTAAGGAGACTTGGCTCACTCATTATGGAGTGCGCCGACCAGACAAGCGTTCCGGCAGGCGGGGCGTTAGCCGTTGACCGTGATGAGTTTTCGTCCCTCGTGACCAAAAGGATTAATGAACATCCGCTCATTCGGGTTGTGTCTGAGGAAGTGAAGACACTGCCCAAAGAAGGGGTCGTCATTATTGCTACGGGTCCGCTTACCGGGGGCGATCTGTTTGCGGATATTGCTGATCAGCTTGGGCAGAAGACGCTGCATTTTTTTGATGCGGCGGCTCCGATTGTAATGTCGGATTCGATTGACAGGTCGATCGTTTTTGCCATGTCACGATATGGCAAAGGCGGGGATGATTACCTGAATTGTCCGATGAACAGGGAAGAATATGATGCTTTCTGGGAGGCTCTTGTTTCAGCTGAGTTGGCTGAAGTGAAGGATTTCGATAGAGAAACTGTCTTTGAGGGCTGCATGCCGATCGAGTCAATGGCAAAAAGAGGAAAAGATACGATTCGTTTTGGTCCGCTCAAGCCTGTTGGACTTGTTGATCCGAGAACCGGGAAAGAGCCTTATGCCTGCGTCCAGCTCAGGCAGGATGACCGGTCTGCCAGCATGTATAACATTGTAGGCTTTCAGACCAGACTTCGTTTCCCGGAGCAAAAAAGAGTATTTCAGATGATTCCGGGTCTTGAAAATGCAGAATTCTCCCGTATGGGTGTTATGCACAGAAATACATATCTGGATTCACCAAAGCTTCTTGACGCATCCTACTCACTGCGCAAAGATCCCGGAATATTCTTTGCAGGTCAGATGACAGGTGTGGAAGGGTATGTGGAGTCAGCAGGCTCAGGATTTGTCAGCGGACTTTATGCAGCTGCCATGACACGGGAACAGCAGCTGCCGGTATCTTTTACTGACAGCACCATGCTCGGCGCAATGGCTGCCTATATATCAGATGATAACGTACGCGCCTTTACACCGATGAATGCAAATTTCGGATTGATAGCACCTCTTGGATATAAAGTGCGAAGCAAAAAGGAGAAATACCTGGCTTATGCACAGAGATCTCTTGAGGAAATCGATACCAAAATAGAGCCTCTAGTCGACTTTTTTGCAGGGAAAAGTGTAAAATGACTATACTTAAACAGGACATACGATAATTGTTCTTGAACAGGGGATGCTAACAGTGATATATATATTACAAAATTAATCTGTGAGGTGGATTTATGGGTTTTTTTCCAAGATACGATAAAGAAGGACCGGGCGTGTACGCGGATGATCCCAAACATGGTCCGTTTGTCAGATTTTTCGAGACGTATTCCAACAAATTCTTTAAAATATTATCGATTAATATGATGACAGTACTTTTCAACTTACCTGCTATCATTCTTGCATATATAGGCGTTGTTTTTGTCCTTCCGCAGATTAATCCTGTGTTTGCACCGGACAAATTTCAGACGTATCTGATGGAAGTGGGAATCACTGCCGCAGACAGTGCCACTGCAGCGGATGGAGCTGCCCTGCAGCTTTATTTTCTACTGGTTGTGTTTTTAGTAATGTTTGTTGTAGGAATGCAAATGATATCGGTAGGCCCCGTACAGACGGGAATCAGTTATGTGTACCGGAATTTTGCCCGTGAGACGCCTGCATTTGTATGGTCGGATTTTGCATCGTCCTTCAAAAGCAACTGGAAGCAGTCAACCATTGTGACATTTATCACTATTTTTATGACTGGAATCATTCTGGCCAATATTATTTTTTATACAAATGTATATGACGGAAAATACGCTCAGATTATCAGCGTGATATTTTCAATGGTTCTGGTTTTTTACATGTGCATTCAGATATATGTGTATCCTATGATTGCATCGCTTGACTTATCTCTTAAGAATATTTACAGAAATGCTGTCCTGTTCTTTTTGGGAAGACTGCTGCCGACAATTGGTATATTTTTGATAAATGTAGTGGTGCTTCTGGTCATTCCCGTCATTATGCTCTTTAGTTTTACTTATGCGGGATTTGCTCTGGCTATTATCTATTACCTGCTGTTTGCGTTCTCGTTCGTCCAATATCTGAATACATTTTTTGTATGGCAGCAGATAGAGCGATTCATAATCAGACCTAAGGAAACCGATGAAGAATCCACTGAGGCACAAGAGTAATTTCTTTTTGTCCGACAGTCCTACCGGATAACAAAAGCCATGAAAGATAACCTGATGAGGTTCTTTCATGGCTTTTTCGTACTCTCTATTAGTGTCATAAATCTTTTATCCGATCAGATCTTTCATGGAATACATACCGGGTTCTTTTCCCGACATAAAGCGGGCGGCGGCTATGGCACCGCGAGCGAATACATTTCTTGTCTGGGCACTGTGCGAGATGGTTAGAACTTCTTCCTGCCCTGCAAAGATGACGCTGTGATCTCCGACAATGCTTCCGCCCCGGATCGCGTGCAGACCGATCTCCTTCGGATCACGCTTTTGGCGTACTTCGTGCCGGTCATAGACATATTCCATCTGGTTATCGAGTGCATCGTTGAGGGCATCTGCTATCATAAGTGCGGTGCCGGACGGTGCATCAACTTTCTGGTTGTGGTGTGCTTCGACTATTTCGATATCGAAGCCGGGATACAGGATCTCGGCTGCCTTTACTGCAAGGCTGACCAATACATTTATGCCCAGAGACATGTTCGCGGAATAGAAGACAGGGGATTTTTCAGATAAGGCAGCAAGGGCTTTTTTGTCGTCATCAGAAAGGCCTGTAGTACACATGACGAGCGGCTTTTTTCTTTCTTCGGCAAAACGCATAATAAATGGAAGTGCAAGCACATGTGAAAAATCAATTATGACGTCAAATTCTTCTTTGCAGTCGGCAGCAGCGGCGTATACCGGATAGGAGGAGGAGGACGCGGACGAAGAGGCGGCGGCATTGGTATCCGCACCTGCGACGATGGTTATCCCCTGCTCCCCGGAACATATATCGGTAATTACCTTGCCCATGCGGCCGTTGCATCCATTGAGAAATATTCTTGTTTCAGACATATTAATCTCCTTACTTGCGGCTGTACTGCGGAAGTGCGTACTCAGAAATGACCGAAACAAGCTTGGCGTGGCATTCAGGCGACATCTCACATAAAGGCATGCGGCATTGTCCTACATCCCAGCCAAGAATATTGAGCGCTTCTTTTACCGGAATTGGATTCACATCGGAGAAAAGTGCATTTATAAGAGGAAGATAGTCCAGCTGAATCTTGAGCGCGGCTTTGGTATCGCCGCCCAGATAGCTGTGGACCATACTGCTCATCTGCTCGGGGATTATATTGGCAGCAACGGAAATGACACCTTTGGCGCCGAGGGAAAGCATCGGAACGACTAACCCGTCCTCGCCCGAATAAAGTACGATATCATCACCGCAAAGCCTTGCTACTTCAGGAACCTGCAGCAGGTTGCATTCTTTGACGGCGACAATGTTCTCAATTTCGGATAGACGTCTGATCGTCTGCGGATGGATATTGAGGTTGGTCCGCGACGGCACATTGTATAGCACGATCGGAAGATCGGTCGATTCTGCCATGGCTTTGAAATGCCTGTAAAGGCCTTCCTGGGAAGTTTTGTTGTAATAGGGAGTTACCGTCAGGAGAGCATCCGCGCCGAGCGCTGTGGCCTTTTTGCAAAGTTCCACACCATGTGCTGTGTCATTGCTGCTGGTTCCGGCAATAACGGGAACCCGGCCTGCGACATGCTTTACCACGAAACTGATTGTTTCCAAATGTTCGAAATCGGGCATAGTTGATGCTTCACCGGTGGTTCCGCAGACAACGATGCAATCTGTTTTATTATCAATCTGGAAGTCTACAAGCTCGGCAAGTTTTTTGTAGTCGACACCCTCCTTTGAAAAAGGTGTGACGACCGCAACTGCGGATCCTTCAAAAACAGGCCTTTTCATGTTCATACCCCCACTTTACATATTTTGTTTGTTTTGATTAACGTATTCATTCTCGTATTCATTCTCAAAAACAAAAGAACTACGATGAAATCATAGCATCTACTGTACATAAACGTCAATTGTATACTATAATGGCAACTTATGAGAACAAGTGATTTTTATTATGACTTACCGGAAGAATTAATAGCGCAGCACCCGCCGTTGGTGAGGGGTGAATCGCGCCTGTTGTGCTTGAGCGGCAATACAGGTGAAGTTAAGCATATGACATTTTCCGATCTGCCGTCTCTTTTACTTCCCGGCGACTGCCTTGTCATTAATAATACAAGGGTAATTCCCGCACGTCTCCTCGGGGTAAGAAAAGATACAGGTGCAGCTGTAGAGATCCTGCTCCTGAAACGCCTGAGCAAAGATACATGGGAGACGATCGTGCGGCCAGGCAAAAAAGTCAGGCTGGGCCATGAGATTGTGTTTATCCCCGGCAGGCTTTCCTGCGTCGTTGAAGAAGTTATGGATACCGGAAACCGGATTATACGTTTTGCTTTCGAAGGAATATGGGAAGAAATACTCGATGAAGCGGGAACGATGCCTCTGCCGCCCTATATTCATGAACAGCTTGAAGACAGGGAACGTTACCAGACTATTTACGCGAAGGATCCCGGATCTGCTGCCGCTCCTACGGCCGGCCTTCACTTCACGAAGGAAATCCTTGAAGAAATCAAGGGTATGGGAGTTACAGTAACCGAACTGACGCTTCATGTCGGACTCGGTACGTTCAGGCCGGTGAAGAGCGGTGAGGTAACGGAGCACGTCATGCACTCCGAATGGTATTCATTTTCACAGGAGGCTTCCGATCAGATCTGCGCTGCCAAAGAAAGAGGCGGACGCGTAATAGCAGTCGGTACGACAAGCTGCCGTACCCTTGAGTCAGTCGCCTGCAAGGACTCGGCGATGCCGCCATCGTCGGGCTGGACAGATATTTTTATCTACCCCGGCTATACATTCAAGTGTATTGATGCAATGATTACGAATTTTCATTTGCCGGAATCGACGCTCATCATGCTTATTTCCGCCTTCGCCGGAAAAGAACATGTCCTTACTGCCTACAGGGAGGCGATTGATCAAAAATATCGTTTTTTCAGCTTCGGGGATGCGATGTTCCTGACAAAAATGGATGCAGAGCAGCAGATAGAAAGGTAACAATATGTCACAAACTTCTGAAAACCACATTGAGAATACTTCTACTGAGAATATTTCTGGAAATTCTTCTGAGAATACTTCTGAGAATACTTCAGAAAATACTTCACCAAAAGCTCCTGTCTGGTATGAACATATTCACACCTGTGCACAGTCCGGTGCAAGACTTGGACGCGTTCACACACCTCATGGAACCTTTATGACTCCGGCTTTTATGCCGGTCGGTACCCAGGCGACGGTTAAGGGTATGTCTCCGGAAGAAATATCCGGAATGGGGGCAGGGATTATGCTTTCCAATACATATCATCTGTGGATGCGTCCGGGCAGTGATATTGTAAGGGATGCAGGCGGACTGCATAAATTTATGAACTGGAAAGGCGCAGTCCTCACCGACAGCGGCGGATTCCAGGTATTTTCGCTTGCAAAACCCAAGGATATCGTAGAAGACGGCGTCCACTTCAAGTCGCATATCGACGGATCCAAACAATTCCTGACTCCGGAGAAATCCATGGAAATTCAGAACGACCTTGGCGCGGACATAATCATGGCATTTGATGAATGTACACCCTGGCCGTGTGAACATGATTATGCGAAGCGATCCCTCGAGCGCACGACCAGATGGCTGGACAGATGCATCGAAGCGCATAAGAATACGGAAAATCAAGCTCTCTTCGGCATTATTCAGGGCGGCACGTTCCCGGATCTCAGAAGGCAGAGTGCAAAAGAAATTACGTCATACGATCTGCCGGGCTATGCTATCGGCGGATTATCTGTCGGTGAACCCGGTGAACTGATGTACGAGATGCTTGACGAGACGGTTCCGCTAATGCCCTGGGATAAGCCGCGCTACCTCATGGGAGTCGGGACACCGGATTATTTGATTGAAGGGGCGATTCGCGGGATTGATATGTTTGACTGCGTTATCCCGACCCGAATCGGAAGAAACGGTACAGTGCTTACCAGAAAAGGAAGACTCATCGTACGTGATGCAAAATGTGCGCGGGACTATACACCTATTGAAGATAATTGTGACTGCTATGTGTGCAAGAACTATACAAGAGCTTATATACGTCACTTGATCAAAGCCGATGAGATGTTCGGACTTCGCCTTTGCTCCTGGCATAACCTTCACTTTCTCCTTAAGCTTATGGAAGAGGTGAGGGAGGCAATTTCAAACGACAGGCTTCTTGATTACAGGGATGAATTTTTCAAGGATTTCGGATATAAAAAGAAGGTTTGATGAAGCCTAAAAGTGATCAGTGACGAAACACCTGTGTATTTTGACTGTTTTCGACTTTTCCCTTGACTATCCCTTGATTATCCCTTGATTATCCCCTGATTGTCCTTGCTTTTTGCATGATCAGAATGATAAAATATAAAGCGCTTAATTAAATGAAGATACGCTGTTTATCAGCTAAATGGAGGTTCCCATGTTTTTTTCATCACTAATTCTTACTGCTACAACGCCTGCAGCCACAACAGCCACTCCTGGCTGGGAGAGTAATGCTCTCATGATTGGACTTCTGGTTGTCGTTTTCGGGTTCATGTATTTCTTTACTATCCGTCCGCAGCGCAAGCGTGACAAAGAACTCAAGGCTCAGGTTTCCAAAATGGCAGTCGGAGACACAGTTGTTACGATCGGCGGATTAGTTGGTACAATCGCTAATATCCAGGATGACAATGTCACCATGACCACCAGTGTTGCACATACCATGGTTACATACAAAAAGTCTGCTATCAGCACAATTATTCCCCGTCAGCAATAATCCTTCGGACGATCAATTATTTTCATTAGTAAGGAGAATGTTTATGACACACATCAAGACTATCCAGACAGCCTGCGTCAAAGTTCCTGCATCCGGTAAAGCTTGCGGAGAATGCCAGACATCCTGCCAGTCCGCCTGCAAGACAAGCTGTACAGTGGCAAACCAGAAGTGCGAATCAGATCGCTGAAAGAATTTATCGAAGCGTTCCTGAAGTATGATATGGATCCAGCGGATAGTGGAGATAGTTATACTGTCTTCACTATTTTTCTGTCCTGTGATTTTGACGAATTTCCCGGAGTATACCGGGTGTAATTATAGAGGAGGTATACATTGGTTCACGCATTTGAAATGAAAGGCAAATATATCGCATACGACTCGGAATCATGCGCGCTCCATGAGCTCGACGTACTCGCCTACGATGTGCTTGCCCTGTACAGTAAGGAAAATGGGCAGGAGCCTTCGGCTGCGGATCTTGAAAAGCTCGCGGCCCAAAAGAATTATGATAGTAAAGATCTTCTGGAATGCAGGGCTGATTTCAACTCGCTGATCAGGCTTGGCGGACTTTTCGCACCGGCCCAGGAGGCTGCGTTTTCTTCGCTTTACCCGGAAGCCCCTGTAATCAAAGCAATGTGCCTTCATATATGCCACGACTGCAACCTGCGCTGCCGTTATTGTTTTGCGGGTACGGGCGATTTTGGAACAGGTAAAAGGTCCATGCTCGATCTGGAGACCGGTAAGACTGCGATTGACTTCCTGATTGCCGCATCAGGCACACGCCGCCATCTCGACGTAGACTTCTTCGGCGGTGAACCGCTTATGAACTGGCAGGTTGTTGTGGACCTTACGTATTATTGTGAAAATAAATCCAGAGAATCCGGCAAAGACATTCGTCTTACCATTACCACCAATGCACTTCTTCTTGATGAAGAAAAGACTGACTTCATCAATCAGCACATGAAAAACTGCGTTCTGAGCATCGACGGACGTCCTGAAGTCCATGATTACATGCGCCCGGGTATCGGAGGAAAAGGTTCTTACGAAGCCGTCTCCAGGAGAATAAAAGCCTTCCTGGAAGCCCGGACGTCGAAAGATTCAGCATATTCCGAGCATTATGTCCGGGGGACTTACACCAGGAACAATCTTGATTTCTCAAAAGACGTCATCCATATGGCATCTGACCTCGGAGCAAGGCAAATCTCGGTAGAACCGGTTGTCGCGGAAGACGGGGCAGGTTATGAGATCCGTGTGGAAGATCTCCCACTGATCGAGAAGGAATATGAGGAGCTGGCCGAGTACATTCTTGCAACTCGAAAGACGGATGATCCCGTGCATTTCTTCCACTTCATTATGGATATGAAGGGCGGGCCATGCGTATATAAGAGGCTCAAAGGCTGCGGTGTAGGCGCCGAATACTGCGCTGTCACACCGGACGGAGATATTTATCCGTGCCACCAGTTTGCCGGGGATACGGCTTATCGTATGGGTAATGTTCATGATTTCAAAGCACTGCTCGATGATGAGGGACACCTTCTGCCGGGTAAAAAGCCAGAGGATATCCTGATTCCGGAAGTCCGTCAGATATTTATTGATCGTCTGATGCCCAAAAAGGAAGAATGCAAATCCTGCTTCGCACGGTATCACTGCGGCGGCGGATGTGCAGCAAACAGTCTTCATGCAACCGGGTCTCTGGACAAAATGTATGAAGTCGGCTGCCGCCTCGCTCAGAAGCGTCTGGAATGTTCACTTTGGCTGGCGGCGGCAGGGCAGGACTCATAAGATATGTTACAATGATTTTGTCATTTTATTATTATTTCGGAGGTACAGTATGCTCAGTTCATTTCGTGGTATCTGGCCTGCCCTTGAAGGAAACGCCTATGTTGCACCAACGGCCAGCGTGATTGGAGATGTTGTTCTCGGAGATGCAAGCAGCTGTTGGTTTGGCGCTGTTCTCCGCGGCGATAAAGCCAGAATAAGTCTTGGCAGAAATTCCAATATTCAGGATAATTCTGTTGTCCATTGTGACAAGGATGTTCCCGTCATCATCGGAGATTATGTTACTGTAGGACATGGCGTTATTCTTCACAGCTGTACTATCGGGGACTGCGCAATGATCGGAATGGGGGCGGTTGTCTTAAGCCGGGCCGTTATCGGCGAGGGAGCGGTGGTAGCTGCAGGAGCCGTTGTAAAAGAGGGCGAAAATATTCCTCTGAACACGCTTTTTGCAGGCGTTCCGGCTACATTCAAGAAGGAACTCGGTCCGTCGGTCCGGGCTGCCAACACTTCCAATGCGATGGAGTACGTACATCTCATAAGTGATTACCGGAATATGGAGGAGAAGTAATGACAGCACAGCTAACCAGCAAAGATATACAAAAGAGTGAGGAAGTTAAGGTTCTGCTGCAGGCTTCGTCCCTGCAGATGACCTCCCTTGGTTATACGGAACATTCTTTTCGCCACTGCCGTCTTGTATCCAACAAATGCGGCGAAATTCTGGAGCAGATCGGCGAAGACGAGCATATTATTGAACTTGCCAAAATTGCCGGATACATTCACGACATAGGTAATGCGGTCAACCGGAATAATCATGCGATGTCCGGTGCCCTTCTGGCGTACGACATGCTGCTTCGCAAAGGCATGTCATACGAAGATGCGGCAGCCATAATGATGGCCATTGCCAATCATGATGAAGGAGAGGGCTTCCCGGTCAACAAAATAGCAGCTGCACTTATTCTTTCTGATAAAGCGGATGTACACAGAAGCCGTGTTACCAATAAGAATCCCGCCAGTTTTGATATTCATGACCGGGTGAATTTTTCGTCGACATCTTCTACTCTGGTAGTCAAAAACAAGAAAGCGAAGCTTGAAATTGAGATCGACACGACAATATGCCCTGTCATGGACTACTTTGAAATATTCTTGAATCGTATGAAGATGTGCAGAAATGCAGCGACTTTTCTGGGTCTTACATTTGAGCTGTATATCAATCAGACCCAGCTTCTGTGACAGAAGTCTGCGTCTTTTTTGAGAAAAGAGAAATGGGTGAATAATGGTGGCTGGCCATTCCGGTGGTATTCCTGAAAACATCATAGAGGAAATAATAGCGCGCAACGATATTGCTTCCGTTGTGGGTCAATATGTGCGTTTTTCCAAGACATCAGGACAGAATCTGTTCGGTCTTTGCCCTTTTCATTCAGAGGATACTCCCTCATTTTCCATATCAACCTCCAAGCAGATTTATTACTGTTTCGGCTGTCACAAGGGCGGCAATGTAATTCATTTCATGATGGAGATTGAAAAGTGCGGGTATCTTGATGCTGTTAAGATGCTTGCGGAGCGCGCACAGATCCGCCTTCCCGAGTCAGAAGATGAATCCTACAGGAAAGAAGCGCAGATTCGAGACAGAGTACGGGCCTCGCTGGTAGAAGCCGCCCGGTATTTCTATCAGAATCTGATGTCACCGCGCGGGAAGACGGCACGGGATTATCTGTCGAACCGCAAAATATCCGGAGCAACAGCCAAAGCCTTTGGCCTCGGCTATTCACCGGATGATTGGGGCGGACTGTACCGGCACCTTAAGGCGAAGGGGTATACAGACGATATTCTTGCACAATGCGGGCTTTTTACAAAAGGAAAAAAAGGCGAACTGCTGGATCTCTTCCGCGGGCGACTGATGTTCCCGATCTTTGACGTCTTAGGCAAAGTCATTGCTTTCGGCGGACGAATCTTAGGTGACGGAAATCCTAAATATATTAATTCTCCGGAAACGGTCATATATTCCAAGCAAAGAAACTTGTACGCCCTCAATTTTGCTAAGGCGAGTAAAGAGAAAAAGATGATTATCGTCGAGGGATATATGGACGTTATATCCATGCATCAGGCGGGGGTCATCAATACAGTAGCTTCACTTGGCACGGCACTCACCGAGCGGCAGCTGGACCTGATTTCGAGATATACGGAAGAAGTCGTTCTCTTCTACGACTCAGATGCGGCCGGACAGGCGGCGATCCTTCGAGGACTGCAGATGCTTCTGCAGCGCGGCAAACGTCATGCTGCGGCTCCGACCAAGATATCCGTTGCTATGGTTCCCGACGGCAAGGATCCGGATGAATATATCCGTGAACACGGAGCCGATGCGTTCCGCAGGATCGTCGCGGATGCACTCTCGGTTATGGAATATCTGATGCTCGTTGCCAGGAAGCAGAGCATGGTCAGCGGCCGCCTTGATGCACGTACATATCAGAATCTAGCCTGTAAATATTTGTCATGGGAACCGAACGAAGTCCTGCGCGAGCGTTCGGCAGGGGAGGCGGCTCAGATTCTGGGAGTATCGGTCAAGAGTGTCCTTTCGGAGACGGAGCGTGTTTCCACGGAGACGACTGAACAGGAGAAGAAGGAATCTACAAGGCAGCTCGAAAGACAGGTATCGGTTCTTCCGCAGCGCAATGAAGGTGAGAGCGCCAGTTTACAGGAAGTGGTGCTCCTATGCCTTCTTGCAGGACTTGGAAATGGCTACGGACAGCTTGAGGATAAGCCGATCCCCTCGGATTTTACGGCAGGATCAATGCGCGAAATTGCATCAGATGCGATCAGACTCTTACATGAGACCAAACTTGATTCAATCACTCTGCTGAATCTCGGGGAAGACAGGATCATTAACCAGAGGCCGGCCCGGGAAGTCCTTTCGGAACTTCTGATGAGGACGCAGAATGTCTCTGATGAGAAAAAACGTATGCAGCATGTACTTGATTACATATACCGGCTTCGCATTACAGTATATACCGCGAAAAAAAATGAACTTGCCAGACTTCTCGACGAAATGCCGGATGGACCGGACCGGGAAGCAACCAAAAAGAATCTTCTTCAAATCACAGAGTATATCCGCTATTTGAGAGAAAAACTAAAGGAGCAATCGGGATGAAGACGGACGAGTCTGAGCATATTCATTCGGCCGCAGCAATCAGCCCCACGCAGCTTTCTGTGCGTCTTATGGAGATTGTGGCTGTTGTGCCGCCCTGCCCGCGTGTGATTGACATCGGGTCTGATCACGGACATGTACCGGCGTATCTTCTGGAGAATCACATCGCACAGAGGGCGGTGGCAACCGATATACATGCGGACCCGGCAGAGACGACAAGGCGTTACCTGCGTCGTCAGGGCGTCATGCAGAAGGCCGAGGTATTCCATACCGACGGACTTCACGGCATCCTTTTGAGGGAAGGGGACGTTGCCATTCTTTCCGGTCTCGGCGGTCTTGAGATGATCCGGGTAATAAGCGAATCCCTCGAAGATCATGCGGGTATATTTCCGGCAGGAATACTTTTTGTATTGCAGCCTCAGCGTTCATTTGAAGCACTTCGCGCTTTTCTTTCAGGCGGAGGGTTTTCAATAGAAAAGGAAAGCATATGTCTTGACCGGGATAAATTCTATACGATTCTTCTTGCGAAATGGACTGGTCAGAAGGCAGTGCAGCTCAGTCTTACAGAGCTGATACTTGGACCGTGCCTTCTTAAAAGCCGGCCGGAAAACTTCATAAAATATCTTCATCACCAGAAGAATGTTCTCAAGAAACATATGCGGGCACGCCCGGAACTCGCAGCGGTTCTTTCAGATATAGAAAAGATACTTAAATAGAAAAGATACTTAAGGGGAATCCGGTTGCAGATGAGGTGCAGACATGAATGAACAAGTGTTTCTAATTGATGAGATTCTTTCAGATATCGAGAGTTTTGCAATGCCGGAACTTGCGGAAAGCTGGGACCATATCGGTCTTATGATCGGTGACAGGGCGGCATACGAAAAACTCTCG
>Ga0209540_10002486_pt1 | contig 13124 bp, 13 predicted proteins | sample BarGraIncu01121A_FD_184501 | JGI IMG/M metagenome (GOLD analysis project Ga0209540, IMG submission 184501) | Arctic peat soil microbial communities from Barrow, Alaska - Barrow Graham LP Incubations 011-21A (SPAdes) (version 2) | ecosystem: Environmental > Terrestrial > Soil > Wetlands > Peat... | reverse complement strand
AGTTGTGTTAAACTCACGTCCTAATAACCCATATCATTAGATATGGGTTTATTTGTGTCAACATATGAGAAAATTGTGAAGTAAACTAACTAATTTTTGACTATAGGTTATTAATATATGACAACACCGCCGTAAGCATCACTAGTAGTAAAATACGTGATACCCTAATATCTTATTTTTCATTTTTATTACTTTCAACAAATTTATCTTCCAGCTTTTTTCTTTTTTTCTTTACTGCTTCTCCTGTTAATGCTAAGGTTGCAAATGAAAAAACAAAAATCACTACACCATATAAAGAAATTGTAATTATAAAACCTATCCTATTATAATAATTATGATGAATATAAAATATGATAGCAATAATTACATCAGATAAAATAGTAAAAATTAGAGAATACAAAAGGTAAGATTTTATTCCTGGTTTTGTATAATAATCGTAATGTCCACCCTTAATATAAGCAATTGAACTTGCTATAGCTGAAATCATTAATACAATCCATTCACCGCCTATTTGTTTAAAAGAAGAATTACAAAATATCAACTGAATAACTATACTTGCAAATAATGCCCAAAACATAAACCAAAAAGCATAATGTTCAATTTTATACATTTCCATAAGTTCACGTTCGTCTAATTTTTTCTTCTTATTCATTATTATCATCCTCCCAAAATAAATCATTTAATGTTTTACCAAGTGTTTTACATATTGAAGTACAAAGTTTTAATGTTGGATTATAATTACCCGCTTCAATCATTCCAATAGTTTGACGGGTAATTCCTACAGCTTTTGCTAAATCTTCTTGATTAATATCACATTCAATACGTGCTATCTTCATTCTTTTATTTTTCATAGTATGACCTCCATATATTACATATTATAGCATATAATATTCATAATGTGTATTATATGTTGCATTTATTTTAAAAATAATAGCAGACATAAGTTTGTCTGCTAGATAAAATACTAATAATGTTTTGTTCGTTTTATTCTACGAGTACGACATAAAAAATTTGCTTAATTCTACTATATTTTATCTATTCTATATTATAGATAAACAACCCTCTAAAAAAATCAAAAAATTAAAATGACGTGAAAAGCGACTTCCACGTCATTTTTATTTTTTGTTTCGTTTATTATATCTGAAATAATAGTACTTATATTTTATTTTTTAAACTTTTTTTATCCTCTTCTATATTCTCTTTCTTTTTTAAAAATGTAATATCGTAAAAAGAGAATGCCAAAACTAAACCTAAAGACTTAGAAAACTCTTTAAATGGATCTATATTTGAGTGTCTAAAAAGGTAATCAAAAATAATATTTAGAATGCCGAATGAAACAAACAAGATGATAAACTTAAATATACGTTTCTTTATCTCAACCCATTTCAACTTTCTTAAATTTAAAATAGTCATAATAAACGTGTAAATAACTATAACTAAAGTTAAAACCAAATACCCAATTATGAATGGCATTGGAATATTACATTTTATATTCATATAAGACAAAAAACATATAATTATAGTTCCAATTATAAATAACACATAAAAAATAGGAATAATTAATCTATTATTTTTCATTATATCCCCCCTAAAGTTGTTCTTTAGCTCTTTTAAGAAAAACTATTCTAATGCTTCTTGGAATAGTTTTTATACTTTTTTACCTTGCTTTGTAAAATCTTTCGTAAATCTATAATATCTTGAGAAGAACAGTCTTTTTTAGGAATAATAAAAGCTTGTGACTTGCTTATGAGAATAAAAATCAAGTCAACCCATAATATAAATTAAAATTGGTCCTATCTTATATAATTTCCCTTTAAACATACTAAATCTACATGATTCTTTATAAATATCATATGTAATTTTTGTTGTTATTTTTACCTCAATATTATTATTCAACAATTCTGATTTAAAATGCTGCCATTTTATTATACTATTATTATAGTAAACTTTATATAAAAATAAAAAGGTGATTTACACCTTTTGTGAATTCAAGACAAAAAACAGAATGTCGTGAAAGGAATAGGTTTGCTTTCAGATGTTGAGCCGACAAAAGCTATCATCCTAAGAATAAAAGGCATATAACATAATATGAAAATTATATTGTATGCCTTGCCATTTCAGAGTCATATTTAATAAATCTTATGGTTATATATTTAACCACAAAGGCAATGGGAAACCCTTCTGTGTCTTTGCATTTTATATACTAAAAGTATATAATTATGTATGTAAATAGAACTCGATTAGGTCCAGATATATAAAGCTATAGAATTTACATGTACAATACATAGCTAAAACATAGTTAAAAAAGCAATATATCCTAAGTATATATTGCTTTTTCGTTACGCACTCGGGTTTAAGAGAGGAAATAATCGGCTGCGCACTCATATTTCAATTTAAAGACTTTCCATAAATGAAAAGCAAGCTCAATAAATTGAGTCTGAAAATAACTCACTTACCCCGAGTGCTAATGCCATAATATAAGTTATAAGAAGAAGGTTAATACATGGCCGTTTTGTGTCTATTTGTCCATCTACATTCTCAGTAAAACTGAAATGCATATATTTGTTGAGGATACTACATTTGCAATACCAAAAGACCGTACAAACTGGATGAAATCCAAGCTGATCCGTACACTTTCACTATTTGGGTACGGTGTTTGTATTATTTATATAAATATATTTTGATGCTTTATGTGATTATTTTCAATAAAATTAGTAACCTCTAATATAAGATTGCCATTCATGAATTGGATAAACTTCGCCTTCTATACACGCTCATAATAATACCTATGGATAGCATATTAATAATCCCTAAAGAGCCTCCATAGCTTATAAAAGGAAGTTCAATTTCAACAATAGGGAATAGATTTACATTCATTAATATATTTGCTGTAAATTGGACTATAAGTATAGTAATTAATCCGCTTATAAGTAATCTTCCATAATCATCTCTAACACATTTTGTGATATGTAGAATTCTAAATATAAAAGAAACAATAATAGTAATAACAACCACTGCTCCAAGCCACCCAAAAGTTCGTATTATATAATTAAATACGAAGTCTGATTGTATAAGAGGTAGCTGTGTATCATTTGCCAAATATCCGTGTCCGAAAATTCCAGATGTATGAGCTATTTTGTACATCTGTACGTTCAAGTATCCAAATCCATTCGAAGCGGTGAATGGGTGTAAAAAAGAGAAAAATCTACTTTCTCTATATGGGTTGGATAACGAATAAAATAGAAAAAGTATCGTATTAATTGCAACAATGTAAATTGCATATCTTTTTTTCATGTCAGATTTAAGTGCTAAAACCATAAATGTAATAAAATAAATTCCACAGTAATCCAATCCTTTAGTAAACATTAAAAGCATTGGAATCATTAAATACCCTACAGCTTTAATTAAATTCATTTTTTTGTTCCAGTCATAATTATTGAATATTCCTGCCAGTGCAATTATAAATACATATAAACCCATTGATTTAATATCAACGGTACTGTCCGCCCTTAAATCGATTAAATTAATTATGTTGTTGATAAATAATAATATAAATATTAAGCACATTCCTACAAAGATATATTTTGAATACTTTTCCAACTTTTTATAGTTAAAGAAGTATAATAATATTATACCTATCGTACCAATAGCAGTATATATTACGCTGTTTTTAAATAGATGAATACTACTTATGTATGAATTTTTATATTGCATAAAATGAATCAATGCAATACCTGAATTAACGAGTACTATGGTTAAAATTAATGTAATCCAATCGGGGGTTCCCTTATGTGCAATATTTAGCTGCTTACCTACGACTTCCCCATCTCCCATGCGTTCAATAGCTTTAATTACTGATTCATCCTGTAACATTTTCTTTTCAGCATATTCATCTACAATATCCTCAATATGTGAGGATATCTCTTGTTTTATTTCTTTATGAGCTTCTTTATACTTTACATAAGAACATACATAGTCTATGTATTCACTAATCTTAGAATTACCTTCTACGCCCATAATATTGCCTCCAATAATAATTTATCAACTGTAGAACTGAAGGTTATCCATTCTTCTTCTTTTTCCTTCAAAGATAATACACCTGCTTCCATTATCCTATAGTATTTTCTTGGACGTTTTCCAGAACCCTCACCCCAATATGCCATTACTAATCCTTTTGCCTCTAATGTATGAAGAATTGGATAAAGAGTTCCTTCTTTTAATTTAAAAACTCCGTTTGATTTTTCTTCTATTTCTTTTATCATTTCATAACCATACATTGTTTTTTTACTAATTAAATTTAAAATGAGAATTATCGTACTTCCCTTTAATAGTTCCTTATTTATTGACATTTTATAGCCCCCTATAATTTTATGAAAAGATAATATACATCTTAATAAGATGCATCGTTATTCTATGTATATAGTAACATTATATTCCATAATGTCAATACGTAATATAATGTTTTAAAATTTGTGGAGTTATTTTTTTCTTGAAGGGGTACTAGCAGCAAAACGCGGAAATTATATGCTAAGGATTAAAACTAATCAAAATAACGATTTAAATATACTCTGACGTATTTTTGTTTAATTGTATGTAGCCATGTCACCAAGCGGATTTATAAGTAAATAAAACGTTATATAGACTCACTACATTTACTTTGAATTATTTACCTTATAAGTTTACTCATGAAATGGCTTGAAACTGTATCGCAAGAGATTAAAATAATAAAGTAAATAATACGTTCGTTTATTTTACTTTCTCATTGGGTAAATATAAAGATGAAGATAAGCCATTTGAATAGGGGTAGTACCAGCGAAGCTGCTATAAGTGCAAAGTAAAAGTTAATATTTGTAAAATATAAACCACTACCATTTATAATACAAATATTAACTTTATAATTTTCCATTTATATATTAATTGGTATTCTTTGCTGCATATCTAAATCAAAGTTTCCATAAGGATTTACATGATTATAAATTAAAGGTGTTAATGCTCTAAAATCTTCCGTAGTCATCATACTGTACCATTTTTTTTCAGATAGTAGCTGTTGTATCATTAATGTATTTATATATACAAGACAATTTTGGAGTAAATGTAATGATAAAACGGCAATTTCTTGGTCTTCAAATCTATTAGTGCAGATTTCTCCGCTTTTTCCATAGAAAATAAAACCATTTGCAGAATTCCAATTTTCAACTACATTCAAACCTTCATGTATTTCAATTCTAAGAGCTTCTGAATTTAAGTATTCACAAAGAAAAATGGTTTTAATTACTTTCCCTAATTCTGCTAACGCTAGATATGTAGGGTGTTTTAAATTGTTTCTTGTAAATCTTTTAAGTATTGCATCTGTCTCAGCAGTTCCAAGTCTTAGAGCTGTAGCATACTTAATCATTTGGTCATATTGCTGTTTAATTAAGTCCCAATTTATAGGTCTTGTAAGTATTTGTTGTAAATTAGGATATTCACCTTTCATACCAACATCAGGTCTATATAATTTTTGTGAATGAATAGCTTTAATTCTTGGCATCAAGTTAAAACCAAGAAGATGACAAAATGCAAAAGCTATTTCACTTTGGCCATGTGAGTCAGTAAAATTCTTTTCAATTTCCATATTTGTACAATGTTTAAGTAGTCCTTCAATCATTGCTGCTATTTCAGATGATGAACAAGCTTTTAATTGAGAATAAATACAAGTTGAATTCTTTTCAACATGCCAATAAATCATAACACCTCGTCCACGGTATCTAATATGCCATTCGGTAAGCAGATTTTGATCCCATGCACCAATTTTTGTGGAATCAGATGCACAAGTTGTTGTTCCTTCACCCCATATTTCTGGATTACGTATGGCTAATATAGCATTTACTACTTTAGATATTGCATTACGTAAATTATCTTTATTAATAAATTTACGTCTTATATATAATAAATCACTATAACTTTCGCCATGATTACCAGCCGATATACGTTTTAACCCAGTATTTGTACCTAATCCATATAATGCAAGTATAAGACGTCTTTGTATAGTTTCACGAGGGAGTGCTTCACGAGATGCAAGTGTTTTAAATTCATTTGTGATATTTAATCTTAAATCAGTTTCTTTTAAAACATCTAGTAAGTTAGTCATTGGCCAGACTTTCGATATTTCAGATTTCAATTTTATTAAATTACTAGGTTCATCTTGAGGTTCACTTGGAGATACTGTAATCCATTCCTTTTTATTTTTCAATAAGATTTTTACTTTAGGATTCTTAGGCATTCCAGAATCTAATCTTTCTAAAGCACTAATCATATCTTTTTTTAATTTAGATACAAATTCTTCAGAATCTAAAGGTTGTTTAAGTGCTGTATAATTTAATTCTCTATTGACTTCAAAATCACTTGGAAGGTCTTCATCAGGATTTCTATATCTATAGGCTCCAACTACCCATATTTCTTTACAACGTAATTTATCTCGTAATGCTTGTAATACACATATTTCATAATTGATTTTATTAATTCTTTCATTCCCTTTGTTATCTTCTTCAATAATTGCTTCTTTCCATTTTGAACGAATAACTCCATCAATAGGTATGTTTTCTGAAAGTGAAAAATATCTTTTTTTTGAAGCAACAGAATTTTTTAATAATTCTACCGCTTCAATAACTGGTTTATGAATATCATTGTTAGAACAAAATTTTAACGTATTTAAAATTTCAGGAACCATTCGCCTATAATGATTACCATAAGATGAACGCATAACAGTATAAACCTTTTGTTTATATGCAGGTCCAGTATTTCTAAATTCATTAACTATATCTTTCAAAGTCTGTTCTTTTATTTCAGGATAAATAACATCTTTTATAATTCCATTAGGATTATCTAAAAGTTTTTCCGCCATTAAATATAAAATATTAGTTTTTCCCGAAACACGCTTCAAATCGTTTATAAAATCTTTCTGTACTTTTCTTTCTGCTCTAGCTGAAATTTTATGAATAACTTGAATTAACAACTCTATTAAATTATCAATAAGTTCATTGCTCCTTAACCAAAAGAAAGAAGTAAGTAGTGAATATTTAACTGTGTCTGGATGCCTACGGATTTCATAAATGTCTTCAGTACTAATTCGTTGCTTGTAATTCTTTAAAGTTTTTGATGAAGTGTTTCCAAATAAATCTTCTGGTAAATTTAGTGAACGAATGGCTTTCAATTTGTTTATCTCAAAAAAAACACTTTCAAGGCTGGCTCTTCCAGCATCTGATCGTAATTCACTAAATGATATTGAATTACTAGTAGGATTATCTTGTATTATACACTGTTGTTTTTCCTCTGATTTCGCAATTAATTTATCTATATTTAGCAAACATTCTTTAGGTAAATTCCTATATATTTTATTAAAAAATTCATTTTCTTGGTTATATATATTAGAATTGATTATTCTTTCAATACGCTGAATAGCTGGTGGGTCTATCTTTAATTCCCTAAACTTTTTATAGATTTCTTCCTTCAAATAATCGTGTTCCATGTCATAACTCAAAATATGATTAAATAAATTTTTAATAATCACTTCCGATTCTTCTACTGTTGATTCCTTGAAACCAAAGAATTCTCTTATTTGTGATTTATGGTAATAAAAAGAACGAGACTCTATATTGTATTCAGAAAATAATTCAGAGCTTACTTTAAATTGTTTTGCTATGTAGGATATCACAGCTTTGGGTATTTCATTTTTATTATTAGGAAATCTTGCTTCATTTCGAAAAAATTTAAGGATTACTGCAAAACCTAATCGAGTTTCTCCTGTTTTATTACCTATAAGACGTAGTTCATTTGGCATAAAAGTAAAGTAATCTATTAATTCTTCTAAATCCCAATTTCTCTTCATTAGCTTTCACTCCATTTATCTCATAATATAGGAATTTTTTTTTCATATATTCTAACCAATTTATAATAAGTACTCTTCGGGACCTTCAAACTTGTAAATGCATAAACTGCTGTAATCTTACCATCTTTCCACTCATTATATACTTTCTCAAACCCATCTGGAAAATCCGCCCTTGGTCTACCTAAATGCTTTCCATTAGTTTTAGCTACAGCAATCCCCTCAGCCTGTCTTTGTTTTAATTTTACTCTTTCTTTTTCGGCCAAATACGTAAGAAGTTCAAATACTATATTACTAATAAGATTTTTCTCAAGATCTGTTTTTTCAATTGTATTTAAAAAAGGAGTATCTATTACTATTATATTTATCCCTTTTTTAATTAGAGACTGCCATTCCTCTTTAATCATATTCATATTTCTTCCAAGTCTATCTAGCTCCTTAACTATAAGAGTGTCTCCTTCTCTAAGCACTAGTTTCAATGCCTGATAAGATTCCCTGTTAAAGTCCTTACCACTGATTTTATCTATATAAATATCTCGCTCATCAATTTTAACTTTGTTAATTTTACAATATTCATCAATAGCATAAATCTGTCTACCAATATTTTGATCCTTCGAAGATACCCTTACATATGCAAAAGTTTTAGTTGCCATATAATCACCTAGTCTCTATAACCATAAAATGGTCATGATTTTCCTTCTGTTTTTATCATCCCATACATTACATTTTATAAATATATTTTACTTTTTTTTATAAAGTAATTATATGTAATAGAGTATCTAAAAGTCAAACAATATTTATGAACGTGCGTAAATTATTTTAACAACCTTTATAGTCTAAATTACATAGAAAATACTTAGTCTATAAAGGTCTACCTTTACGTAGGGTAGTTTGTATTAGCATCAAACTATAGTTTGTAAATATGGTGTTTAATAGTATAAATGATATGAATTATTAAGGAGTGGCTGTTATGAATCACTTAATACTATCTAAGTGATTAAGAGCTATTATTATCGAGGCCGGGATCTGTGGTACCGTTATATATATTTTTATGTTTTCCCCCTTTGAGGAAACGATATTGTAGCTTCTAATCCAGAATTTTCATTGGGTATAGCTGTCATTTCTTCGGATAACTTCCATGCATTGTTAGGCTACGCTTGTTTGCAATTGGAAAATTGCAGATGAGATTAATATCAATTATTTCTCAAAGTGAATGTAATGCGAGGGATTTTTAATAAAATAGCGACTATCATATTGAGTCAATGATTTGACATGAAAGGAGCTATTAAATTTGAGCCTACAAGTACTACAAATAAGCAATTTGGAAAAATCCTTTGGAAAAACTAAAATCCTAAAAGGTATTAATTTCAGCCTACAGAAAGGTGAAGTGTATGGTTTAATTGGGGAAAATGGTGCAGGAAAAACTACTCTGATAAGATTGATAACGGGTCTTATGAAACCATCCTGTGGTAATATATTCTTAAACACTGAGAAAAACTTTATAGGGTATATGCCTCAGAGCTGTCGCTTTGATGATAATTCTTCCGTTGCGAAAACCATTAGATTTTTTGCTAACCTAAGAAAAGCTAAAGTTGATGACAGCTTTGACCTGTGCAAAAGACTTGGGTTAGACTGCATAAAAAAGGTTAAGCACCTATCCCCTGGACAGCAGAAAAAAATGCAAATAATTATCGCAATGATGGGTAATCCTGATCTTTATGTATTGGATGAGCCCACTGCGGGATTAGACCCAAGTGCTACTTATGAGATGACACAAATTATTCATTCCATACACGACACAGAGAAAAGCATTATCGTTTCTTCTCATATACTTCAAGATATGGATGGGATTTGCACAAACGTAGCAATTATGGATAAAGGCAATTTGATTTATAATCGTAGAATTGAAACCAGCTATATTGTCAAAACCCGTTCCCTATCAGATGAAGTGCTGAATAGAATTAAATCTCGATATTGCATAACGCACAATGTAGATCACACGGTATTGAATGTAAAAGTTGATAAAGACAATATTTCTGATTTTATAAAATACCTCACTTCCTCCTCTGTTGATATCCTTGAAGTGACTGTTTCAAATGTGAAAAGCATTGCCCAAGAACATATGAATATGAAAGGAGATGACAAAAAATGAATAATCAATTTAAGTATCTGTTTTATAGAGATGTAAAGAAGACTTTGAGCCTTCGTACTGTGTGTATTTGGGGATGTATGTCGGCTATTTGTGTGTTTTTCTTTTTTACTTCAAGCGGAAGATATGATCTCGTTGAAAACGGTAAGGTCGATTTTATGGTTCTTATGTTGCCCCAAATAATATTTGGCGCTTGGGCGGTATTGTCGGTGTATTTCGATTTAGTATCAGCAGACCGTGAACATAATGTGCTTGATTGCATCCTTTGTTCAGGTGTTAAAAAGAATAAATTATTCTTTTCAAAGGTATTAACCTCAATAATTGTATCTCTTATACTTTCTATGATATATCTTTTACCAATCACGGCAGTGATTATTGGTGTTAGTGGGCAAGCAAGCTATTTCACACTGTCTTTAAAATATTTATTGCCGCTTTGGGGATATATCATGGTATTTGCCTCGTTTGGTCTAACAATTTCAATTATTGCGAGGTCATCAAAAACAGCAATGATTTGGAGTTTAGCCAGCGGACTTATTTTGATGCCAAGATTTTTTATGATTATTGTTGATGGAATAGGCTCAATGTTAAAATGGACACAAACAACAAAAAATACTGTTAGCATGATCTCACCTGGCATTTCCATGGAGGCATTGTCTGATTTTTCAAATATTACCAGACTTACAAATGCGTCAGTAATTTTTTCAGTATGTATTATCATTTGTTTATCAATAGCATTCAGGGTGTTTCGTAAACAAGATGAACTCAACTATGGAGAATAATTAGGGGGTAGTAACGTGAAAAAAATTAGTGGTGTATTATTGATGTTAACTATTTGTACGTCTTTGGTCTTTATGCTTGCAGGCTGCGGTGAAAGCAATCCTATAGTAGGCAGTGTTATTTCAAATGAACAATATACAGATCAATCAGCTATTGATAAAGCGCCGAAGCCAACAAAACTAACAAAAGATAAAGACATATATGCAAGTGTCTCTTTTATTGAATCGCCCAAAGGCATGAAATACACTGCTAAGTGGCTTATCAATGCTAAAGAGATTAAAACTGACGAAAAAAAAATGGCAACAGATAAAAAAGGAATCCTTGTGTTTCCCATAGAGAAAGATAAATTAAAAGGAGGCTCCTTGAAACTTCAAATTAGATATAAAGAAAATGTATTAATGGAAAAGGAAATCCTGGTAAAATGAGGTGCTTGAATGAATAGCAGTGATAAGGAGCATGCATTCGTAAAAATATATCATGCTTATATAGATGAAGTATATCAATATGTATTTCTGAGAACTGGATTAGAACCTTCTCTAGCGGAAGATATAACACAGGAAATTTTCCTGGATGTTTTCAAGGGATTTGATAAGTTCAGAGGTCTATGTTCAGAAAGAACATGGTTGTTTAAAATTACGCGAAACAAGGTTTACGATTACTATAGAAAGCAATACAAACAATTTTTAGAAACAACCTGCATTGATGCTGAAAACTCTGTGCAAATCTCCGACTCCAAACAAGATATTGAATTTCTCATACAAAAATCACATAAAAGCAAATGTGTTTTAGAGTGCTTAAATAGTCTGCCTCAGCACTACAAGCTAATCCTGTTGCTAAAATATGTAGATGGCAGAAGCGTAAAAGAGATTGCTCATATTACAGATAAATCAAACAAGTCCATTGATAGCGTTTTGCAACGGGCAAAGTCAGCATTTAGTAAGCATTACAGAATGATACAAATGGAGGATTTTAACTATGAGAAATAATACGGATCGTTTTATCGAAAAGTCATTTAAAACTTTAAATGAAATATCTAATCCAACCAACGAACAAAAAGAGACTATATTACAAAAAGTACTAATTCAATCACAATCCGAAAAAGTCTCTACCCTGTGCCATCTGAAAAATATGATTGTTGTTTATCCATGGAAATTTGCATTTGGAGTATCCACAATTCAAGCTATTGCATTTACTATTTTGTTTGGCTCGAACTATACAAATTTTATCTTACAGTTTATGGGGAGGTAACAGAATGCAGCTGTTTTTAGAATCACTTAACAGACCAGTTGATGCGTTTAAGAGACATAACAATAAAACATCTTGGATTTTTGTAATTATTACAATATTGGTAGAAACGGTTTTTGATCCATATATTAATTACTTTGTAAATAGTGCTAACTTTTCAGTATCTATAGATGCTTTTAAAATGATTTGGCTATCGGCTGCAGGCGGAGCAACCTATCTGGCTATATGTGCTGTATTTTGGATTGTATGCAAAGCCTTTGGCAGCCGAACTTCATTGACCACATATATTCGAGCATGGGGGATTTCTTATGCACCAACCATTCTTTGTGCAGTTATAGTATCCCTTGTAGAAACTTTTTTCTATATATTTTGGAACAACTCTATATGGGCTGTGCTGTTAAATATTGTATTTGTCGGTATTCTTATTTGGAAAAGCATTCTCTATGTGATTTTTCTGCGCGAAATCGCTGATTTGAAAGGGAAAAAGTTAGTGGGGGCATTTATTCTCTGCGGATTTGCCATATTAGTTCTTGCCTTTGTGAATATGGCCATTGGGTTGAAAACACCAATCATATAAAGCAGCTTTTTACAAACGGTAACAATACTTAAAAATAATGCTACTTAGCTACTACGCAAGGTTTAATCCTGGTTGGTGCTACCCATTATTTCTTCTTTTCGTGTGGGATACACAAAACATTCAAATATTAACTTTTACTTTGCACTTATAGCAGCTTCGCTGGTACTACCCCGAATAGTAAATATATCGACTAATTTAATGTATTGGCACCTAATTCATTAAGCAATAGCTTATATTTAAATAATACCCTTTTATGGAACATGTTATGATAATATGTTGATTGTAGAAATTAATTACACAGGGGGTGTTACAAATGAATAAAACACTAAAAAATTTCACATTATCAATCGCAATAGCTGCAGTATTAGTTACAGCAGGTGCAATATCATCAACAGTAAGTGCATCAGCAACTACATCAAGAGCTATCTATCTTCAACACGTAACATCGGCACAAAAAGCAACCAACTATGCAAGAAGCTACCCTACATCATCAAACATTAGCAAAGCAAAAA